>WNGE01000518.1_pt1 | contig 98102 bp, 82 predicted proteins | sample 5400651 | NCBI WGS metagenome assembly WNGE01 (sample SAMN13153370, study PRJNA577476) | soil metagenome | isolation source: 60 cm soil or saprolite under grassland replicate 2 | place: USA:California | collected 2016-06-15 | reverse complement strand
CCGGGATCCTCGTCGCGCACTTCGCGTTCCTCGCGTACGTGGTGTTCGGCGGCCTACCCGCGATCCGCTGGCCGAAGGCGTTCTGGCCGCACCTCGTCGCGGCCACCTGGGGTCTGCTGATCGTCACCGTGGGCATGACCTGCCCGCTGACCGCGGCTGAGGACTGGGCCCGACAGCGCGCTGGCGAGGGGGCCCTCAGCCGGGGCTTCATCGACCGGTACATCGAGGGCGTGCTCTATCCGGCGCGCTTCACGAACGCGCTGCGGGTGCTGGCCGCGCTCGTGATCCTGGGTTCATGGCTACTCGCGTACCGTCGATACATCGGACGTATCCGGGCGGGCACGGCAAAGAAGACCAGCAATTCGGCGTGATGAAGCGTTGACATCCGATCTCTGCCGCCAATACCGTTCGATCTGTGTCGATGAGAGCCAGATCCCTCCTCGCCGGCGCGGCGGCCACCGTGCTGGCTGGTGCGACCCTGTGGGCGTACCAGAGTCAGGCGCACGCTGCCGCGGGCGCGACCATCTACGTGTCGCCCTCGGGTGACGACGCCAACGCGGGCACCTCGGCGACGCAGCCGGTGAAGACCCTGCAGGAGGCGCGCGACCTGGTGCGCGCCCGCACCGGCGGCATGACGGCCGACATCACCGTGTCGCTCGCCGACGGGACCTACCAGCTATCGCAGCCGCTGACCCTGGACGCGCGCGATTCGGGCACCGGCGGCCACCGCGTGGTCTGGACCGCCGCGGCCGGGGCCCGCCCGGTCATCAGCGGCGGCACCCGGATCACCGGGTGGAAGAAGTCGGGCGCCGTCTGGTCGGCCGCGGTGCCGGCGGGCCTCCGGACCCGCCAGCTCTACGTCGACGGCGTGCGCGCGCCGCGGGCCAGCGGGCCGCTGCCGGTCAAGGTGACGACGATCGCCAAGGGGTACACCACCGACGCGCCCACCATGGACAACTGGCGCAACCCCAGGGACATCGAGTTCGTCTACAACGCGGGGCTGGGCGGCTGGACCGAGCCGCGTTGCCCGGTGGCGGCCATCTCGCCCACCGAGATCACCATGGCGCAGCCGTGCTGGGACAACACCAACAAGCGGCTGCCGCGTACGGGCAGCCAGGCCTGGAACCTGGTCGGGCGGCCGAAGCTGCATACCACGCCGACGCTGGTGGAGAACGCGTTCGAGCTGCTCGACAAGCCGGGCGAGTTCTACCTGGACCCGGCCACGAACACCGTCTCCTACATCCCGCGGCCCGGCGAGGACCTGACGAAGGCGACCGTGGTGGCGCCGGTGCTGGAGACCCTGCTGTCGGCCCGCGGCACCGCGAGCGCCCCGATCCACGACGTGGTCTTCAACGGGCTTCAGTTCTCGGACGCCACCTGGCTGCGCCCGAGTACCCCTGACGGGTTTTCCGAGGTCCAGGCGACGTACACGCTGACCGGTAAGGGCGCCGGCAACACGCAGGGGCTCTGCTCCAACGTGCCGGGCGGCGAGTGCCCCTATGGGGCGTGGACCAAGACGCCGGGCAACGTGTCGGTGACCTATGCCAGGAACCTGCAGTTCACCGGGGTCGGCTTCGCCCACCTCGGCGGCACTGGCCTCGATCTCGGCCGGGGCACGCAGAACACGACGGTCAAGGGCAGCGTCTTCACCGACGTCTCCGGCAACGGCCTGCAGGTGGGCGAGGTGGACAACCCGACGGCAGCCGGGGCGGAGCGCGCGACCGGCAACAAGATCGTCGACAACTGGCTGCACCACCTGCCCGCGGAGTTCCACAGTGGGGTGGCGATCGACGTCGGGTACGCCGAGAAGACGACCATCGCCCACAACCAGCTCAACGACCTGTCCTACACCGGCGTCTCCATCGGCTGGGGCGGTTGGCTGGACAAGATCCAGAAGCCGGGGCTGGCCAACTACTCCAACCGCAACACCATCGGCAACAACCTCATCTTCAACCACATGTTGCAGCTCAACGACGGCGGCGGCATCTACATCAACGGCGCGCAGGGTACGTCGATGGCGGGTGGCATGAAGATCACCGGCAACGTGATCCACGACGAGAAGGGCCAGTCCAACTCGAAGGGCATCTACACCGACAACGGGGCCAGCTACATCACCATCACCGGTAACGGCCTCTACAACAACCCGATCGAGTGGACCCGCCGGCACCGCAACTGGGGCGGCACGACCCAGTACAACCCGTACGTGATCACGGACAACTACTGGATGAAGGCGCCGCCGGAGACGACGGGTGGCGGGGTCACGATCGAGAACAACCACGTCATCACGTCACCGGCGCAGATTCCGGCCAGCATCACCGACAACGCGGGCCTGGAAGCGGCGTACAAGTCGATCCTCACCTGGAAACCGGTCTGACCTCCCGCGATCCTGGTGGCGAGTGGGCAGCTTGCCACCAAGATCCGGAAGAAGCGGGCGGGTGCCCGGCGCGCCGTAACCAGGATCGATGGACCAAGACCGCTACGGTGGCAACGTGGCGGGCCGTACGTCTCAGACGAACCGCCGCGCGAGCACGTCCACGCGCGGGGGGTCGACGCGTGCCGCCACGACGCGTGCAACGAAGGCGACCCGGGGCCGCGGCGCGCAGGCACGCAGGAACGCCAGGCAACGGGAGTCCCTCGCCCGCCAGCGGGCCGCCGCCGCGCGCCGCCGCCAGCTGTACTCCAGCGGTTTCGGCCTCGTGGGCCGGGCGATCGGCGGGCTCTGGATGGGGCTCGCCCACTCGGTCGGCTGGGTGGCGAGGGGCGTGGGCCGGCAGGCCGCCAGCGCCCGTGAGCTGGAGCCGGAGCACCGCCGGGACGGTGCCGGCCTGGCGCTGATCGGCCTGGCGCTGGTGCTCGGCGTGGCGATCTACGGCAACTCGGGCGGCCCGGTCGGGCGCTGGCTGTCCGACACCACCCGCATGTTCTTCGGCTCGCTCACCATTGCGCTGCCGTTCCTGCTGGTCGCCGGCGCGGTCCGGCTGATGCGCACGCCGGCCGATCCGGCGCACCGGGGCCGCGTGGTCGTCGGCTGGAGCGCCATCTTCGTCGGCGCCGCGGGGCTGCTGCACCTGGCCTTCCACCAGCCGGTCGCACCGGCGGCGACCGACAAGGCCGGCGGCCTGCTCGGCCGGGCCAGCGGTGGCCTGCTCGCCCTCGCGGTGACCGCCTGGGTGGCCGTGCCGCTGCTGGTCATGCTCGGCCTGTTCGGCCTGCTCGTGGTGACCGCCACCCCGATCAACCAGATCCCGCGCCGGCTGGGCCGCCTGCGCGACCTGGCGATGGGCATCCCGCCGGCCGACGAGATGATCGACGAGGACCTGGCCGACGGCGGCCGGCACGGCGGTCACGAGGAGGCGGCGGAGCCGAAGCGCCGCGGCCCGGCCCGGCGCCGCCAGGGGGCGCTCGCCGGCGACCCGGAGATCGACGAGCTCAACGGCCCCGCCCCGGACGAGTTCCACGAGACGGTCGCACTCCCGGCGAAGCCGAAGGCCCGCCAGCCCAAGCTCCCGCCCGAGCACGGGCCGCTGCCCACCCGCGCCGAGCAGCTCGCGCTCACCGATGCCGACTACAAGCTGCCGCCGCCCAACCTGCTCGCCACCGGCGACGCGCCGAAGGCCCGCACCCGGCTCAACGACGAGACCATCAATGCGCTGACCGGAGTGTTCGAGCAGTTCAACGTGGACGCGGCGGTCACCGGGTTCAGCCGGGGCCCCACGGTCACGCGATACGAGGTCGAGGTCGGACCGGGCGTCAAGGTGGAGCGGATCACCGCACTGACCCGCAACATCGCCTATTCGGTGAAGTCGCCGGACGTGCGGATCATGAGCCCGATCCCGGGCAAGAGCGCGGTCGGCGTGGAGATCCCGAACCTCGACCGGGAAAACGTCACGCTCGGCGACGTGCTCCGCTCGCGTGCGGCGACCTCCGACCATCACCCATTGATGGTCGGCCTCGGCAAGGACATCGAGGGCGGCTACGTCGTGGCCAACCTGGCCAAGATGCCGCACATCCTGATCGCCGGCGCGACCGGTGCGGGCAAGGCTCTGGCGCTGGATACCCCGATCCCCACCCCCAACGGCTGGTCCACCATGGGGGACCTGCGACCCGGTGATCAGGCCTTCGATGAGCGAGGACGGGTCTGCACGGTGGTCGCCGCCACCCCCGTCATGCACAACCGTCCGTGCTACGAGGTCGAGTTCTCGGACGGAACAGTGATCGTCGCGGATGCCGAGCACCAGTGGCGCACGACGACGAGAGCAGGGCGCACCCGGCGCGTCCATTACCGGAAGGACGGCTCCTACTGGTCCGTGGGTGAGCAGGACCTGATTTCCCGACGTACCGGAGAGGTGCTGGCGGAGCCAGACCGCCCGGTTTCTACCGACGAAGTCCTCACTGACGTTGGGCAGCAGTTCCGAAACGTGCTGTATCGGGTCGTGGCAGCCATCCCAAAGGATGCGAGGTTGGGCCGCGCGGCATACAAACGCGGTGGCCGAGCCATCACCCGGTGGGTGCCCACCTACTCCCGCCATCGGGTTTACGAGGCGTTGTGTCGGCGGGTCCTGGCGGCTGGGCGTTCCGGGCGGCTACGGTCGCACGACGAGCGGCCCGTCACGACGGCGGAGATCGCACAGTCACTCCGGGTCTCGGCGCGTGGAGGGTCGTGGACTAACCACGCGGTGGACGTCTGCCGCCCGCTCGAATATCCCGAGCAGGCATTACCGATCGCTCCGTACACCTTCGGTTGCTGGTTGGGCGACGGCACCGCCGGCGCTGCTGGCCTCACGTGCGCTGAGGAGGAAATCCTCGACCAGATCCGGCTGGACGGATACGTCCTGACCAAGCACCCGGGCAGCCGGATGCAATACACCATCTCTAACCGGCCGGAACGGGACAGGCGGATTGCCGAAGCGCTGGAGTTGGCCAGCCAGGGCATGAGTCTCGCGGCGGCGGCCCGGCACGCGGGTGTGGGGATCTCGGCCGTATGCCGCGCCGCACGAGGCCAGTATCCGGTCGGCCGGAAGGGGTCGTTCGTGCCCGCCGGTCCTCCACGTGAGCCGTACCGGACGTTGCGCGAAGTCTTCCGGGAGATCGGGACCAAACACATCCCTGCGCCCTACCTGCACGCATCAGAGGAACAGCGACGGGCGCTGCTCGCCGGCCTACTGGATACCGACGGCACAGTGTCCAGGCGAGGGACCGTTGAACTCGCGCTCACGAACGAACGGCTTGCCCGTGACGCCCTCGAGTTGATCATTGGGCTCGGCTACCAGGCAACGATGAGGACCAAACCGGTCAGGGGCCGAAGGAAAGAAAGCTCCACCTGCTACCGGATCCGCTTGACGCCCGGCGACAAAGTGTTCCGGTTGACGCGGAAACTGAGCCGTCAGGTCGGTCAGGTTCGGTCGAGTACGTCGCGGCGGTACATCGTCGACGTCAGGCCTGTTCCATCCGTGCCTGTCCGGTGCATCGAGGTGGACAGCCCGAGCCACCTTTACCTCGCCAGCCGCGCCTGTATCCCGACCCACAACTCGAGCCTGCTCAACTCGCTGCTCGTGTCGCTGCTGACCCGGGCCACCCCGGACGAGGTTCGCCTGCTGCTCATCGACCCCAAGCGGGTGGAGCTGACCGGCTACGAGGGGATCCCGCACCTGGTCACGCCGATCGTCACCAACCCGAAGAAGGCGGCGGACGCCCTCGACTGGGTCGTGCGCGAGATGGACCTGCGCTACGACGACCTGGCCGCGGCCGGTGTGCGGCACATCGACGACTACAACCGGAAGGTACGTGCCGGCAAGATCACCGCGCCGCCGGGCAGCGAGCGCGTGATCCGCCCGTACCCGTATCTGGTGGTCATCGTGGACGAGCTGGCCGACCTGATGATGGTGGCGCCGCGCGACGTCGAGGACTCGGTCGTGCGCATCACCCAGCTCGCCCGCGCCGCCGGCATCCACCTCGTCCTCGCGACCCAGCGGCCCAGCGTCGACGTCGTCACCGGTCTGATCAAGGCGAACGTGCCGTCCCGGCTGGCGTTCGCCACGTCGAGCCTCGCCGACTCCCGGGTCATCCTGGACCAGCCGGGCGCCGAGAAGCTGATCGGCCGGGGCGACGCGCTCTTCCTGCCGATGGGCGCCTCGAAGCCGATCCGCGTGCAGGGCGCCTGGGTCAACGAGTCCGAGATCAGCGACATCGTCAAGTTCTGCAAGGACCAGCGGGAGCCGGAGTTCCGGCCGGACGTGACGGCGCCGCCGCCCAAGGACGAGAAGAAGATCGACGAGGACATCGGCGACGACCTCGACCTGCTGCTGCAGGCGATCGAGCTGGTGGTCACGTCGCAGTTCGGCTCCACCAGCATGCTCCAGCGCAAGTTGCGGGTGGGCTTCGCCAAGGCGGGCCGGCTGATGGACCTGATGGAGACGCGGGGCGTCGTCGGCCCGTCCGAGGGGTCGAAGGCGCGTGACGTGCTGGTCAAGCCGGACGAGCTGCCCGAGGTGCTCGCTGGCCTGCGGGGCTCCGACGCCTCATGATCCTGAAGGATTTTCCGTGCCGGGACACGGAGTATCTTCCAGGATCATGAGTACGGTGGAGGCACCGTCGCGGGTCACTACCCATGAGCTGTTCTTCGATCTTGTCTTCGTCTTCACGATCACCCAGCTGACGGCGGTTCTGGCGGCGGACTTCAACCTCCGCGCGCTCGCACAGGTCGTGCTGATGTTCGGCGTGATCTGGTGGATGTACGCCGGGTACGTCTGGTTGACCAACGCGATCGCGCCGAGCAGCAGTCTCCGGCGCGGGTTCCTGATCGTCGGCATGTGCGCGTTCCTTGTCATCGCGCTGGCGATTCCGCACACGTTCGGGGCGGCGGGCTGGGCATTCGGCCTCGGGTACCTCGTCGTCAACACCGTCCACAGCGGACTGTTCTGGAAGGCGGGCGGCCCGGACGTCGGCCCGTCGCTGGCGTGGCTCGCGCCACTCAACGCGCTCAGCGCCGGGCTGGTGCTCGCCGGCTGCCTGTTGCCGGGCGCGTGGCGCTACGCCGGCCTGGCCGCGGCGTTCGCCCTGCAGATTCTCACCCCGTACCTGCATCCGGTGGGCAACTACAACCTCGTTGCCAGCCACTTCGTTGAGCGGCACGGCCTGGTCGTGATCATCGCGTTGGGCGAGTCGATCGTCGCTGTCGGCGTCGGGGTCGGCGACCACCCGCTCGACGCCGCGGTGATCGCGCTGGCGGTGCTCGGGTTGCTGCTGGCCTACCTGCTCTACTGGGCGTACTTCGGCTTCGACGACCGGCGCGCGGAGGAGAACCTGGCCGCGATCACCGACCGCGTCCGCCGCGCCCGCGTCGCGCTGCTGGCTTTCGGGTACGCGCATTACCCGCTCCTGCTGGGCATCGTTGCCCTGGCGGCCGGGATGAAGAAGGCGATCGGCCACCCTGGTGACCCGCTGCACGCCGGACCGGCGCTCGCGCTGGCTGGGGGAGTGGCGGCGTTCCTGCTGGCCGATGTGGCGTTCCGGCGGGTCCTGTCGATCGGCCGCACCCGGTATCGGCTGGCCGGTGCCGCTGTGGCCCTGGCGACAGTGCCGCTGGGGTCGATCGCCGGGTGGGTGCAGCTCGCGGGGCTGATGATGGCACTGATCCTCGTCGAGGGCACCGAGCGGCTCACCCACCAGGAGTGAGCGCGGCGTGTCCCGGCGCGACAGGCTGCCGGCACCCCTCGGTACCCTCTGAGCATGTCACAATCTCCTGCCAGCGGCCGCCGGGTCGCCCTGCTGACGCTGGGCTGTGCCCGCAACGAGGTCGACTCGGAGGAGCTGGCCGCCCGCCTGACCGCCGACGGGTGGCGGGTGAGCACCGACGGCGCCGACGCCGACGTGGTGCTCGTCAACACCTGCGGGTTCGTCGCCTCCGCCAAGCAGGAGTCGATCGACACGCTCCTCGCCGCCGCCGACACCGGTTCCCGGGTGGTCGCCACCGGCTGCCTCGCCGAGCGGTACGGGCGGGAGCTGGCCGACAGCCTCCCCGAGGCGGACGCGGTGCTCGGGTTCGACCACTACCCGGACATTTCGGCGCGACTCGGTGAGGTGCTGGACGGCGCGAAGATCGAGTCTCACGTCCCACGGGATCGCCGCACCCTGCTCCCGCTGACCCCGGTCGAGCGGCGTTCCGCGCCGGAGGTCGTGGTGCCCGGCCATCTGCCCGCCCACCTACGCGACACGGTGCTGCGCCACCGGCTCGAGGGCGGACCGGTCGCCTCGCTCAAACTGGCCTCCGGCTGCGACCGCCGGTGCGCGTTCTGCGCGATCCCGACGTTCCGGGGCGCGTTCGTCTCGCGTACCCCCGACGAGGTTCTCGCGGAGGCCGAGTGGCTGGCCCGGTCCGGGGTCCGCGAGCTGGTCCTGGTCAGCGAAAACTCCACCTCCTACGGCAAGGACCTTGGCGACCCCCGGCTGCTGGAGAAGCTGCTGCCGCAGCTCGCGGCTGTGGACGGCATCCTGCGGGTGCGGGTGTCCTACCTGCAGCCGGCGGAGACCCGGTCGGGCCTGGTCGAGGTGATCGCCACCACGCCGGGCGTGGCGCCCTACTTCGACCTGTCGTTCCAGCACTCCAGCGAGCCGGTGCTGCGCCGGATGCGCCGGTTCGGCTCGACCGGGCGCTTCCTGGATCTGCTCGCCTCAGCGCGTGCGCTGGCTCCGGAGGCCGGCGCGCGGTCCAATGTCATCGTGGGCTTCCCCGGCGAGACCCGGGGCGACGTCGACGAGCTGGTCCGCTTCCTGGAGGCGGCGCGGCTGGACGCGGTCGGGGTGTTCTCCTACAGCGATGAGGACGGCACCGAGGCGGCGACGCTGCCGGGCAAGGTGCGCTCCGACGCGATCCGCCGCCGGCACCAGCGGATCAGCGACCTCGTCGAGGAGCTGTGCGCGCAGCGGGCCGCCGACCGGGTCGGCGCGACGGTCGAGGTGCTGGTCGACTCCGTCTCGGACGGCTCGGGAGACGGCGGCGAGGTGGAGGGCCGGGCCGCGCACCAGGCGCCGGAGGTCGACGGGTCCACCACGCTGACCGGCGGCGCGTTCGAGCTGCGGGTCGGTGACTTCGTGCGGGCCCGCGTCACGGGAAGCTCGGGCGTCGACCTGGTCGCGGAGCCGACCGACCTGCTGTCCCGAGCGGTCCTGGTGCCGGCGGGCGTCCGGTGACGACCGAGCCGACGGCTCGGCGGGTCCCGCTGCTCAACGTCGCCAACGGCCTGACCGTCCTGCGGATCGTGCTGATCCCGGTGTTCTTCGCGTTCACCGTGACCTCGGAGCTGACCCGGCCGGGCTGGCAGGTGGCGGCCTGCGTGGCGTTCTGCGTGGCGTCGGCGACCGACTTCATCGACGGCTGGGTGGCGCGCACCTGGGACCTGGTGACCTCGTTCGGCAAGGTCGCCGACCCGATCGCCGACAAGGCGCTGACCGGCACCGCCCTGGTGCTGCTGTCTGCGTACGGGCGGCTGAGCTGGTGGATCACGGTGATCATCCTGGTCCGCGAGGTGGGCGTGACGGCCCTGCGGTTCTGGGTGCTCAGCCGGGGCGTCATCCCCGCCAGCCGGGGTGGCAAGATCAAGACGGCGCTCCAGACGCTAGCCATCGCCTGGTACCTGCTGCCATTCCCCGCCGACGTGGCCAAGGCCGCGGTCTGGGTGATGTGGCTGGCGGTGTTCGTGACGGTGGTCACCGGGGTGGACTACGTGGCCCGGGCCCTGCGCCTGCGCCGGAAGGTGCTGACGTGACCGACCTGGCGGTGCCGGCGCTGACCCGGCTGCGTGCGTTGCGGCAGAGCCTCGCGGTGGCCGAGTCGCTGACCGGAGGGCTCCTCGCCGCCTCGATCGTGGACGTCCCCGGAGCCAGCGCGGTCTTCCGTGGCGGCCTGGTCGTCTACGCCACCGACCTCAAGCGCGACCTGGCCGGCGTGCCCGGGGCGCTGCTCGCCGAGCGCGGGCCGGTCGACCCGGACGTGGCGCTGGCGCTCGCGGACGGGGCGCGGCGGGTGTGCCGGGCCGACTGGGGCCTGGCGACGACCGGGGTGGCCGGTCCCGAGCCGCAGAACGGCGTGCCCGTCGGCACCATCTACATCGCCTGCCGCGGCCCGGACGGTGGCGAGGTCCGGGGCCTGACGCTGGAGGGGGACCGCCCGCGGATCCGCGGCGGCGCCGTGGCCGCCGCGCTGGACCTGCTGGCGGATCTGCTCCCCCCAATCCCATGATCACGGAGGATTCTCCGTGCTCCGACACGGAAAATCCTCCGTGATCATGGGATGTGTTAGGACTCGATGAACGCGCGTAGCAGATCGAGGATGCCGCCCCAGCCGCCCTCGCCGGCGACCGATTCCCGCAGGGCGTCCGAGCCCGCGCCGTGCCGCTCGATGCCGCGGTGCACCAGCTCGACGCGGGTGGTGCCGGCCCCTTCCGGCACGAACCGGATCTCCACCTCGCTGGCGCTCTCCGGCTCTGGGTGGTATTTCCAGTCGGTGCCCAGGTGCCAGGCCAGCAGGACGCGGTGCGGCGGCTCCCAGGCCAGGACGCGGCCCCACTCGCACTCGGTGCCGTCGGCGGCCCGCTCGAACCAGCGGCCGCCGGCCCGCGGCTCGAGCACGACCTCGGCGAACTCCTTCTCGCCGATGTGATGGCTCGCCGGCCACCAGGCGCCCGTCGTCGCGGTGAAGGCGCGGAACGCGCGCTCCGGCGGAGCCTTCACGGTCACCTCGCGGGCCACCGCGGGAAGCGTCTCCGTCATGACTGTTCCTCCGTTTCCACGTACGCCCGGAAGGCCTCCAGGGCGTCATTCCAGACCTGGTCGAGATAGGTGCGCAGGGCGGCCACCCCGTCGGGATTCACCTGGTAGATGCGTCGAGTGCCGGCCGCCCGGTCGATGACCAGGCCGGCCTCCTTGAGCGCCCGCAGGTGCTGCGACACGGCCGGTCGGCTCACCGGCAGCTCGCCCGCCAGCTCACCAACGGCGCGTGGTCCGCGCGCGAGGTGCTCGAAGATCAGCCGGCGGGTGGGGTCGCCGAGAGCCCCGAGCGCGGCCGATTGGTAAGTCCCCACGAACCGTAAGTCTATACTTACCATTGCCCCGCGCGCAAGGGGCGCCGGCCCGGCGGGGCAGGGTGTCGTTCTCGCGCAAAGCGGGTACCGTGGCATGACCGGCTTTTCCGGGTCCCGAACGGCTTACACCGAAGGGGGTGCGATGTGGTCCTGCTCCGTCGAGTAATCGGTGACGCGCTCCGGGCGCGGCGCCAGTCCCAGCACCGCACCCTGCGCGAAGTGTCGACCGCCGCCAACGTCAGTCTCGGTTACCTCTCCGAGATCGAGCGCGGTCAGAAGGAAGCGTCCAGCGAGCTGCTGTTCTCGATCTGCGACGCCCTCGGCGCCCAGCTCTCCGAGGTGCTGCGCGAGGTCAGCGACACCATGGCGCTGGCCGAGCAGATGGCCGACGTCGTGGTCCCCGTCGAGGAGACCACCCCGGCGGCGCCCCAGGCGTCCGCCGACCTGCCGGTCAGCGCCGGCAAGGTCTCCGTCGCCGTGCACCGCGACGGCCCGCTCAAGACGACGCTGCGGGCCACCCGCCCGACGCCCAACCGCGACGTCGTCTACGCCGCTTGACGATGCGGGGGCTCCGCCCCCGCATCCCGCCGGAAAGGCCATGTGCCGGCGAACCGGCGCTCTCCTTCGGCCCCGCAGGGGCGGAGCCCCGCGGATTTGTCGCTCGCACCTGCCACACTGGGGATACCTCGGGCCGGCAGGCGCCGGCATGAGGTTCTGACGGCCGGCACCCGCCGGCCCGACTTCCGCGGAGGCGACAACCCGTGGTGTTCCCCACCCCGTCCCGGCGGCGCAACCCGCTGCCATTGATTCTCGCGATCGTCATCGGCCTCGTCGTGATCATCGGGATCTACCTGGTGCTCAAGCCGAGTGCTAAGAGCGGCACCTCCTCGACGGCGAAGAAAGGCGGCTGTGTCGCCCTGGTCGTCGTCGCCTCCAGCGAGAAGTCGGCGCTGATGACCCAGCTCGCCGACCGGTACGACAAGAGCGGGCGCACCTTCGGCGGCAAGTGCGCCGACGTGAAGATCGTGAGCAAGGCCTCCGGCGCGGCGATGGATGCGCTCGCGCTCGGGTGGGACGAGCAGCGCGACGGAGGCCCGGCCCCGCAGGTGTGGAGCCCGGCGTCCTCGTCCTGGCTGTCCCTGCTGCGCCAGAAGGCCGCGGCCGGCGACCGGGGCAACCTGCTGGGCGACGCCAAGCCGGCCTCGATCGCGCAGACGCCGCTGGTGCTGGCGATGCCCAAGCCGATGGCCGAGGCGCTCGGCTGGCCCGGCAAGCAACTCGGCTGGTCCGACGTGCTGGGCCTGACCACCGACCCGAAGGGCTGGGGAGCGGTGGGCCACCCGGAGTGGGGCGGCTTCCGGCTCGGCAAGACCAACCCGCACTTCTCCACGTCGGGCCTCAACGCCACCGTCGGGTCCTACTTCGCCGCCACCGGGCGGTCGGGCGACCTGACCGAGGCCGACCTGGCCGACGGCAAGGTGCTCGACTTCGTCAAAGGCGTCGAGTCCGGCGTGGTCCACTACGGCGACACGACGCTGACGTTCCTGTCCAACCTCGCCGCCGCCGACGCGCGCGGCCAGGGCATGAACTACATCAGCGCGGTCGCCGTCGAGGAGAAGTCGGTCTACGACTACAACCAGGGCAACCCCACCGGTGACCCGAAGCTCGCCGGCAAGGGTCAGAAGCCTCGGGTACCGCTGGTGGCGGTCTACCCGAAGGAAGGCACGCTGCTGTCGGACAACCCGTACGCGGTGCTCACCACGGCCAGTGACGAGCAGAAGGCTGCGGCGGACGACTTCCTGAAATACCTGCAGGGCGCCGACCAGCAGAGGCGCTTCACCGACGCCGCGTTCCGCAGCTTCGAAGGCAAACCGGGCGCGGCCGTTTCCCAGGCCAACGGCCTTCTGCCGGGCCAGCAGCTCAACGTGCTCGACCCGCCGGCGTCGGCCGTCATGGCCAAGGCCCTGTCCGCGTGGGACAACCAGCGCAAGCGCTCCCACGTCCTGCTGGTGCTCGACGTGTCCGGCTCGATGGCCGACTCCACGGCCAACGGCAAGTCCAAGCTCGAGGTGGCCAAGCAGGCGGCCCTGCGGGCGGTGGACCTGTTCGCTCCCGACGACGAGGTGGGGCTGTGGACGTTCTCCACCGAGCAGCGCGGGTCGACCACGCCCTACACCGAGCACGTGCCGGTCGGCGCGGTGAGCAACACCGGGGCGAAGATCAAGGAAGTGATCAACTCGCTGCACGCCGAGGGCGGCACCGCGCTCTACGCCACGACCCGGGCCGCCCAGCAGAAGCTGGTCGCCACCGCCTCGCCGGACCGGATCAACGCGGTCGTCCTGCTCACCGACGGCAAGAACGAGTACCCGAAGGACAGCGACCTCAACGGGTTGCTGCGTGACCTCGACGCCAGCAACCTGGAAAACTCGGTGCGGGTGTTCACGATCGCCTACGGCGACAAGGCCGACCTGGACACGCTGCGGCGGATCTCGACGGCGTCCCGGGCGGCTGCCTACGATGCGCGCAACCCCATCAGCATCGACAACGTTCTCGTCAACGTGATCAGCAACTTCTGAAGCGGGCCGGGAGTGGGTGTCAGGGAACAACTGAGGGAGCCGTGGGGCATCGTCGCCGCGGGGTTGCTCGGTGGGGTCGGGGCCGCCGTCACCGGCGCGCTGGCCCCGGCCGGCCTGCTGGTGGGCGTACCGGTGGGCCTGGGCATCGCGGGTGTGGTCTATGCGGTGCGCGTGGGTCTCGGCGCGCTCACCGACCGCGCGCCGCGCGCGGTGTCACAGCCCGCCGACCCGGGCCTGCCCGCACCCCCGCGCGGCAGCCCGGCCCATCGCTGGTTGCGCCGGGCCGAGGCGGCCGTCGCAACGCTGCACCAGCAGACCGAGTCGCCCCGCGACCCGACCCTGCGCGGTCAGATCTGCGACGTCGACGACGAGGCGGCCGGCGCCCTGGCCGACCTGCGCCGCCTCGCCGGCCAGGTGACGCTCGTCGACCAGGCGTTGGCGGGGATCCCCGTGGATCGGCTGCGCCAGGAACTCGCGTCGATCCAGCACAGCACGCGCGGCCTGCCGCCCGGTCCGCTGCGGGAGGAGCAGGAGCGGGCCCTGCACGCGGTCGGCGATCAGCTCGACGTGGCCCGGCGGCTCGCCGACGCCCGCGACACGCTGCTGGCGCGGATGCAGTCCGCCGTGCTCGGCCTGGAAGGGCTGGTCGCACGGCTGGCGGAGCTGCTGGCGCTGCACGCGACCACGTCAGGGGGATCGCTGACGGCGACCCGGGTGGCCGAGCTGACGGGCGATCTCGAAGGCATGCGCGCCGGTCTGGCCGAGGCAGAGAAGCTGTCCCGGTCGGCGCTCGGCTCGTCGAATCCCTGAAATCCGGCTGCGATGTGGGCTGAATGTCGGGTTCTGGCTCAGGGATACCCCCGAGTGCCGGTGACGGCGTCGCGCCGGCCTGCAACGATGGTAGGCACGCTTGAAGACAACCGGCGCCGCGCGAGTCGGTCGCTGGCCGACCGAGACGTTTTGCGGCGAACCATAGCCGCAGAGAGGAACCGCAGAGATGGCGAATCCGTTCGTCAAAGGCTGGCGATACCTGATGGCGCTGTTCGGTGCCAAGATCGACGAGTACGCCGATCCGAAGGTGCAGATCCAGCAGGCGATCGAGGACGCGCAGCGCCAGCACCAGGCTCTCGTCCAGCAGGCCGCCGCCGTCATCGGCAACCAGCGCCAGCTGGAGATGAAACTGTCGCGGCAGATGGCCGAGGTCGAGAAGCTGCAGGGCTCCGCGCGCCAGGCGCTGGTGCTGGCCGACAAGGCCCGCGCCGGCGGTGAAGAGCAGGAGGCGGTGCGCTACGAGAACACGGCACAGACCTTCGCCACCCAGCTCGTCGCCGGCGAGCAGTCGATGGAGGACCTCAAGGCCCTGCACGACCAGGCGCTCAACGCCGCCGGCAAAGCCCGGCAGGCGGTGGAAAACAACGCGATGATCCTGCAGCAGAAGCTCGCCGAGCGCACCAAGCTGCTCAGCCAGCTCGAGCAGGCCAAGATGCAGGAGACCGTGGCCAGGTCGCTGGAGTCGATGAGCTCGCTCGCGGCGCCCGGCAACACTCCGTCGCTGGACGAGGTGCGGGAGAAGATCGAGCAGCGGTACGCCCACGCGATGGGCCGTGCCGAGCTCGCGTCCAACTCGGTCGAGGGGCGCATGATCGAGGTGCAGAAGTCGACCCTCGACATGGCGGGCGCATCGCGGCTCGACCAGATCCGCGCCAGCATGGCGGGCGAGCAGCTGGCCAGTGCGCCGCCGCAGCCGGCCGTCGGCGCCGGTGAGGCGGCCAAGGACGCGAGCGTCTCCCGCCTGGACGAGCTCCGGGCAAACATGGCCAAGGACAAGACACCGGGCGACGCTGCCTCGGCGGGCTGAGGGAGGACCGATGGGCGGCGCGGACCCGCGGGCGAAGTACTTCCGGCGGCTGCGCCGTCTGCGCCGCTCCGCCCGCGGCTGGACGGTCCGTGCCGGTCTGCTGGTTGGCGCGGCCGGCGTGCTCGTTCCATACCACGGTCTGGGGCTGGCAGATGCGTTCTGGGCGGCCGCCGCCGGTGGTTCGATCGCGTTGGCGGGCCTGCGCTGGACGGAGGCGCGGGCACACGCCGCAATTCCCGCGCCTGCGCCGCTCGACCCCATCGCGGCGGCCGATGGCGCCGGGCGCGGCCTGGAAGGCCTGGTGCGCAGGCTGCCCGCCGGGCAGACCGCCCTCGACGAGCTGCGCCGGCAGCGCGACCGGGCGCGGCTGCGCGGCACGGTGGTCGCTCCGCTGTGGCAGCGCCTGGACCGGGCGGCCATGACGCTGTCCGGTTTGGCCGGCCGCCTCGGTGGCCCGGCGGAAGGCGCGCTTCTGGAGGCCGCGGTGGCCGAGCGGTCGCTGCGCGAGCTGGCCGAGCGCGCGGCCTGCGTCGAGCGGGCGGTCCGCCTCGCGCCCGACCCGACCCTCACGCAGTCACACGCGGCGCTCGTCGCCCAGCTCGATGACGGTGTGACCGCTTACGAGCGACTGGTGGCGGCAGCGGCGGGATATGTCGCCGAGGACGGCCGCCCGAGCCTGGAGAACCCCGCGATCAGCCGGCTGCGCGAGGCGACCGACCTGCTGCGGGGAATCGCGGCCGGCCTGTCGGAGCTGCGCCAGGCCGGCCCGTCGGTCACCTGAGTCAGGCGCTGACCGGCGCCTGCTGGCGGGCGCACGCCTCGGCATAGGCCACCGGGGTCATGCCGACTGCGCGGCTGAAGTCGCGGATGAAATGCGACTGGTCGAAGTAGCCCAGCTCGACGGCGACCTCGGTCCAGGTGCCGCTGGTGCCCTCAGCCAGCCGCGCCGCCGCCTCGTGCAGCCGGTATCGGCTGAGCACCCACTTCGGGTTGACGCCGACGTAGCGCTGGAACAGCCGCTGCACCGAGCGCGTCGACAGGCCGAAGCGCCCGGTCAGATCGTCGACCCGCGTGACGGAGCGGTCGTAGAGCAGCGTGTGGACGATCTGCTGGACCCGCGCCACCTCCGGATCGGGCGCGGGCCAGTGCGCGCGCAAGTGCCGCTCGGCCGTCGCGACCAGGTCGTCCAGATCCTCCGTGCGGCTCAGCTCCTCGGCCAGCCGGGTCGCGGCGGCCGATCCCCAGAGCGCCGCCAGCGGGCGCATCTGCCCGGTCAGGTGCGACACGGAAGCACCGCCGAGAAACGGCAGGAACCCGCCGGGGCGGAACTTCACCCCGAACACCCGGCCCCGGCCCTGGAACTCGTAGGTGAAGCGCTCCCGGCCCACCCCGGCGATGGCCACCTGGCCGCGGTCGAAGACCAGGTTGACGCAGGGGTGGGGAAGCAGGGTGACCGAGGCGCGACGCCCCTCGGGCAGGTCCCAGCTCACCAGCCAGTGCCGCTCCACCAGATCGGCGAGGTCGGCCGAAACCGGCACCCGGTCCAGGCGGAAGTCGACGTCGCGGACGCCGAGGATGCCGTGCTCGCTGGTGGTCGGCGCGTGTCGCGTTTGTCCAAGCCGTGCCTCGCTCACGAAACCAGGATGGACCACATGACCGACAAGAAAGTTGGGCCCGCGCCTGCGGGTAGCCACAGCCTGCTGACCTTCTTCGCCGTCCCGGAGTGCGCCAAGGCGATCGAGTTCTACCGGGATGCCCTGGGCGCCGAGGTGGTGCGCCGCATGGACGGGCCGGACGGCACCGTGATGCACGCCGAGCTGCGGCTGGGCGACTCGATGTTCCAGCTCAGCGACCCGTTTCCGAGTATCGGGATCGTCGGGCCGCCGGCCGAGGGCAACGCGTTCACGATGACGTACTGGACCCCCGACGTGGACGCGATCTTCCAGCGCGCCGTCGCGGCCGGCGCGACCGTGATCTTCCCGGTGTCCGACGCCTTCTCCGGCGACCGGATGGGCGTGGTGCGCTGCCCGTTCGGGGTGCGCTGGTGCATCGCCCGGCACGACCGCGACGTGCCGGACGAGGAGATCGCGGCCGCAGCGCGGGGGTGGGCAGAGTCGCAGTAGAGATGGGGGTCTTCCCCGATGGTCGTGGTTGCGGGTAGGGGTCACGCTGGATCCTGGGGTGGTGCGCTGCCACCCCGGGACAAGGAGACCTGAGATGAACACGGCACGCTTGCTGGCCTGGACCGTGCTACCGCTGGTCGGCCTGGTGGTGGCCGGGATCCTGGCGATCTGGCTGATCAAGTCACTGCTCGGCCTGGCGTTCTACCTCGTCGTCGGGGCACTCGTCGTGGGCGGCGGCGTCTACCTTTACGGGCGGGCCAAGCGTGCGGTGGGCCGCGACACGCGCACCCGCCGTCGCATCGAGGCCGCGACGCAGACCTACCGGACCCGCAACCGCTGACGCGCGATTCCCGGTCGGACCGTCCGACCGCGACGACTGCGATCGACCTGAGCACGCACCTCCGACGGGTACGCCCCGGGGCGGGATCTGGCGAGCCGGCACCCAGAGTGACTACGGTGAAGCCGAACGGAATCCCGGCTCGTTGGAGATGACGTGGCTTCCACCCGTACCCTCGTAAGGTTTGGGTCTTTCGTCGGGCTTGTCGGGCTGGTGCCGGGCTTCGTCGGCGTGCTGCCCGCCGCCGAGGCGGTCGCCGTCGGTGTCGGGGCGTCCTCGGCGGCATTCTCCTGGGTGCTCATCGGCGGTCGGCCATGGCGGCCGATCGGGTTCGTGGGCTTCGGCGTCCTCATCGGAGGGTTGTCGGCGGTCGGTGCCGGCCTCGCCCACTGGCTGGCACCTGACGCGATGGCGGTCGACGTGCCACTGCCCGCCGAGATTCCGCTGGTGGGGTTGTTCTTCACCGCCGGCATGTATCTGTTGGGCATGCTCCTGGTGCCCGGCGCCGCGTCGACGTTCACCGGCCGGTTGCGCCGGTGCCTCGACGCGGTCGGCATCGCCGTGTGTGTCTTCTTCACCGCATGGCTGCTGCTCTTCGCCCAGGCCGGGCTGCGCGGAGCGGCCCTGACCGCGGTACTCGTGGCGACGATCGTCGGGTCGGTGATGGTCATCGTCAGCGTCCGGCTGCTCGGCTATCGGCCGATCGCCATCCTCGCCGGTGCCGGCCCCACGCTGTCGATCATCGGGTTGATGAGCCTGACCGTCGCGCTCGACTACTTCGCGTCCTCCGGCTGGGTCCTCCTGTCCGGCACGCTGCTCGTCGTCGGCCCGATCCTGACCTGGCACGGCACGCGCGCCGCACGGGGCAGCCACCGTCAACCACCGCCCGACACCGACGGCAGTTACGCCGGATACCCGCTGCTGATGCTGCCGCTGGCCGGGGCGCTGCTCGCGGCGGCCTACCACCTCATCGCGCAGCGCCGGTTCGACTCGGTCTCGATCATGCTGTCGATCGCCGGGGTCGCGATCGTGGCCCTTCGCGAGGCGCTCGGCGCCATGGACGTCCGGCGGTACGCCGCGCGCCTGGCCGCACAGGAGGCGCATTTCCGCTCCCTGGTCATCGGCTCCACCGACGTGACGATCGTGCTCGACGCCGACCTGGTGGTGCGGTGGCAGTCGCCCGCGGCGGCTCGCCAGCTCGGCCTCTCCGACCAGGAGGTCGTCGGCCGGCCGCTGCTCTCGCTGGTGCATCCTGACGACGTCGAGGCGGTGGCCGCCCGGCTGAAGGAGGCCGGGGACGGCCTCGTCGAGGTGCGCCTGCGCGACGGCTTCGGTGCCTGGCGCGACACCGAGTGGAGCCTCAGTGACCAGCGATCCAGCGCGGCGGTGGGAGCGTTGGTCGTACACGTGCGCGACGTCAGCGAGCGCAAGGAGCTGGAGCGAACGCTGCACCGCAGCGCCTACGTCGACCAGCTCACCGGGCTGGCCAACCGGCGCGAGCTGAGCCGGGCCATCGTCGGCCGGTCAGGCGTCGGAGCGCTGATGGTCATCGGGCTCGCCGGTGTTGCCGGCGTCAACGAGGTCCGCGGCCATGACGTCGGCGACGCGGTACTGGTCGAGGCGGCGCGGCGGCTGCGGGCCGGGGTCGCGCCGGGTGACCTGCTGGCCCGGTTGAACGGTGACAAGTTCGCCGTGGCCACCCAGGGCGGTGCCGTGCAGGCCCAGCTGCTGGCGACCCGGCTGCTGACGATGCTCACCGAGCCGTACGAGGTCGCCGGGGCGCCGGCCCACCTGTCGGCCAACGTCGGCCTGGCCGAGCTGAACGGCGACCGCCACGACACCGAGAGTCGGGGCGCCGACGAGGCGTTGCGCCGCGCTGAGCTGGCGCTGCACCGCGCAAGCCGGCAGGGGCGCGGTGGCGTCGAGTGGTACGACACCTCGCTGGAGGGCGCGCTGCGCCGCCGGCTCGCCATCGAGCAGGAGCTGCCCGGCGTGGTAGCGCGCGGCGAACTGGACCTCGTCTACCAGCCGGTGGTCGAGCTCGCGACGCGGCGGCCGGTCGGCGCGGAGGCGCTGCTGCGCTGGCGGCACCCCACGCTCGGGGCGGTGCCACCGGCTGAGTTCATCCCGATCGCCGAGGAGCTCGGCATCCTGGGCGGTATCGGCGACTGGGTGCTGCACCAGGCATGCCGGCAGCTGTCCGGGTGGCTGCGCGACAACCGGGACGTGTGGATGTCCGTAAACGTGAGCCCCGGCCAGCTCGCCACGCCGGCCTTCGTCGCCACGGTCGGTGTGGCGCTCGAAGCGCACCAGGTGCCGGCGGCGCGGCTGATGCTGGAGGTCGCCGAGGCGGGTCTGACCGGGTCCGCCGGCCGCGCCGATCCGGCCGCCGACGCCACCGCCCAGGCCATCGCGTCGCACCTCACCGAGCTGCGCTCCTCGGGCGTGCGGATCGTGGTGGACCAGTTCGGGGCGGCTTCCACGTCGCTGAGCCAGCTGCGGCTGCTGCCGGTCGATCTGCTCAAGGTGGACCGGCGGCTGTTCGCCGAGCCGGCCGGTCACGCCGGGCCGGCGACCGCGATCATCGACGTCATCGTGAAGCTGAGCGGCCAGATCGGCGTGGAGGTGGTTGCGCACGGCCTGGAGTCCGAAGCGGACATGGACGCGGCACGCGCCGCCGGCTGCCAGCTGGGACAGGGGTACGTGCTGAGCCGGCCAGCGCCGCCGGAGCGGCTCGAGGCGTATCTCGACGGCCACCAGGCGTCCCGGTTCGGTTAGTCGCGACAGCGGCTGTTCAATCGCGGGCGAGGGTGGGGCGGGTCCGGCCGTCGGGTGCCGGTCCGGGCTGGCAGGTCGGGCACCAGTACGTGATGCGGTCGTAGTCGCCTTCGGTCGCCCGCCGGATGGTCGTCCCGCACCGGCGGCAGGGCGACCCGGCCCGCTGGAAGACCCACTGCTCCTCGCCCCGGCGTAGCGAGCCGGTCGTCGGCTGCGTCCAGCGGCCGCGGTTCGACGCGAGCAGCCGCTGGGCCAACGCCACCATCGCGTCCAGGTTGTCCACATCGGACACTGGCGTCCACGGCGAGACGCCGCGCAGGAACAGCGTCTCGGCCTTGTAGAGGTTGCCGATGCCGGCCAGGTTGCGCTGGTCGAGCAGCGCGTCGGCGATCGGTCGGTCGGGCCGCTCGCGCAGCCGCCGCACCGCCTCGGCGGGATCCCAGTCGGCGCCCAACAGGTCCGGCCCGAGGTGGCCGACCAGAGTCTTCTCCTCCCCGGTGGGCACCAGGGCCAGCTCGTGCAGGTGGTACCCGACCGCGACCGCGGGTGCCGTGTGCAGCGCTACCCGGATGAGGTGGGCCGGCCGGCCGCGCCAGCGCTCGCCGGGCGCGAAGACCCGCCAGGCACCGTCCATGCGCAGGTGCGAGTGCAGCGTGTAGCGGTCGCCGGCCGGGTCGGCCAGCCGCAGCAGCAGGTGCTTACCCCGGCTCACCGACTCCTCGACCGTCCAGCCCGCAACGTCGGCGGCCGCCAGCCGGGGCACCCGGAAGTCGCTGCGCTCGATCCGCTGCCCGGCAAGGGCGCGGTGCAGGGTGCGCGCGGTGTTCCAGACGGTGTCGCCTTCGGGCACCCGTCCATCCTGCCCGACGGCTCCCGTCCGCACCGGACGGGCCATGATCGCCGCAACGTCCGGACGTTGCGGCGCCGGGAGACCGCGACGTCAGAGGCCGCGACGTCCGAGGCCGCGACGTCAGGAGCGGACGTAGACGCTGGCGAAGCAGACGAAGCAGGCAAGCAGCGGGAGGGCGAGCAGGACCAGCAGCAGGATCATCCGGGCGGACAGCAGCGGCTGGCGCGGCGGCGCCGGAAACACCGGCGGTGGCGGTGGCGGCGGGCCGGCGAACGGCCCTGCGGCGGGGCCGGCGAACGGGCCCGGGCCGGCAAACGGCCCAGCTGACGGACCCAGCGACCCGCGCAGCTCGTCGTAGCGTCGCCGCAGCTGCGGGTCGAGCAGGATGTCGGCGGCGCAGTTGACCAGTTTGGACGCTTCCGAGTCGCCAAGCCGGTCGGGGTGCACGTCACGCTGAAGGCGCCGCCGGGCGTCCACGATCTCGTCGGCCGTCGCGTCCCGTGCCACGCCGAGCACCTCGTATGCGTCGCGCCCGCCCAGCGCCCGGAACCGCGATTCATCCTGCATACCGGGCAACCCTATCGGCCGTCACCGAACCTATGCTGGCGACCGTGGTCAACCGGAGGCAGGAACAGGAGGCCGCCGAGGCGTGGCGCGCGGCGGGCCAGCTCGCCGAACTGGTCGCCCGGGGCGGGCGGCCGCCAGCGATCGCGCCGACGATCCTGCTGCGCCCGGACGAGGTGCAGCACGGCTCGCTGTACCTGGACTGCCAGACCTACTCGACCGCCGATGTGCGGCACACGACCGAGTACCCGCTCAATCCCACACTGTTCGGGGCGGCCACGTCGGCGCTGCGCAACGCCCGCAACCGCAGCCGGGCCCGCCAGCTGGCGAGGGCGCAGTGGCGGAGTCTCGGCCACGTGGCGACGGTCATCACCAACCAGCGGCTCCTGCTGCTGATCGACAACCAGTGGTCGACCTTCGACCTCAGCCTGCTCGTCGGGATGCAGCCCGACGTGCGGCAGTGGAGCGTCCTGCTGACCTTCGAGGCGACGCCGCCGTTGCTGCTGCGCGGCCCATGGGCGCCCTGGCTCGTCGTGGTCATCTCGGCGTGCCGGTACGGCACCCCGTGGCCGCCGGGAACACCACCGCCACAGACCTCGATGCAACCAGGATGGGAAGGCACATGACCGACACCGCCGAGTACAACCGCAGGCTGATCGAGGAGTTCCGCGCCAACCGGGGCGCTCCGGAGGGCCGGCCGCTCCTGCTGTTGACCACGATCGGCGCCCGCTCGGGGCTGCCGCGCACCACGCCGATGATGTACGTGCGGGTCGACGACCGGCTGCTCGTGATCGCCTCCAACGCGGGAGCCGAGAAGCATCCGGACTGGTACCACAACCTCGTCGCCAACCCGGGCGTCACGGTGGAGATCGACGACGAGACCTACCCCGCAACCGCCGTCGTCACCGAGGGTGCGGAGCGCGACCGGCTCTTCGCGGAGATCGCCGAGCGGTACCGGTTCTTCCGGGACCACCAGGCCAAGGTCACCCGGCGGATCCCGGTGGTCGCCCTCGAGCGCCGGCCGGGCTGACGGCAGACCGCGGGCCGGGCTGACGGCAGACCGCCGGCCGGGCTGACTAAGGAAACTCGCTGGCTATTGCACACGAGTTGCAGCAAAGTAAGCTCGGCGACAAGCGGCCGGGGAGGCGACCATGCACATTCCGGATGGGTACCTGAGTCCCCAGACCTGTGCCGCGGCCTACGCTGTGGCGTTGCCGACCTGCGCGATCGCCGCCCGCCGCGTGTCGCGGGTGGTCAAGACCCGCAACGTGCCGACCCTGGCGATCCTGGCCGCGCTGAGCTTCCTCATCATGATGTTCAACATCCCGATTCCTGACGGCACGACGGCGCACGCGGTCGGTGGTGTGCTCATCGCGGTCGCCCTGGGACCCTGGGCCGCGGTCATAGCCGTATCGGTGGCGCTGCTGTTCCAGGCGCTGCTGTTCGGCGACGGGGGCGTGCTCGCGTTCGGTGCCAACGCGCTCAACATGGCGATCGTCCTCCCGTTCGTGGGATACGGGGTATATCGGCTGGTCGCCGGCAACGCGGCGCTGACCGCGCGCCGGCGGATCGTCGCCGCGGCCCTCGGCGGGTACGCGGGGATCAACGCCTCCGCGCTGGCGGCCGCGATCGAGTTCGGCATCCAGCCCGGCCTGTTCCACACCTCGTCCGGCGCCCCGCTCTACTCGCCGTACCACCTGTCCCAGACCATCCCGGCGATGATGCTGGCGCACCTGACCGTCGCCGGTGCGGCGGAGGCCATCCTGACCGGCGGCGTGCTCGCCTATCTGGTGAAGGCCGACCCGGGCCGGCTCGCCGCCAGCCATCGGGGCATCCCGGTCAGCGGTGACGCGCCGCCCCGCCGCCGGTTGACGCCGGCGCGGACCGCGCTTGGCTTCATCGCCGTCATGGTCGTCCTCACCCCGCTCGGCCTGCTGGCTCCCGGCGGCGCCTTCGGTGAGGACGCGCCCGGGGACCTCGACGTGAAGAGTCTCGGCCTGACCACCGTGCCGTCGGGGCTGGCCCACTACAACAGCTTCTGGAGCCACACCCTGCTGGGCGGGTACGGGTTGCGGGACGGCCAGCACGCCAGCCTCGCATACGTCCTGTCCGCGGTGGTCGGGATCGCCATCGTGGCCGTCGCGATCTTCGCGGTCGGCCAGATCCTGGCGCGCGTCGCGCGCCGCCGCCATCCGGGCGACCGGTCCGGCCTGGGGGCGAAGTCCGGCAGCCGGGACCGGTCGGAGCCGAGCCACGTATGAGTACGGTCAGGGCCGCGTCGCGTACCCCCGAATGGTTGTTGCGGGGTGAGGTCGCGTTGTGCCCGTGCGGCTGCGCGGGGGTGCGCCGCAAGGGCTCGTTCGTCGAGAAGACGCTGACCGGCAGCGCCGACCTGCTGCGGCGGGTGATGTTCAGCGAGGACCTGGCGGCGCGCGGCGGCCTGCTGCAGCGCCTCGATCCGCGGTTGAAGGCGGTCTCGCTGCTGGTCCTGCTGGTGGCGGTGGGCCTGGTGCACAACGTGGCGATCCTGGTCGGCGGCTATGCGCTGACGCTGGTCTTCGCGGCGGTGTCCCGCCTGCCGCTGGGCTTATTCGTCAAGCGGGTGTGGCTGTTCGTGCCGATCTTCACGGGCATCGTCGTGCTGCCCGCGACCCTCTCGATCGTCACGCCCGGGGACGTCGTCCTGACGCTGTGGCACTGGCACGGCGTGCCGCAGGGGTTTACCGCGCAGGGCCTCACCAGCGCCGCTCTCGTCATCACGCGGGTGGCGACGTCGGTGTCGCTGGTCGTGTTGCTCACCCTCACCACGCCGTGGACGCGCCTGCTCGCGGCGCTGCGTGCGCTGGGCGTACCCCGGATCTTCGTCCTGATCATCGGGATGGCCTACCGGTACGTGTTCCTGCTGCTCGGCACGGTCACCGAGATGTACGAGGCGCGCAAGTCCCGCACGGTGACCACGACGAGGCACGACCGGGCGGCCCGCCGGTTCCTGGCCGCGTCCGCCGGTGCGCTCTTCGGCAAGGCCAACCACCTCTCCGAAGAGGTGCACATGGCGATGGTGGCCCGGGGATACCGGGGCAACGCGCGGACCCTGCACACGTTCCGGCTGCGCGCGATCGACGGGCTGGCCGCGCTGGTCGTCGTGGCCTGCGCCGCCGCGATCTACGGGGGTGACCTGCTCGTTGGCCGGTGACATGGTGTTCGAATGCCGGGACCTGCACTATTCCTACCTCGACCGGTTTCCGGCGCTGGCCGGGGTCTCGCTGGACGTGCGCCGCGGCGAGCGGTTGGCGCTGCTCGGCCCCAACGGGTGCGGCAAGTCGACCCTGCTCAAGCTGCTCGACGGGTTGATCTTCCCGAGCAGGGGCGCGTTTCGCGCCTTCGGCGAGGCGGTGACCGAGGACAGCCTGGAAGACGAGCAGTTCTCCGCCGGCTTCCGGTCCCGCGTCGGCTTCGTGTTCCAGAACTCCGACGCCCAGGTCTTCTCCCCGACCGTACGCGAGGAGATCGCCTTCGGCTGCCTGCAACTGGGCATGTCGACCGCCGAGGCGGGCGCCCGCGTCGATGACGTGCTGGCGATGCTCGACGTCGAGGATCTGGCCGACCGGGCTCCGTTCCAGCTCTCCGGCGGTCAGAAGAAGCGGGTCGCGATCGCGTCGATTCTGGTGATGAACCCCGAGGTGCTGCTGTTCGACGAACCCACGGCGGCCCTCGACCCGCGCACCCAGCAGTGGCTCATCGAGCTGATCGTCGAGCTGGGGGCGGCGGGCAAGACCATCGTGCTGGCCACCCACGACCTCGACGCGCTGGACGTGATCGCGGATCGCTGCCTGGTGTTCGCTGAGGACCACACGGTCAGCCGCACCGGCGCGCCGGCGGAGATTCTCGCCGACCGGGACCTGCTCCTGCGCGCCAACCTGATCCACGAACGCAGCCGGGTTGCCTCATGAACGACGTCGACGAAATCTTGCGCCGGCTGCGCGAGCGGGGGTTCCGGCTCACCGCGCCGCGCCAGTTCGTGATCGAGGCCCTCGCGGCGGCGCGGACCCACCTGTACGTGGAGCAGATCCACGCCGAGGTGAGCAAGGTCAGCTCGGCGGTCAACCTGTCGACCGTGCACCGGACGGTGTCCACGCTGCTCGACGAGCACATCGTGCACGCCGTGCCGACCCGGCGCGGGCTCAGCTACGGGCTGGCCCGCGACCACCATCACCACACGCTCTGCCAGGCCTGCGGCGACACCGCCGTGATCGACGGCGAGGTGACCTATCCCGACCTTCCGGCCGGGTTCCGTGCCGACGCGATGATCATTTACGGTCGCTGCGGGGAGTGCGGTCACGCTGACAGCCGCACGTGACCCTGGGTGCCGATCGCCTCGATGTCCCACTGGTTGCCGAACGCGCTCAACCTGCTCACCGTGATCCGGCCGATTTCACGCGGGATCACCGGGTCGACGGTGACCTCGCCGTCGCGCGCCTCCAGGCCGAGCATCGACCGTACGAACAGCAGCGCCGCCCCCGCCGCCCAGGCCTGCGGCTCGCACGCCGTCGGGTACGGGACGGGGAAGTGGGCGTACCCCCGCGGGTATCCGGACAGCGCCTCCGGCAGGCAGTGGTGGAAGAACGCCGCCGCATCGAGCATGGCCAGCGAGATCCGGTTGGCCTCCTCGCGGTACCCGTACCGGGTCAGGCCCATCACGATGATCGAGTTGTCGTGCGGCCAGACCGTGCCGAGGTGGTACCCGATGGGGTTGAACCCCTCGTCGGTTGTTGCCAGCGTCCGCACGCCCCAACCGGAAAACAACTGGTCGGACATCAGCTGGCGGACGACGATGGCGGCCCGTTGCGGCGGCACGATGCCCGACCACAGCAGGTGACCCATGTTGGAGGTCATCGAGTCGATCGGGCGCTTGTCGGCGTCCAGGCCGATCGCGTAGTACCCGCCGCGCTCGTTGATCCAGAAGTCCTCGTTGAACCGCTGCCGCAGTTGGTCAGCCTCGTCCCGTAGCAGTCCGGCCAGGGACGGGTCGTCCAGCGGCCCCTCGGCCAGCTCGGCCAGGCGCAGCTTCGCGTCGTACACGTAGCCCTGCAGCTCGCAGGTGGCGATCGGCAGCTCGGGGATCGCGCCGTTGGCAAACTGCACCCCGTCCCAGGAGTCGCGCCAGCACTGGTTGCCCAGGCCCTGCGGCGAGCGGGTCTGGTACTCGACGTACCCGTCGCCGTCCCGGTCGCCGAACAGGTCGATCCAGTCCAGCGCGGCGAACGCGCTCTCCCGCAGCTGCCGCACCAGATCGTCGTCGCCGCTCCAGCGCCAGTACTCCGACAGCAGGATCAGCCACAGCATCGTCGCGTCAGCCGTGCCGTAGTACGGGTTGTGCGGTTTCTGGCCCAGCCGGGTCAGCTCGCCGGTGCGGATCTCGTGCAGGATCTTGCCCGGTTCCTCGTCGCGGAACTCGTTGTGCTCCTTGCCCTGGAACGCGGCGAGCGCGATCAGCGCGCCGCGCGCGAGCGCCGGGCCGACGCACGCCGTCTGGTATGCGGTGATCAGCGTGTCCCGGCCGAACAGCGTGAGAAACCAGGGCAGGCCGGCCGCCGGCAGCATGATCTCCTGGTCGCCGGCGCGCGCCGCGATCCGCAGCGCCGCGAGGTCCAGCGCGGTCGTCCGGATCACCTGGTTCAGCTCATGGGAGTCACTCACCAGCTGCGGGATGTTCAGCCGCCACACGGTCACCGGGTCCCGCGGGGCGGTGGCCACCATGGGCACCTCACGGCGCTCCGGCGCCACCCAGGGAGAACTGAAGTTCACCGGTACGCCCAGCTCACACGCCCATTCTTCGTGGGCCCGCAGCTCCACCTCCCAGACCAGGTCGTCACCGTCGACCAGGCTCGCCGGCGGCACCGCCTGCACCGTCGTCCGGGCCTCGAAATCGCCGTTGCGGTAGCGGAACTCCAGCCGGGAACCGTCGGCCGCGTGCTCGCGCACGATGTCGCTCGACCGGTCGCGTACGGTGTCCTTGATCTCGAACAGGTCGGCGAAGTCGTTGCCGACCGCCAGGCGCACCCGCAGCCGCACCGGCCTGATGCTGAAGTTACGCACCTCGATGCGCTCCTCCATGCTGCCGTGGATCACCCGCAGGCGGCGTACGCCGATGGTGTTCGCGGGCATGTCCGGCAGCTCGGGATTGGTGAGGAAGAACGCGGCGCTGTAGTGGTCGACCACCCCGGCGCGCAGGTCGAGCAGGCGGGCGCCGTTGACCGTCAGCACCCACCGGCTGAGCAGCCGGGTGTCGGCGCTGACGAGCCCGCCGATCGAGCCCCCGGGGACGTCGCCGACCGAATCGGAGTACATGAACGTGCGGCCCTCGACGACCGCGACGGCGTCCGGCCCGAACTCCGGGGGGAGGTTGCGTTTCTCCTCCTCCGGTATCCGTGCGTCCTCGGACAGGCCCGGCATGGGATTGGCCGGGGTCGCCCGCCGCACCGTCGTGTGCTCCGTGGTCATGCGGTCAAGGTCGCAGACCGCAGCAGTAGGCGGCGTCACCCTTCGAGGGTGATCCGCGGATTAGGCGTTGCTGATGCGCAGCACATCACCCGGGGTGACGCCGAGCGCCACCACCGCCCGGCCTCCGTTCACGGCGACCGCCACCCGGCCGGCCGAGTCGACGTACACGACGAGCTGGCCGCGGTTGGCCGCGCCGAACGTGGCACCGCGGCGGGCGCTCACCCCGCCGACCCGGAGCAGCTCTCCGAGGCGGTCGAGGGTCTCGCCGGTCGCCGCGAGCTGCACGTTGCCGAACCGGTCGATCGTCGCCACCTCGGCCTCCAGCCAGCCGTCGCCGACCATGACCATCGGTTCGGGTAGCCGTACCAGGCCCGCCGGGTCGATGGGCGTCCCCGCGTCGGCGACGTCGCCGCCGAGCGCGAGCCGCGCCGCGACCGGGGCGAAGACGTCCCGGCCGTGGAACGTCGGCGACACGGCGGCGGCGAACCACTCGGGCCGGTCGAGGACCACGGCCCGGCGGATGCCGCCCAGCGCCTCCGCGGCGGCGGGCAGCAGGCCGTTGTCCGGGCCCACCAGCGTCCCCAGCGGTGCCTCGACCGCGATGGCCCGGCGCGCCGTGCCGACGCCCGGGTCGACGACGGCGACGTGCACCGCGGGCGGTAGGTGGGGGACGGTCTGTGCCAGGACGGCGGCACCTCTCGTCACGTCCGCCGGCGGTATCAGATGCGTCACGTCGATCACGCGGACCGCCGGCGCGATCCGGGCCACGACGCCGTGACAGGCCGCCGCGAACCCGTCCGACAGGCCGTAGTCAGTGGTGAGACTGATCCATTCGTACGCCGGCATAGCCTGACAGTAGTCGGCTACCAGACGGTCAGTGCGCAAAGAAATATCGGAAACGGGTTGATCCGAGTGGGCGGTGGCAGCAGGCTGCTGGGCATGACCGAGCCGTCGTTGCCGCGGGGCTACCGTCTGTCCCGGCCGGACCTCGACTCCGCCGCCGAGATCTACGACCTGGTCGCCGCGGTCGACACCGCGGTGCTCGGCCGGCCCGACGTCACTCCCGATGACGTCGCCGACGAGCTGGTGGAGCCCGGGTTCGAGCCGGCGACCGACGGCTGGCTGGTGCACGACCCGGACGGCCGCCTGGTCGCCTGGGCGTGGGCGTGTGGCAAGGGCGACAGCGAAAACGTCGACGTCGCGGTGATCACGCCCGTCGGCGAGGGCGAGGTCGCCGCCTACCTTTGGCCGCTGGTCCAGCGCCGCGCCGTCGAGATCGCGGCCGGGCTCGGCTACGACCGCGTCGTCATCGACGCCGGGGCCTACCGCGACGACGAGCACCGCCGCCGCCAGTTGGTGTCACACGGGTTCGAGCATGCCGCGACCTTCCAGCGGTTGCGCATCGACCACGATGGCCCGCGCCCCCGGCCGACCCGGCCGCCCGGCGTCGTCGTCCGCGACGGCTCGGCCGGCGGGGAGGTGCTCCGCGTCGGGCATGCGGTCCGCAACGAGGCGTTCTCGGAGCACTTCGGGTTCGTGGCCAACGACTACGCCGACTGGCTCGCCAGGATGCAGGCCAGCAGCGCCAACGACTGGTCGCAGCTGCGCGTGGCGTTCGTGGCCGGCGAACCGGCCGCCATGCTGCTGGGCACCAACAGTTTCGCCGAGGACGAGAACTGCGGATACGTCCGGACCCTCGGCGTGCGCAAGAAGTTCCGAGGCCTCGGGCTGGCCCGCTACCTGCTGCGCCTGGCGTTCGCCGCGGACGCCGCCAATGGCCGCTTCGGCACCTACCTGCACGTCGACTCGGTCGGCGTGCCCGCGGTCGCGCTCTACACCTCCGAGGGGATGCGCCCGACGCTCGTCATGGACGTGTGGCGCCGGACACTGTCCACCCGTTGGATCGGGGTTACCGCAGTTGCGGGGCCACCTGCCCGGCGATGACGTCGAGGTGGTCGAGGTCGGACAGGTCGAGGACCTGCAGGAACATCCGGGTGGCACCCAGCTCGGCGAACCGGCCGATCTGGTCGACCACCTGGCCCGGCGTGCCGAACAGGGCCGGCGGCCCGCCGATCTTGTCGGCACGGGCCTTCGCCTCGGCGTCGGTACGCCCGACCGCCACCGTCTGCGCCGCCGAAAACACCGGCGGCTCGTCGCGGCCCGCGGTCCGGCACGCCTTGGTGACCCGCTCGTACAGCTGCCCGGTCTGCTCCACCGACGCGAACGGCGCGTTGAACTCGTCGGCGTACGTGGCCGCCAGCGCCGGTGTGCGCTTCGCGCCCTTGCCCCCGACGATGACCGGCGGTCGCGGCGTCTGCACCGGCTTGGGCAGGGCCGGTGACTCGATCACGTCATAGTGCGTGCCGGAGTAGCTGAACGTCGCCCCGATCGGCGTCTCCAGGAGGCCGGTGACGATCGCGAGCTGCTCGTCCAACCGGTCGAAGCGCTCCTTGAGTGGCGGGAACGGGATGCCGTAGGCCCGGTGCTCGGCCTCGAACCAGCCCGCGCCCAGGCCCAGCTCGACCCGGCCGCCGCTCATCTGGTCGACCTGCGCGACACTGATCGCCAGCGGACCGGGCAGCCGGAAGGTCGCCGAGCTGACCAGCGTGCCCAGCCGGATCCGGGAGGTCTGCACGGCCAGCGCACCGAGCGTCACCCACGAGTCGGTCGGGCCGGGCAACCCGTCGTCGTCCATCGTCAGGTAGTGGTCGGAGCGGAAGAAGGCGTCGAAGCCCAGATCCTCGGCGTGCCGGGCGACGCGGAGCTGATCCTCGTATGAGGCGCCCAGTTGCGGTTCGGTGAAGACGACCAGTCGCATGGTCCCCACCCTGTCACGATTTACGCGCTGCGGCTTGCCAGTGCGGCGCCCGCGCCGAGACCGAGGTAGACCACACCGCTCGCGCGGTCCAGCCGGCGGCGGCTGCGCGCGGTGCGCCGGACCCGCCCGGACAGCGCGCCGGCCAGCAGTGCGTATCCGCCGTCGCTGAGCATGCCGAGCACTATGAAACAGGCGCCGAAGACGAGGATCTGCAGCGCCACCGGGCCCCGTGTCGGATCGACGAACTGCGGCAGGAAGGCCAGGAAGAAGATGGCCGTTTTCGGGTTGAGGACGTTGACCACGATGCCCTGCACGAACAGGCGGCGCGGCGGGACGGGCGGCGCCTCCGGCGCTGTGCCGCTGTCCTGGCGGGTGCGCAGCTTCTGCACGCCCAGCCAGACCAGGTACGCCGCGCCCAGGTACTTCACGATCGCGAACGCGGTCGCCGACGAGGCGAGCAGCGCGGACAGGCCGAACGCCGCCGCGGCCACGTGCACGCCCGAGCCTGCGTGCACACCGAGCACCGAGACCAGGCCCGCCCGGCGCCCCTGGGAGACGCTGCGGGTGACGACGTAGAGCACCGCGGGTCCGGGGACCACGAGCAGGGCGATGCTCGCGGCGGCGAACAGCAGCAACGCGGTCGGGGAAGGCATGGTCCGAGGGTAGCCGCGCCGCGACGGCCGATGCCCTCGATTTCGCCGTCGTGGCGTAGCCAGCGGGCACGTGGCCACCCGCCCGCCGCGCACGGTGGCACTCTGGACGAGGGCGCCGGCTCGTGGTTAGCGGCGCAGCCGCAGCCCGCGCGGGGTGGCGCGGAAGCCCGCGGCGGCCAGCGCGTCGCGCAGCGGAGAGGAGTGGATGGCCTCGCCGTCGGCCCGCTCCACCGATATCGCGCCGAGCGCTCCATCGTGGACGGACGCGGCGAGTGCCTTGGCCGCGGCCACGAGCGCCGCCTCACTGTCCACGAAGGACAGTAACGTCCGCCCGCCGCGCTCCACGTAAAGGGCGAGGTCGCCGTCGACCAGCACGACGAGCGCGCCGGCCTTGCGTCCTGGCCGGTGGCCCGTGCCGTCCCCGTCCCCGGCGTCGACCACCCGGTCCGGCCAGGGCAGCGCCGCACCGTACGGGTTGGCCGGGTCGGTCGCGGCGAGGACCAGACCCTCGGGGTCGGTGTCGGCGCGCAGCGGCTCGTTTGCCAGCCCGCGCAGCCGGTCGACCGCGCCCGGCACGGCGAACTGGGCCGCGCCGAGGCCTTCCACGAAGTATCCCCGGCGGGCGGCACCGCGCTCCTCGAGAGCGGCCAGCACGGGGTAGACGGCCGCGAACCCGCCCGGCGCCCCCTCGGCGGCGACGGCGCCGCGCGTGACCACGCCGTGCCGTTCGAGGAGCGCGTCGGCGAGGGCCGCCGCGCGGCGGGTGGGGTCGAGGTCCCGGTCGGGCAACCGGTACCACCGGCCGGCGGCGGTGGGCGGACCGGACCGCAGCGTCGCCAGTGACGACAGCGACGGCCGGCCGGGCCGCCGGTAACGGGATCGGGGCGCCGACGGGCGGGACCGGTGCGCTCCCCCGCCCGCCAGCCGCGCGCGCAGCGGCGCCAGGGTGTCGTTGGCGACCCAACCGGCCCACACCAGATCCCACAGCGCGGCCAGCAGGTCCTCGTCGGTCGCACCGTCCACCCGGTCGGCCAGGGATCGGAAGAACAGGGCCTGCCCGCCGTCGAGCGCGTCGAGCACGGCAGCGTGCAAGGGAGACCCCGTGGCGGCCAGGTCGGGCGGGGCCAGCAGCAGCGGCGCCGCGTCGGCGAACGCGAGGCTGACCCACCCGTCCCCGCCGGAAATCGAACCCGCACCCGACCACACCACATCGCCGGACGCACACAGCTCGTCGAGGTAGGCCGGAGAGTAGTCGCGCACCCGGGCCGGCAGGACGAGACGTTCCAGCGCCGAGGCCGGCACCGCAATCCCCTGGAGCTGCTCGATCGCGGCCGCCACCCCCTCCACCCCGCGCGCCGGCTGCCCGCCCACGACGTGCTGCCACCGGGGCAGGAACGTGGCCAACGCGCGCGGCGGCACCGGCTCGATCTCGCGGCGCAGTGCGGCCAGCGAACGGCGGCGCAGCATCCGCAGCACCTCCGCGTCGCACCACTCCGAGCCGGCGCCCTCGGGTGAGAACTCGCCGGCCACCACCCGACCGGTGGCCGCGAGCCGCTTGAGCGCCTGCTCGACGACGAAGACGCCGAGACCGAAGCGCGCCGCGCAGGCGCTGGCGGTGAACGGCCCGTGGCTGCGCGCGTATCGGGCCACGAGGTCACCGAGCGGGTCGGCCACCGGCTCCAGGTAGGCCAGCGGCAGCCCGACCGGGAGGGCGACGCCCAGCGCGTCCCGCACCCGGCCCGCGTCCTCGATGGCCAGCCAGCGCTCCTCGCCGGCGATCCGTACCCGGATCGCCCGCCGCGCGGACTCCAGATCGGCCAGCCAGGCGCTCGCGACCCCGCGCATCTCGGCCTCCACCGTTGACAGATCGCCCAACAGGCGCAGCAACTCGGCGGCGTCTTCCGCGTCGCGCGGCCGGCGCTCGCCGGTGAGCCACTGCAGCCGGCGCTCGGTCTCGCCGACCACCACGGGGTCGAGCAGCTCGCGCAGCTCCACCCGGCCGAGCAGCTCGCCGAGCATCGTGGCGTCGAGGGCCAGCGCGGCCGCGCGCCGCTCGGCGAGCGGCGCGTCGCCCTCGTAGAGGAACGCCCCGACGTATCCGAACAGCAGCGACCGGGCGAACGGAGACGGGCGCGGAGTCTCCACCTCGACCACGCGAACCTTGCGGGAGCCGAGGTCGCGCATCAGCTCGACCAGGCCGGGCACGTCGAACACGTCCTGCAGGCACTCCCGCGCCGCTTCCAGCGTGATCGGGAAGTCCGCGTACTCACGGGCCACGTCGAGCAGCTGCGACGAGCGCTGCCGCTGCTGCCACAGCGGTTGCCGGCGGCGCGGGTCGCGGCGGGGGAGCAGGAGCGCGCGGGCGGCGCATTCGCGGAACCGGGCCGCGAACATCGCCGACGTGCCGACCGACTGCTCGACGATCTCGGCGATCTCCTCGGCGTCGAACGTCACCAGGTCGGCGGTGGGCGGCTCGGCGGCGGCCGGGTCGGACCAGCTGTCCACCACGTCGGGCAGGCGCACCACGATGCCGTCGTCACTGGGCAGCACCTGGCCGTCGACGCCGTAGCGCTCGGACAGCCGCCGCGCGATGGCCAGCGCCCACGGCGCGTTGACCCGCGCGCCGAGGACGCAGTGGACGGCCAGCCGCCAGTCGCCCAGCTCGTCACGGAAGCGCTCGACCAGCACGGTGCGGTCGTCGGGCAGGTGGCGGGTCGACTCCCGCTGCTCGCGCAGGTAGGCCAGCAGGTTATCGGCGGCCCAGTCGTCCAGCCCGCTCGCCCGCAGGCGCTGCCCCGCCTTCTCGTCGCCGGCCCGGGTCAGCCCACGCAGCCGCGACCCGATCGCACGGCCCAGCTCGACGGGGCGCCCGGGCGCGTCGCCCTTCCAGAACGGCATCCGCGCGGCGGCCCCCGGCGCAGGGGAGACCAGCACCCGGTCGGGGGTGATGTCCTCGATGCGCCACGACGTCGAGCCGAGGAGGAACACGTCGCCGACGCGCGACTCGTACACCATCTCCTCGTCGAGCTCACCGACCCGCTTGCCGGTCTCCGCCCCGGCGAGGAAGACACCGAACAGCCCACGGTCGGGGATGGTGCCGCCGCTGGTCACCGCCAGCCGCTGCGCGCCCGGACGGCCGGTGACCACGTCGGCGGCCCGGTCCCAGACCAGGCGCGGGCGCAGCTCGGCAAACGCGGTCGACGGGTAGCGCCCGGAAAGCATGTCGAGCACGCCGCTCAGCGCGGACTCGGGCAGCTCGCTGAACGGCGCCGCACGGCGCACCAGCGTGGCCAGCTCGGGCACGTGCCAGGGATCCATCGCGACCATCGCGACGATCTGCTGGGCCAGGACGTCGAGCGGGTTGCGCGGGTAGCGCAGCTCCTCGATCGCACCCTCTGCCATCCGCTCGCTGACCACCGCACACGAGACGAGGTCACCCCGGTGCTTCGGGAAGACCACCCCTCGGGAAACCGCGCCCACCTGGTGGCCGGCCCGGCCGATGCGCTGCAGGCCGGCCGCGACGCTCGGCGGCGCCTCGATCTGCACGACCAGGTCGACCGCGCCCATGTCGATGCCCAGCTCCAGGCTGGAGGTGGCGACGACGGCGGGCAGCTGACCGGACTTGAGCGCCTCCTCGATCTGGCGGCGCTCCTCCCGCGAGACGCTGCCGTGGTGGGCACGGGCGACGATCGGCGGCGCGCCGGTGGCGAGCCCGGACTGCGCCATGATCTCGGCGGGGGCGCGGCCGGGCAGCGCCCGTGGCGGCTCGCCAGGCGTTCCGCCCGCAACGTCCAGCGCGTCGGCGTGCCGCTGCGCCGCCAGCTCGTTGAGCCGGGCGCACAGCCGCTCCGCACCGCGCCGGGAGTTGGTGAACACGATCGTCGAGCGGTGCGCCTCGATCAGCTCGAAGACCCGCTCCTCCACGGCCGGCCAGATAGACGCGCGGCGCGGCCCGTCGACGTCGGCCAGCTCGTCCTCCGGCACCTCGTCGAGTCGGGTCATGTCCTCGACCGGCACCTGGACGCTGACCTCGATCGTCTTCCCGGCCGGCGGCTGGACCAGGTCCACCGGCGCCGAGCCGCCCAGGAACCGGGCGGTCTCCTCGATCGGCCGGACGGTCGCGGACAGGCCGATCCGCTGCGCCGGCCGCTCCAGCAGCGCATCGAGCCGCTCCAGCGACAGGGCCAGGTGCGCTCCCCGCTTGGTCGAGCACACCGCGTGCACCTCGTCGACGATCACCGTCTCCACGCCGCGCAGCGCATCCCGGGCCGCCGACGTGAGCAGCAGGAACAGCGACTCGGGCGTGGTGATCAGAATGTCGGGCGGGGTGCGGCTGAACGCCCGGCGCTCCTCGGCCGGAGTGTCGCCGGTGCGCATGCCGACGGTGATGTCGGGCGGGGTCAGGCCGAGCCGGGCGGACGCCTGCCGGATGCCGGTGAGCGGGGTGCGCAGGTTGCGCTCCACATCGACCGCCAGGGCCTTGAGCGGGCTGACGTAGAGCACGCGGCAGCGCCGGGCCGGGTCGGCGGGTGGTGTGGCGGCCAGCCGGTCGAGCGACCACAGGAAGGCGGCGAGGGTCTTGCCGGAGCCGGTCGGCGCCACGACCAGGGCGTGCCGGCCGGCGGCGATCGCCTCCCACGCCCCGGTCTGGGCCGGAGTGGGCGCGGCGAACGCCGTCTCGAACCAGGCCCGGGTCGCCGCCCCGAACCGCCCCAGCACGGTCATGGCCCAATCCTGCCTCGCGGGTACGACAAACGGCGGGGCTCGACTCCGACAAGGCGCCCGACGCGATGCACCGCAACAGCCGACCCCGCCATGCACCACAACAGCCGAACCCGCCGGGCGCCACGGCAGCCGACCGGCTGGCCGCGTTACTGGGTCGGACAGTCGGATAGGCGACTCACGTCGACGAGCGTCTACGCCTGTCACCGTGGCTACAGTCCGCTGTGTGACGGAACTGTCGACGCAACCAGCACAGCCTGCCCCGGCCGAGCCGGAGAAGCGACAGCGCCAACGCGATCCCGACCTCGACCTGACCGCGTTCCCGCCGCTGTCCTGGTCGCGCAACGAGATCCGGGGCAGCCTCGACGAGCTGTACGCCTGGGGCGAGCGCCTCGCCGCCGACGCCATCTCCTGGTACCTGGTGGAGAAGCGGCGCAGGTCGCGGCACTCGCGCGCGCTACGGGCCGCGGCGCTGGTGCTCGCCACGGCCGGCGGGGCGGTGCCGATCTGCGCGCTCGCCGCGGGCCGGCCCGCGGCCGGCAACTGGGGCTTCCTGCTGCTCGCGCTCGCCGCCGGGTGCGTCGCCTTCGACCGGTTCTTCGGGTACTCGTCGTCCTGGCTGCGTTACATGGCCACCGCGACGTCGCTGCGCACGCAGCTCGTGGAGTACCAGACGGCGTGGGCAAAGGAGATGGTCGCGATGGCCGCGCGGGAGCCCGACCGCACGGACGCCGTACGCCTCATCGAGCTGGTCCGCACGTTCGCCTGGAACGTCAACGACACGATCCGCGCGGAGACCGAGGCGTGGCTGGTCGAGTTCCACACCCGGCTGACCGAGCTGGAGTCGCGGCTGCAGCAACAGGAGGGTGGGCTGACCCGGCGCGGCGGCGCACCGGGGGTGGCGCTGCCCGGGCCCGGCAAGCCGCCGGAGCCGCCGGAGCCGACCGACGGGGCGCAGGTCCGCCCGCGGAGCGGTAGCCGCTTCGGCGACCATTGATCTTGGGGTTCGGCGCGGGCCCGGGTGACGGGGTCGGATCCCACGATGCCGGTCGGGTTGCCGGGTGTTTGTTTCGACGATGGCCTAGACAACGCGAATCCGGAGGGCCGAACGGGACTGGATCGACCAACGTCTACGAAGGGGTTCCTGGCAAGGCGGGCGTCACCGCGTGACCCCAGCCGCACCGGGCAGGTACGCCGGCGCGGGCACCGACACCCCGTCGTCGGGCAGCGGCGACCCGGGCGCCAGGCGCAGCGGCACCACCCCGGCCCAGTGCGCCAGGTCGTAGTCCTCCGGCTCGTCGGCCACCCCGCCGGCGCGCACCTTGGCCGACACCTCCCGCAGTGGCAGCGCGAGCACGGTCGTCTGGGCGAGTTCCTTCGCCGTCGGTGGGCGGCTGTCCGCGGCCCGTCCGGCGGCGACCTTATCCACCAGCGCGGCCAGTACCCGCCGCTTCTCCTCGGGTGACGACACCGGCGACGCCACTCCGTGTGCGACCACCGAGCGGTAGTTGGCGGAGTGGTGGAAGTGCGAGCGTGCGTACACCAGGCCGTCGAGAAGGGTTACCGCCACGCACACCGGCAACCCCGACGAAGCGGCAAGCATCGGCCGGCTCCCCGTGGATCCGTGCAGGTAGAGCACGTCATCGACGCGCACGTGCAGGGTGGGCAGGATCCGGGGCGACCCGTCGACCACGAACCCCAGGTGGCAGAAGTACGCCTCGTCGAGGATCGCGTGCACGGTGTCCTCGTCGTAGCGCATCCGGCCGCGGTCCCGTAGGGCCGTCGTGCGCGGGGTGGGGGGATACATCGCGCGCCCTCCAATGTGCTAGTACAATCCGAAAACTGTGACAGCACAGTACCAGCCGAAGGGCCGCACCGCCGTCGAGATCTCGGGCAGTGTGGAGGCCGGAATCCGCCACGGCCGGCTGGTTCCCGGCGCCGCGCTGCCACCGGTGCGCGCCCTCGCCGACCGCCTCGCGGTCAGCCCGGCCACGGTCGCGTCCGCCTACCGGATGCTCCGGGAGCGGGGTCTGATCGAGACCGCCGGCCGCAGCGGCACCAGGGTGCGGGCCCGCCCACCACTGCGCCTGCGGGAGTCCCTGCGCCTGCCGCCCCCGCCCGGCGCGGTCAACCTGTCCGCCGGCGAACCCGATCCGCGCCTGCTGCCGAGGGTGCCGGCGATCGCCGGCGCGCCGGTCGGATACATGGACGGCGGGCCGCTGCCGGAGCTGCTCGAGCTGGCCCGCGAGCGGCTGCGGCCGGTCGACGCGACGAAGGCGACCGTCACCAGCGGCGCTCTCGACGGGATCGAGCGCACGCTCGCCGCCCATCTGCGCCCGGGCGACCGGGTCGCGGTCGAGGACCCGGGCTGGGCCAACCTGCTGGACCTCGTCGCCGCGCTCAACCTCACCACCGTGCCGATGCCCGTGGACGACGACGGGCCGACCGAGGCCGGGCTGCGCGCGGCGCTGGCGGCCGGCGTCGCCGCGGTCGTCGTCACCACCCGCGCGCAGAACCCGACCGGAGCCGCCGTCACCAACGGCCGGGCCACCACGCTCCGGGCGCTGCTGAAAAACCATCCGGGGGTACTCGTCATCGAGGACGACCACGCCGGAGAACTCTCGCCCGTGCCGCTGCACCCGCTCGCCGGCGCCACGGACTCGTGGGCCTTCATCCGATCGGTGTCCAAGCCCTACGGGCCGGACCTGCGCCTCGCCGTCCTCGCCGGTGACGACGCCACGGTCGCCCGGGTGGCGGGCCGGATGCGGGTCGGCGCCGGCTGGGTGTCCACGATCCTGCAGCGCGCGGTGCTCGCACTCTGGCGCGATCCGGACCTGCCGGAGCTGATCAGGGCCGCCGCGGACAGCTACGCGCAGCGGCGGGAGGCGCTGCTCGGCGCGCTGCGGGCGCGCGGGATCGAGGCGCACGCCCGCACCGGGATCAACGTCTGGGTGCCGGTGGCGGACGAGACGGCGGCGGTGACCCGGCTGCGCGACGCCGGTTACGCGGTGGCGCCCGGCGCGCTGTTTCGCATCGGCTCCGCACCCGGCATCCGGATCACAGTGAGCCCGCTGTCGCCGCCGCAGATCGAGCCCCTCGCGGACGCCGTCGCGCGGGCGGTCACCGGCATAGGTGTCACACCCAGCGGGTACGTGTAGAGCATGCCCGAGACCGCGGCGCCATTCGTGCCCGCCACCGACGATCTTGACGAGCTGCGCGCGACCGCGAAGGAGTGCCGCGGCTGTCACCTCTACAAGGACGCGACCCAGACGGTGTTCGGCGAAGGGCCGCCACACGCGCGAGTCGTCATGGTCGGCGAGCAGCCCGGCGACATCGAGGACCGGCGGGGCGCCCCGTTCGTCGGCCCGGCCGGCAAGCTGCTCGACCGCGCGATCGTCGAGGCCGGCCTGGACCGTTCCCAGACCTATGTGACCAACGCCGTCAAGCACTTCAAACACAAGCCGGCGGCGCCGGGCAAGCGGCGGATCCACCAGACGCCCGACCGCACCGAGATCGTCGCCTGCCGGCCCTGGCTGCAGGCCGAGTTCGTCCTGCTCCGGCCGCAGGCCGTGGTGGCGCTCGGGGCGACCGCCGCGAAGGCGCTGCTCGGTCCGTCCTTCCGGGTCACGAAGTCGCGCGGAATCCCGATGCCGTGGCCTGCCGCGGCCGAGAACCCCGACGACTTCGCCGGCGAGGTGCACGACGGCGCGTTCGTGCTGGCCACGATCCATCCTTCCGCCGTGCTGCGCGCCGACGACCGGGACGCGGCCCTCGGCGGCCTCATCGCGGACCTGCGGGTGGTCGCCGACGCCCTCGCCGCCCGGTAGGCGTCCGCCGGTGATGCCAGCAGAGAGGTCAGTGGCCCAGTTCGACGGGGGCCGGGCGGTGGTCGACCATGGTGTGACGCGGACAGCCGCGCCCGCTACGCTCTCTGCGTTGTGACGACCGAAACGGTGAACCAGCCATCCGGCGCCCCGCAGGAAACGCCCCATGCGACAGAGGAGACGACGACCCGCGCTGGGCGCACCGCAAGCCTGCGCATGGCCCTGACCCCCGGGCGCACGACTGACCTGGCCGCGTTCGCGGGATACGCGCTGTTCGCGTTATACGTCACCGTTCGGTTCTGGCGGGACCCCAACTACCGCGTTCTCGGCACCAACGCCGGTGACCAGGGCTTCTACGAGTGGATGCTGGCCTACCAGGGGCATGTCGTGAGCCACCTGGACAACCCGTTCTACACGCACATGCAGAACGCCCCGGTTGGCGTCAACCTGATGTGCAACGCGTCGGTGCCGCTCCTCGGCTGGCTTCTGGCGCCCCTCACGCTGTTGTTCGGCTCGCATGTCACGTTCGGCGTCCTGCTCACGTCCAACCTCTTCCTGACCGCCGCAGCCTGGTACTACGTGCTCTCCCGGCACCTGGTCCGCCACCGGTTCGCCGCGTTGATCGGTGGTGCCTTCTGCGGGTTCGGCCCCGGAATGATCTCGCAGAGCAGCGGCCACATCCATATGACGGCCGCATACCTGGTGCCGTTCATCGTCTGGCAGGTGACGCGGCTGGGTGAGCGCGGCCGGGTGCTGCGCAACGGCCTCATCCTCGGCCTCCTTGTGGCGGCGCAGCTGCTCATCGGCGAAGAGACGCTGCTGCTGACCGCGATCGCATGCGGCGTGTTCGTGCTCGTGTATGGCGCGTCCCGACCGCGCGAAGCGGTCCGGATCGCCGTGCCGTACCTGAGCGCTCTGAGCTTGGGCGCCATCATCACGCTGGTGATCGACGGCTACCCGCTGTGGATGCAGTTCTTCGGACCCAACCACGCCTCAGGCGTACCGGTGGTCTACGGGGCCGACCTGTGGGCATACATCAGCAACGCACAGCAGTCGATCATCGGGGATCGGGACAGTGCACTGCGGTTCTCGCCCAACCCATCCGAGCAGAACTCGTTCTTCGGTGCCAGCCTGCCGCTGCTCGCCATCGGCATCGGCATCATGCTGTGGCGGACCATCGCCGCGCGGATGGCGTTCGTGACCGCACTCGTGTGCGTGGTGTTCTCGCTGCAACACCCGATCGTCTTCCGGGCGCAGCCGACCGACCTTCCTGCACCTAGCGCACTGCTGGCCAAGCTGCCGATCATCGACGCGCTCATCCTCTCCCGCCTCGGTCTGATCACAATGGTGTGCATCGGCATCCTGCTCGCGCTGGTCATCGACCGCGTCTGGGAGCAGGCGGCGCGGCCGGAGCTGTCGGGCGTGCCGGTTCGCCTGCTGGCTTCGGTTGTCGTGGGCGCCGTCCTGCTGCCGCTGTTGCCGACGCCCCTGCCCACCACACCGCGGGAGGTGCCCATCCCACCCTTCATCACCTCCGAGCGATGGCGCGACTACGTCGCCGAGGGTCGCACGATGGTGATCGCGGCGCCGGGCAGTCCCAGCAACCTGGTGTGGGGCGCGGCGGCGGGCACTAGCTTCGCGATCGTCCAGGGCTACTTCATCTACCCCACCTCGGCCACGGACACCCACGCCCGGTGGGGCAGCCCAGGGCGCCCGACCCAGCTCCTGATGGACGACATCTGGCTGGGCAAGCCGCGCACCGTCGGCCCGGTCGAGCGGGAGGACGCGATCAAGGACCTCAAGCACTGGGGCGCCGACGCGGTCGTGCTCAGCATCTACGAGCGCCACTCTCCTGAGCTACGCCAGGCGATCGAGGCGATGCTCGGCCCGCCGCAGCAGGTCGACGGCGTGTGGCTGTGGGACGTTCGGAGGCACACCCGGTGACCGCCCTGCCGACATTGCCGGCGCGTCTGCGGCGCTTCGTCGCGCAGACGGCCCCCGACCGCACCGACCACCCGCCGGTGGCGGTGCCGTCCTGGCTGCTGGTGCCGGGTCTCGTCGTGCTCTTCGTAGCGCTCGTGGCCTATGTGCAGAGCATCCGCTTCTACCCGATCAGCGGCCTCGACCTGCAGATGTATCGGGGTGGCATCCAGGCTTTCCTCGACGGCAAGCCGGTCTACCAGCTCGGATACACGGCACTGCAACTGCCGTACACGTACCCTCCGATCACCCTGCCGTTGCTCACGCCGCTGGTCTGGGTCAGCCTGGCGCACTCCCTCTATGCCATGGTGGGCGTGAGCATGGTCGCTGCCCTGGCGACGCTCTGGTTCACCACTCGCATCCTGCGCTGGAGCGGCTGGCCGGGCCGGCTCGGCATCGCCGCGGCGGTGACCGGCCTGGCCATCTGGACCGGGCCCTTCCAGGACGACTTCAACCTCGGGCAGATCAATGCGTTGCTGCTGGTGCTGATCGTCGCCGACCTGTCGCTGTCCGACGGCAACCGGGCCAAGGGCGCGCTTATCGGCCTGGCGACGGCGTCGAAGCTGCTGCCCGGCCTCTTCGTCGTCTACCTGCTCGTCACCCGCCGCATCCGGGCCGCGCTCGTGGCGACCGCTACGTTCGTCGTGCTGACCGCCGCCGGCTGGGTCATCCAGCCCGGCGGCTCTCACGACTACTGGCTCACCGGCAAGGCGTTCGACTCGAGCCGGGTGATGATGACCCTCGGTCCCCGATACGGCGGAAACCAGTCACTACAGGGGTTCACCGCCCGGCTGCTCGGCACTGACGCGCCCAACAACCCGCTGTGGGCGATCTCCGCGCTGGTCGTGGCGGTCGCCGGCCTGGCCCTGGCGATCTGGGCGCAGCGCCTGGGCGAAGAAGCCCTCGCCATGGTGATCACCGGTTTTACCATGCTGATGATCTCGCCGGTCAGCTGGTCGCATTACTGGCTCTGGATAGCGCCGCTGGTGCTGGTGCTCGCCGACATCGTCCGGCGGCTACGTGCGACGCCGCAGGTGGTCGCCGCAGGCGTGGCGGCGATCGCCATCCTGCCGTTCATGGTGTGGCCGCTGCGGGTGGTCGCCAACGGCCCGTTGATGCCGTCCGGGCTGATCTGGGCTGCCTACCGCCACTCCGGCGTGCTGACCCGACTGTTCCTCGACCCCTTCGTTCCCACCGCCCTGGTCCTGCTCGTCCTGACCGTGCTCTACCTGCGCCACGTCGCGCGATCGGCCCGCACCGAGGTCGACCCGCCCGACCAGCCCGCCCCGCGCCAGCTCGCCGAGGTAAGAGCTGGCTAGCCCGGTCGGTCGGATCCAGCGGCGCACCCTGTCGCTGCTCGTCGGCACCCAGATCGTCGGCGGCATCGGGGTGGCGACCGGCATCTCCGTCGGCGCCCTGCTCGCCGCCACCATGGCCGGCACGGGCGTCTCCGGCCTCGCGAGCAGCGCGGCGGTCGTGGGCGGCGCGCTGCTCGCGCTTCCCGCCACCCGCCTGATCCGGGTCTACGGGCGGCGGCCCGGGCTGGTCTTCGCGTATGCGTGCGGCGCACTGGGCGCCGCCGTCGTCACCGCGGGCGCCGCGACCGGCTCGGTGCCGCTGATCTTCGCCGGGATGGTTCTGTTCGGCGGGGGCACCACGGCCAACCTCCAGGCCCGGTACGCCGCCGTCGACCTCGCCGACCCGGCGCGCCGCGGCCGGCAGCTCTCCCTCGTGGTGTGGGCCACGACGATCGGCGCCGTGGCCGGCCCCAACATCGCCCCACCCGCCGACCGGATCGCCCGCGGCTCCGGCCTGCCCGAGTACGCGGGTCCGTTCGGCCTGAGCGCGGTCGCCTTCCTGCTCGCCGCGCTGGCGATCCTCGTCGCCCTGCGACCCGACCCGCTGCTCCTCGCGCGGGCACTCGGGGCGCAGACGCTGCCCGTACCCTCGGCCGGTCTGCGGGAGGCGGCGCGCGTGGTGTGGGCGAGCCCGGCCGCCCGCCTGGGGGTGGCCGCCGTCGCGGTCGGCCATCTCGTCATGGTCAGCATCATGTCCATGACCCCGGTGCACATTCACGAGTACGACCACGGTGACGTCCTGCGCGTGGTCGGCATCGTCCTGAGCCTGCACATCGCCGGGATGTACGCGTTCTCGCCGCTCGTGGGCTGGCTGACCGACCGGCTGGGGCGGCGTCCGGTGATCCTGGCCGGCCTCGCGACCCTGCTCGCCGCCTGCGCGGTCGCCGGCACCGCCGGGCACCACACGCCGCGGCTGTCGATCGGGCTGGCGCTGCTGGGCCTGGGCTGGTCGGCGACCATGGTGGCCGGGTCGACGTTACTTTCTGAGTCGGTGGGTACCGTGGTGCGGCCGGCCGCGCAGGGGCTTGGCGATGTGGTGATGGGGCTCGCGGGAGCTGTCGGCGGGGCGCTGTCGGGGTTGGTGGTGTTCTGGTCGGGATACCCGACGCTCACCCTGCTGGCCGCGATCGCGACGGTGCCGCTGGTGGCGCTGGCACTACGACCGCAGCCGGTCTTGATCGTGGGAGGGGACTAGACGTGCGGCTGACCGACTTCTGGGCGCGCCTGGACAAGGTGTTCGGACCCGGGTACGCGCAGAGCGTCGCTCATGACCAGGTGCTGTCCACGCTTGGTGGTCGCACCATCGCGCAGGCCCTCGCCGCCGGCGAGGAGACCGTCGTCGTGTGGCGGGCGGTCGTCGCCGCCTATCCCGATCGCGTGCCGTCGAAACTGCGCTGAGTAATGGTCGTCCCCAACGGCGTGTCGCCCCTTGCCTCGTACACATGTACGGGTATTGTCCACAGCGGCAAACGGCGCTATCCACAGCCCCGGCCAGCCGGGGCGTTTTTGTCGGACCCAGCGCATAGCGTGTCCCCGTGACGAAGCGACCAACCGCGAAGACGGCCAATACAGGGGTGACAAACATGGCAGCGATGCCTGACCGCGAGAAGGCGTTGGGGCTCGCCCTCGCGCAGATCGACAAGCAGTTCGGCAAGGGCTCGGTCATGCGGCTGGGTGAGCGGCCGGTCACCCAGATGCAGGTGATCCCGACCGGTTCCATCGCGCTCGACGTGGCGCTCGGCCTCGGTGGCCTGCCGCGCGGCCGGGTCGTGGAGATCTACGGTCCGGAGTCCAGCGGTAAGACGACGGTCGCGCTGCACGCGATCGCCAACGCCCAGGCCGAGGGGGGCATCGCGGCGTTCATCGACGCCGAGCACGCCCTCGACCCCGACTACGCCCGGTCGCTCGGCGTCGACACCGACGCGCTGCTGGTCTCCCAGCCCGACACCGGTGAGCAGGCCCTCGAGATCGCCGACATGCTGGTGCGCTCCGGCGCGCTTGACATCATCGTGATCGACTCGGTCGCGGCACTGGTCCCGCGCGCCGAGATCGAGGGCGAGATGGGCGACAGCCACGTCGGCCTCCAGGCGCGCCTGATGAGCCAGGCGCTGCGGAAGATAACCGGGGCGCTCAACAACTCCGGCACCACCGCCATCTTCATCAACCAGCTGCGCGAGAAGATCGGCGTCATGTTCGGATGCTTCAGCTACGGCACTCGGGTAACCCTTGCCGACGGCACCCAGGAGAAGATCGGCAAGATCGTCAACCAGAAGATGGACGTCGAGGTCCTCTCCTACAACCCGGAGTCGGACCGCGTGGAGCCGCGGCGGATCGTCAACTGGTTCAACAACGGTCCCGCCGAGCAGTTCCTACAGTTCACGGTCGCCAAGTCGGGCGGCAACGGCCGGGCACAGTTCGCCGCCACGGCCAATCACCTGATCCGCACGCCCGGTGGCTGGCGCGAGGCGGGTGAGCTGATCGCGGGAGACCGGGTCATGCTCGCCGAGTCGCGGCGGCTCAGCGACCAGCAGTGGCAGGTTGTGCTCGGGTCGTTGATGGGAGACGGCAACCTTTCTCCCAACCGCAGCGGCCGGTCGGGAGTGCGGTTCCGGTTGGGACACGGTGCCAACCAGGCCGCCTACCTCGAGTGGAAGGTCCAGCTGCTGGGCAACATCGCCCACTCCCGCCGCACCGACGCCCGGGGGGCGGTCTTCGCCGACTTCACGCCGCTCCCGGAGCTGGAGGAGCTGCGTGCGGCGGTCTACCTCGGAGGCGGCAAGAAGCACCTGAACTCTGACTACCTCAAGGCGCTCACCCCGCTCGCGCTGGCGGTGTGGTACATGGATGACGGCTCATTCACCGTCCGCTCCAAGGGTCTGCAGAAGAGGACGGAGGGCGGCTCCGGACGCATCGACATCTGCGTCGAGGCGATGAGCGAGGGTTCGCGCGAGCGGCTCGTCGAGCACCTGCGCGACGCCTACGGGCTGGACGTGAAGCTGACCTCGCGGGGTGCGCGCCAGATCAGCGTCATCCAGTTCACGACCGACGCCACTGCTGCTTTCCAAGAGATCGTGGCGCCCTACATCCCACGGGCGATGGAGCACAAGCTGCTGCCCCGGTTCCGCGGTCGGTGCGCGGTCGAACCGCAGTTCGTGGCGGCCGAGTTCCAGCCGGTTCCGGCGCGCATCATCGACGTGCGGGTCAAGCCGCGGGCACGCTCGATGAACCGGTTCGACATCGAGGTCGAGGGCAACCACAACTACTTCGTCGACGGCGTCATGGTGCACAACAGCCCGGAGACGACCACCGGTGGTAAGGCGCTGAAGTTCTACGCCTCGATCCGGCTGGACGTGCGCCGCATCGAGAGCCTCAAGGACGGCACCGACGTGGTGGGCAACCGCACCCGCGTCAAGGTCGTCAAGAACAAGTGCGCCTCGCCATTCAAACAAGCGGAGTTTGACATCATGTACGGCAAGGGCATCTCCCGCGAGGGGTCGCTCATCGACGTGGGCGTCGAGCAGAACATCATCCGCAAGGCCGGCGCCTGGTACACCTACGAGGGCGACCAGCTCGGCCAGGGCAAGGAAAACGCCCGCAACTTCCTCAAGGAAAACCCGGACGTGGCAGCCGAGATCGAGAAGAGGATCAAGGAGAAGCTCGGCGTGGGGGTCGGCGCCAACGACGCGGCCGGTGGCCCGATCGACATCACCCCCGTGGACTTCTGAGTCCGGAAGCCATGGCAGGACGACGGCGTAGCCGCTCGGAGACCACAACCGGTGACCGAGCGGCGGCGCGCAGCGAGCCCAAGGACAGCCCATCCAGAAACCCGACAGAGCTGGCGCGGGAGATCTGCCTGCGCCAGCTTGCCGTCCGGCCCCGGACCCGGGCGGAGCTGGCGACCGCGTTGCGCCGCAAGGGCATCGACGACGACGTGGCCGCGGAGGTGCTCGACCGCTACGACGAGGTCGGCATGATCGACGACGAGGCGTTCGCCCGGGCCTGGGTGACCAGCCGGCATCACAGCCGCGGCCTGGCCCGGCGGGCGCTGGCCGGCGAGCTGCGGCGCAAGGGCGTCGACTCCGAGGCCGTGGGTGATGCCCTCGACGAGCTCGATCCACAGACCGAGGAGGAGACCGCCCGGGCGCTGGTTGCCAGGCGCCTGCGGGTCGAGCGCACCGGGACGCCGGAGGCGAGGTTCCGGCGGCTCGTCGGGATGCTGGCCCGCAAGGGATACCCGGCGGGGCTGGCCGTCCGTCCCGCTCTGCGCCCGATCATGAGTCCTTGACCGAAGCGGCCTCTACGACCTAGCCTCGCCTTACTAGAGGAGACCGCCCAACCACCGCGGGTTCAACCGCACAACATAGATCGCATTACAGATCAGCATCACTTTGCCGCCTGAAGGGGTGGTTTACCGGCATCTGCGACGTGGCCGCGTCGTGAGGAGCCGGCCTTATCGCCGCACCTGCGGAGCCGACCCGGCACCGCAGGTCGGACCTCGCTTCGGCCCCACCCGCGAAGCGGGCATCTCCTGAAACCGGCATTCGGCGCGCCGGTCCACCGGCGCCGACGGGGAGGGAGGCGGCCATGCGACCGTACGAGATGGTGCTCGTTTCGGTGATCGCGGTCGTCGCCGTTCTCCTGGTCGTTGTGCTGGTCGTCGGCCTGTCGGTCATGCGTCGCCTGCGCGGCGGCCTCAGCGCGCTGGGCGGTAACGAGACCGATCCGGCCTATCTGGCTGAGAAGGACCGGCAGGAAAACTCGCTCGCGTCGCTGCGCGCCGCCGCTGAGGAGGCCACCACGGCGGTGGACGAAGCGCGCGCGGCCGCTGCCGCCGCCCGCACCGAGGCCGCGGCGGCCAAGGCCGAGGCCAGCGCGGCGCGCGCCGAGGCCCGCCGGATCCTCGACGCCGCCCGCGCGGAGTCGGAGTCGGTGCTGGAGCGGGCCCAACGGCAGGCCGAGCACGACGCCGAGCAGGCGCGGGCCGCCGCCCGGCGGGCCGGGGAGCGGGAGATCGCCCAGCTGACGACGGCCGCGAAGGAGCAGACCCAGGACGCCGAGCGCCGCCAGCGGCGCCTGGACGAGCGGGAGCGACTCCTCGCCGAGGAGGCCGAGCGGCTGGCGGAGCGCGACCGGCGGATCACGGCGGCGGAGGCCGACCTGGCCGAGCGGGAGAGCACGGTGGTCGAGCGCGAGAAGGCTGCGGCGGAGGCGGAGGAGCGCCGCCACCGCGAGCTGGAGCGGATCGCGGGCCTGACCGCGGAGGTGGCCAAGAACGAGCTGATCGAGGCCATCGAGGGGCAGGCCAAGCGGGAGGCCGCGCTGCTTGTCCGCGACATCGAGCACGACGCGCGCAGCACCGCAGATCAGCGGGCCCGGCACATCGTGGTCGACGCGATCCAGCGGGTTGCGAGCGAGCAGACCGCGGAAAGCGTGGTCAGCGTGCTGCACCTGCCCAGCGATGAGATGAAGGGCCGGATCATCGGCCGCGAGGGGCGCAACATCCGGGCGTTCGAGTCCGTCACCGGGGTCAACCTGATCATCGACGACACGCCCGAGGCTGTCCTGCTGTCCTGCTTCGATCCGGTACGCCGGGAGATCGGCCGGATGACCCTGGAGAAGCTGGTCCTGGACGGGCGGATCCATCCGCACCGCATCGAGGAGGTGTTCGACCTCGCCAAGCAGGAGGTCGAGCGGCTCTGCCAGCGTTCCGCCGAGGACGCGCTGGTCGAGGTGGGCATCACCGACCTGCACCCCGAGCTGGCGACCCTGCTGGGCCGGCTGCGCTACCGGACGAGCTACGGGCAGAACGTCCTCAAGCACCTCGTGGAGACCGCCCACATTGCCGGGATCATGGCTTCGGAGCTGGGACTGGAGCCGGCGTTGATCAAGCGGTCGGCGTTCCTGCACGACATCGGCAAGGCGCTCACCCACGAGGTCGAGGGCAGCCACGCGCTGATCGGCGCCGACCTCGCCCGCAAGTACGGCGAGCACGACGACGTGGTGCACGCGATCGAGGCGCACCACAACGAAGTGCTGCCGCAGACCATCGAAGCGGTCCTGACGCAGGCCTCCGACGCCTGTTCGGGCGGCCGGCCTGGTGCGCGCCGGGAGAGCCTCGAGGCGTACGTGAAGCGTCTGGAGCGCATCGAGGAGATCGCCGGCGGCAAGTCCGGCGTGGAGAAGGTCTTCGCCATGCAGGCCGGCCGGGAGGTCCGGGTGATGGTGCGCCCCGATGACGTCGACGACATCGGCGCTGCGGTGCTGGCCCGTGACGTGGCCAAGCAGATCGAGGAGGAGCTGACCTACCCCGGTCAGATCCGGGTCACGGTGGTCCGCGAGTCGCGGGTCACCGAGATCGCCCGCTGACCCCCGCAGGCCGTCTGGCGCGATCTTGGACACCTGGCGGTGTTATAGACCTGCCAACCGTCCAAGATCCATGGGATTTGGGCTAGGGCGCGGCGCTGCCCGCGGTGCCCTCGGCCTGCGCTACCAACACGGTCGCCGGCACATGTGCGGCCCCGTACCCGCGTCGCGCGAGCCGGCGCTGCGTGTATCCGGCCAGCTTGGACAGCGTGTAGTTGGCCAGGATGAAGAACACGCCGACAACGAAGTACAGCTGAAGCGGGTTGTGTAGCACCTGGATGGCCTGGCGCGCGACGTTGAGCAGCTCGTCGTAGCTGATGATGAAGCCGAGCGAGGTGTCCTTGAGCACGACGACCAGCTGGCTGATCAGTGCCGGAAGCATGATCCGGTATGCCTGGGGGAGCAGCACCAGCCGGGTGATCTGCATCGGCGACAGCCCGATCGACGCCGCAGCCTCCCGCTGGCCCCGGGGCAGGCCCTCCATGCCGGAGCGCAGGATCTCGCCGATCACCACCATGTTGTAGACGGTCAGGCCGATCACCAGGTACCACACTATTGGCAGGTCGACGCCGAATTCGGGCAGCCCGCGGGCCACGAAGAAGATCGTGATCACGACGGGCAGGCCGCGGAAGACCTCGACGCAGAACCGGGTCACCGCGTTGAGGACCAGGGTCAGCCCGCGTAGCAGCAGGGCGACCGGCGCCGACAGCCCGACGTACCGGCGCCGCGCCAACTCCTTGAGCTGGATGCGCAGGACGGCCACCAGCGTTCCGAAGACGAGCGCGCTGACGATCGCCAGCGCGGCCGCTGTGAGGGTCGCGATCGCGCCCTGGCCGAGCCGGTGCCAAAGCTGGGTGAAGCTGGAGTTGGTGGGGTCGATGATCGGCCCCCACTTGTCCGCGGAGAACTGGCCCTTGGCGCGCAGCGGCTGGATGACGAGGAACCATGTACCGGCCAGGAGCAGCACAGTGACGATCGCGCTGACGATGACGCTCAGCCGGCGAGCGCGCGGGCCGGGCGCGTCGTAGAGCACGCTCGCCTGCGGGGTCGTGGTGCGGCGCGCACGGGTGGGCGCGGCTTTCGGGGTGGTCACGGCGGTCATGCGGTCACCGTCCGTCGCTCGACGCGGTCGAGGAGGATGCCGAGGGGCACCGTCATGATCAGATATCCGATCGAGATGCCGATGAACACGGGGATCAGTGGCAGGCCCTCAGCGGATACGAGTGTGTCGGCGGTCTGCGAGAGGTCACCGGCGACGCCGAAGAACCCGGCCAGCGCCGAGTTCTTGATCATCGCGATGATCACGCTGCCCAGCGGCACGATGGAGGCCTTCCACGCCTGCGGCAGGATGATGTACCGCAGGTTCTGGCTGAAGGTCAGGCCGATGGCCCGGGCCGCCTCGGCCTGGCCGGCGGCGACCGCGTTGACTCCGCTGCGCAGCGCCTCGCAGACAAATGCCCCGGTGTAGAGGCTCAGGGCCAGCACCGCAAACCGGAAGAACGACAGGTCGGTGCCCAGCCGCGTGAAGATCGAGTCGAGACCCGGGATGGCCAGGAACCGGGCGCTGATGCCGAGCACCGGGAGGGCGAAGGCGGTGAAGAACATCACCACGGTCAGTGGCATGTTGCGGAACACGGTGACGTAGGCCGTGCCGACCGCCCGCAGCGGTGCCAGTGGCGAAATCCGCAGGATCGCCATGATCGTGCCGATGAGGAGCGCCCCCACGGCCGACAGAATGCAGATCTGGAGGGTGAGCCAAAAGCCACCCGCGAAGTCGCCGAACCGGTCGACCAGGACATTCATGGCTCAACCCTCCAGATCCGCGCTCAACTCAGTACCGGTCGACGGCCGGCGGCGTCGGGGTGTTGGGGTCGACCTTGCCGACGGTGTCCTTCCACGCCGTCTCGTATCGCCCGTCCTTGGCGATCTTCTCCAGCGTGTCGTTGATGAATGTCCGGAACTTGGCGTCGCCCTTCTTCAGGCCGATGCCGTAAGGCTCCTGGGTGAACTTGCTGCCCACCAGCTTGAAGTCGTTGGGGCTGTTGGACACGAAGCCCGACAGGATCACGTTGTCGGTGGTCAGCGCGTCGACCTGCTTGTTCTTCACTGAGTCGGCGCACTTGCTGTAGACGTCGAAGAGGACGAGCTGGCTGCCCTTGTCCTTCACGTACTGCTCGATGTTCTTCGCCGGCGTCGACCCGGCCACCGAACAGACCTTCTTGGTGCCGTCCTTGAACGAGTCCGGCCCGGTGATCGAGTTGTCGTCCTTGCGGGTGAGGATCTGCTGGCCGGCCACGTAGTACGGCCCGGCGAAGTCGACCCGCTGCTTGCGGGCGTCGTTGATGGTGTAGGTCGCCACGACCATGTCGACCTTGCCCTGCTCGATGTATTCCTCGCGGACCTTCGACGGCGTCTCCACCCATTCGATCTTGTCCGCCGGAATGCCCATCTCGCCCGCGATCAGCTTCGCGATCTCGACGTCGAAACCGGCCGGCTTGCCGTCGAGGCCCTTGAGGCCGAACAGCGGCTGGTCGAACTTCGTGCCGATGATGACCTTCTGCGCCTTGTTGAGCCGCTCCATGGTGGTGCCGGCCTCGAACTTGACGTCCTTCTTGACGTTGTCGCCGCTGCCGCTCTTGTTGTCGCCGCCGCAGGCCGCGGCGCCCAGCGTGAGCGCAGCGCACGCGGCCAGCGCGGCCAGGCGTGTGATTCGCATCGTGCTTACTCCTCCGATCGGAAGGCCGCCCGGGATCCGGGAGCCTCCACAGTGGATCAACTCAGTGGGTCAAGATCTTGGATAGGAAGTCCTTGGCGCGCTCGCTGCGCGCGTTGGCGAAGAACTCGGCCGGCGCGGCTTCTTCGACGAGCTGGCCGTCGGCCATGAAGACCACCCGGTTGGCCGCGTGCCGGGCGAAGCCCATCTCGTGTGTCACCACGATCATCGTCATGCCCTCGGCCGCCAGCGACGTCATCACGTCCAGGACCTCGCCGACCATCTCCGGGTCCAGCGAGCTCGTCGGCTCGTCGAACAGCATCGCCTTGGGCTGCATGGCCAGCGCCCGCGCGATGGCGGCGCGCTGCTGCTGGCCGCCGGACAGTTGCGCGGGCAGCTTCTGCGCCTGGTTGGCGATGCCGACCCGCTCCAGCAGCGCCATCGCGCGCTCGCGCACGACCGAGGTCTTCTCGCCACGGACCTTGACCGGGCCCAGCATCACGTTGTCGAGCACGGTCTTGTGCGCGAAGAGGTTGAAGGACTGGAACACCATGCCGACCTCGCTGCGCAGCTTGGCGAGCGCGCGCCCCTCGGCCGGCAACACCTGGTTGTCGAAGCGGATCTCGCCGGAGTCGATCGGCTCCAGCCGGTTGATAGCCCGGCACAGGGTGGACTTGCCGGACCCGGACGGACCGATGACCACCACGACCTCGCCGTGCTCGATGGAGAGGTTCACGTCCTGGAGCACGTGCAGGTCGCCGAACCACTTGTTCACCTGCGTCATCACGATCAGCGGCTCGCCGGCCGACGTCGTCGTCATGGGCTGATCATCTTCCCTTGAGGTCACGTACGGGTAACGCCACGTACATCGAGTCCGTCCAGCAGCGTACGGGTGATAGGGGCGACCGCGGCGAACGCTTCGGCGTTGTGGGCGGCGGGCTTGCGGAAACCGGAGATCTTGCGGACGTGCTGGAGGGCGGCCGCCTCGATGTCAGCCCAGCTGACGTCAGGCGCAAACGGGGGACGCAGCGTCTTGATACTGCGACACATTATGACCTCCGACCGGGGGCGGATACGCTGTACAACCGTCATGAGTAGCAGCTTTGCGCCAGCGCCGCACCGCACCTATCAGGTGCGCACCTACGGCTGCCAGATGAACGCGCACGACTCCGAGCGCATCTCCGGTCTGCTGGAGGCCGCCGGATACGTGCCGGTCGCCGCTGACGGCGAGCCTGACGTGGTCGTCTTCAACACGTGCGCGGTGCGCGAAAACGCCGACAACCGTCTCTACGGCAACCTCGGCCACCTGCGCCCGGTCAAGAACGCCCGGCCCGGCATGCAGATCGCGGTGGGAGGCTGCCTGGCGCAGAAGGACCGGGGCGAGATCGTCAGGCGGGCGCCGTGGGTGGACGTCGTCTTCGGCACCCACAACATCGGCTCGCTGCCGGCCCTGCTCGACCGGGCCCGGCACAACGCGGCAGCCGAGGTGGAGATCCTCGAAGCGCTCGAGGTGTTTCCGTCGACGCTGCCCACCCGCCGCGAGTCCGCCTACGCCGGCTGGGTGTCCATCTCGGTCGGCTGCAACAACACCTGCACCTTCTGCATCGTGCCGGCGCTGCGCGGCAAGGAGAAGGACCGCCGGCCGGGGGAGATCCTCGCCGAGGTCGAGGCCCTGGTCGCGGAGGGCGCGCTGGAAGTCACGCTGCTCGGCCAGAATGTCAACTCCTACGGCGTCGAGTTCGGCGACCGGCACGCGTTCGGCAAGCTGCTGCGCGCCTGCGGCGGCATCGATGGCCTGGAGCGGGTGCGGTTCACCAGCCCGCACCCGAAAGACTTCACCGATGACGTGATCGCCGCGATGGCCGAGACGCCAAACGTCTGCCACCAGTTGCACATGCCGCTGCAGTCCGGGTCGGACCGGATGCTCAAGGCGATGCGCCGCTCCTACCGGGCCGAGCGCTACCTGGGGATCATCGACAACGTCCGCGCCGCCATGCCGGACGCCGCGATCACCACCGACATCATCGTCGGCTTCCCCGGCGAGACCGAAGAGGACTTCCAGGGCACCCTCGACGTCGTCCGGGCGGCCCGGTTCGCCAGCGCGTTCACCTTCCAGTACTCCAAGCGGCCCGGCACGCCCGCGGCCACGATGGACGAGCAGGTGCCCAAGCAGGTCGTGCAGGAGCGCTACGACCGGCTGGTGGCCGCCCTGGAGGAGATCACCTGGGCGGAGAACAAGAAACTCGTCGGCCGGACGGTCGAGGTGCTCGTCGCCACCGGCGAGGGGCGCAAGGATGGCGCGACCGGCCGCATGTCCGGCCGGGCGCGGGACGGCCGCCTGGTGCACTTCCACGGTGCGGAGACCGTGCGCGCGGGCGACATCGTGCACACCACGATCACCTACGCCGCGCCGCACCACCTCAACGCCGACGGCCCGCTGGTCTCCCACCGCCGAACCCGGGCCGGCGACGTGTGGGCGGCCGGCCGGGCGCCCGGCCCGACCGGTGTCTCACTGGGACTGCCGACGGTGGGTGCGCCACCCGCGTTGAGCGCCCCGGCGGCAGCCTGCGGTTGCGACTGACTTCCCCTTTCGCTGAGTAGGGCGCCCCTCTCACCGCCGTAACGGTGACAGGGGCGCCCTACTCAGCAGACCCGGGATCACTCGAGCAGGTGCTCGCGCAGCCGGGCCACCTCGGTGTCCGTCAGACCGGTCCGGTGCACGTACTCCTCGACCGACCCGTGCCGCTCCCGGAGCTCGGTCAGGAACAGCAGCATCGCGTCGCGCGGGCACGGATTGATCATCCACGCGGGCGCGTGCCCGGCCTCCTCCGGCCGGTCCGGCGACAGGCTGCGCCGCCACTTGTGGTAGCGCCGTTCGGCACGCTCGGTGAGTGCGTAGTCGTCGGCGATGTCGTCGTCGCTGACACCTACCAGGCTCAGGGCGAGCGCCGCGAGCACGCCCGTGCGGTCTTTGCCGGCCGCGCAGTGGAACACCAGCGGCGCTGCCTCGGCGCTGGCGAGCAGCCGCAGCGACGGGGCCACCCCGTTGCGGCCGGTGATGCCGCCGTCGGCCATCTCGGCGTACCGGTCGGCGAGGTAGCGCGGCATGGCCTCCGGCCCGAGCGTGTGCTCCGGCCACTGGTCGGCGTGGAAGTTGACGTGGTGGAAGTCCAGCCCCAGCGACTCGGCGATCCGACCGTCGGCCGCCAGCTCGTCCGGGCGGCGCAGGTCGAGGACGGTCCGCACGCCGATCGCGGCGAAACCTTCGAAGTCCTCTTCGGCGAGCCGGTGCAGCCCGTCCGAGCGGTAGATCTGGCCCCAGCGGACCTTGCGCCCGTCGGTGGCCGGGTAGCCGCCCAGGTCACGGAAGTTGAAGACAGTGCTGAAGGGAACGCCGCGCTCGAGAGTCACCTGTGTGACGTTATCGCGGGAGCGCGGTAACGGGGAAAGCGGTTATCCCCCGATACCGCACGGTCAGCTGCTGTGCTCCGCGAGCGCCAGGAACCTGCGCTTGGACTCCAGCGCCTGCTGCGCCTCGCGGATCCGCTTGGTGTCCCCGGTGGCCTGTGCCCGGCTCAGCCGCGCCTCCGCCTCGGCGACCTGCTCGCGCATCTGCGCCAGCAGCGGGCTCGCCTCCGGCGGGGTGCGCCGCCAGGCCGCGTCCATCGCGTGCTTGACCCGGTCTTCGACGGTCCGCAGCCGCCGGTCGAGCCCCCCGGCGGCGTCGCGGGGCACCCGGCCCAGGTCGTGCCAGGTGCCCTGGATCTCGCGCAGCTTGGCCTGCGCGGCGCGCGGGTCGCCGTCGATGTCGAGCGCCTCGGCCTGGGCCAGCAGCTCCTGCTTGCGGTCGAGGTTGCCCTTCAGCTCCGCGTCGCGCGCGGAGAAGACCTCGCTGCGCCGGCTGAAGAACGCGTCCTGCGCGCCCCGGAACCGCTCCCACAGCTTCTGCTCGGCTTCCTTTGAGGCGCGCGGGGCGGTCTTCCACTCGCCCATCAGCTCCTTGAGCCGGGCGGCCGTCGCGTTCCACTCGGTCGATCCGGTCAGCGCCTCTGCCTCGGCGACCAGCTCCTCCTTGCGGGTCTGGGCCTGCTTGCGGGTCGCGTCGAGGGTGGCGAAATGGGCGCCCCGGCGGCGGGTGAAGCCGTCCCGCGCCGCGGCGTAGCGCTTCCACAGCTCGCCGTCGGTCTTCTTGTCGACGCCGTGGATGGTCTTCCACTCGTCGAGGATCTCCTTGAGCCGGTCACCGGCGGTCTTCCAGCCGGTCGACTCGGCGGCGATCTTCTCCGCCTCCTCGACCAGCGCCGTCTTGCGGGCGATCGCCTCGACCCGCGCCGCGTCCCGGGCGGCGCGCGCGGCCCCGGCCTTCTCCTCGGCGAGGGTGGCGAGCTTGTCGAGCCGGGCGGCGAGGCCGTCGATGTCACCGACGACGTGCGCGGTGTCCAGGCCGCCACGGAGCCGGCGGATGCTCGACAGTGAGTGCGCCGCGTCGGCCGTGCCGCTGCCCAGCCGGGCCTCGATCAGGTCCACCTCGGTGACCAGGTCGGCGAAGCGCCGGGCAAAGTGGGCCAACCCCTCCTCGGGGGTGCCGGCCTGCCACGACCCGACGGCCCGCTCGCCCGCCGCTGTCTTGACGTACACCGTGCCGTCCGCGTCGACTCGCCCGAAGGCCATCGGCTCGCTCATGTGCCCATCCTCGTCTTCCCGGCGTTCGCGAGGTCCGGGTAACCCGCGATGCCGCCGCCAGCGCACAGCAAATGTTCACCCGCTCAGGGCATTCTCACAGGTCTGACCCCATCCGCGTACAGCGCCCGCAGCCGAACCGTGACCTTTTGCTGCCGACGAGTGCGGTACGGACCGGATAAAGGCACCCGATACCGTTTCCGACGTGCCTCTCGTCGCCGCCGCGGTTTGTCCCAACCCGCCGCTGCTCGTCCCGGAGTTGGCCGCCGGTGCGGCGGCCGAGCTTGACGACCTGCGGGCGGCCTGCGACGCCGCGGTGGCTCGGCTGTGGTCAGCCGGCCCGGAGCTGGTCGCCGTGGTCGGCGCCGGCTCCACGACCCGTGAGCTGCCGCCACCGTACCGTGGTTCGTTCGCGCCGTGGGGTGCGTCGGTCGGCGTCGCGCTGGGGGAGGGCGCGCCGGGGGATCCGGTGACCGACCTGGCGCCGCTCGTCGGGCTCTGGCTGCTGTCCCGGCAGGACTGTCCGGCGCCGGTCACCGTCTGGTCGGTCGCCGTGGACGCCGTGGCGGCCGACTGCGCGGTCCTCGGCAAGGCCATCGCCGCGACCGCCGGCCGGGTCGCCCTGCTCGTGCTCGGCGACGGGTCCGCCTGCCACGGGCGAAAATCTCCCGGGTACGAGGACCGGCGCGCCGAACCGTTCGACGCGGCCGTGCTGGAGGCGCTGGTCGACGTGGACACCGCGCGCCTGCTCGCCCTCGACGCGGGGCTGGCCGACCAGCTGCTCGCCGCCGGCCGGGCGCCGTGGCAGGTGCTCGCGGGTGCGGTCGCGGGCGCCGGCCGGCGGTGGCGCAGTCATGTGGGCTACGCCGGCGCCCCGTACGGGGTGGGCTACTACGTGGCGAACTGGTCATGAGGGGACCGGTCCTCGCGATCGTCGGCCCCACCGCGGCCGGCAAGTCGGCGCTGAGCCTGGCGCTGGCGCACGCCCTCGACGGTGAGGTGGTCAACGCCGACTCGATGCAGCTCTACCGCGGGATGGACATCGGCACGGCCAAGCTCACCCCCGCCGAGCGGGAGGGCGTGCCGCACCACGTCCTCGGCATCTGGGAGGTGACCGAGCCGGCCAGCGTGGCGGCCTACCAGGAGAAGGCCCGGGCGGCCATCGACGACATTCTCGCCCGCGGCCGCGTACCGATGCTTGTTGGTGGGTCCGGTCTTTATGTGCGGGCCGTTCTGGACGAGTTCGAGTTTCCGGGCACCGACCCTGAGCTGCGGGCCGAGCTGGAGGGGGAGCTGGCCACGCACGGCCCGGGCCCGCTGCACGCCCGGCTGGCGGAGAAGGATCCGCACGCGGCCGCGCGCATCCTGCCCACCAACGGGCGGCGCATCGTGCGGGCCCTGGAGGTGATCGCGCTGACCGGTGACCGGTTCACCGCCGAGTTGCCCGAGCCACGGCCGTTCTACCGGGCGTACCAGATTGCGGTCGACCTGGACCCCGCGCGCCTGGACGAGCGGGTCGCCATCCGGGTCGACCACATGTGGGCCGCGGGGCTCGTCGACGAGGTACGCAAGCTCGACGAGCGCGGGCTGCGGGAGGGGCGCACCGCGAGCCGGGCCCTGGGCTACCAGCAGGTGCTGCGGTTCCTCGCCGGGGAGGGCACCGAGGACGAGGCGCGCGCCGAGACGGTCCGGGCCACCCGGCGCTTCGTGCGCCGGCAGCGCTCCTGGTTTCGCCGCGACCCGCGCATCCACTGGTTCGACGCCGGCGCGCCCGACCTCGCCCGGCGCGCCCGCGGTGCGGCGGAGGAGTTCCTCGCGGTGTCATGATGACCGCGTGTCGCACAACGGTTCATCCATCCGGTTCGCCAAGGGGCACGGCACCGGCAACGACTTCGTCATCCTGCCCGACCCCGACGGCGCCCTGCCCCTCACCGCGCGGCTGGTCGCGGCGCTGTGCGACCGGCGCCGCGGCATCGGCGCCGATGGCGTGCTGCGGGTGGTGCGGGCCCACGCCCACCCCGACGCGGCCGGCTACACCGACGCCGCCGAGTGGTTCATGGACTACTGGAACGCCGATGGCAGCCACTCCGAGATGTGCGGCAACGGCGTCCGCGTCTTCGCCCGCTACCTCGTCGAGACCGGGCTCGCGCCCGGCGGTGAGCTGACCATCGCCACCCGGGCCGGCGTGGTCCGCGCGGTGGTCGGCCCCGGCGAGATCTCCGCGCGCCTGTCCAACCCCCGGGTGTACGGGCAGAGCGCCGCCCGCGTCGCCGGCCGGCGCTACGTCGGGCAGGCCGTCGACGTGGGCAACCCGCACCTGGTGTGCCAGCTCTCCGGTGGTCTGCGCGAGCTGGCCGCGCTCGACTTGTCCACCTCGCCGGAGGTCAGCGACGCCGACTTCCCGGCCGGCGTCAACGTCGAGTTCGTCGCGCCCGGGGTGGCGCTGCCCGGCGTCGACGTGCACGTGCGCATGCGGGTGTATGAGCGGGGCTCCGGCGAGACGCTCTCGTGCGGCTCGGGGGCCTGCGCGGTGGCCGCGGTCGCGTTGGCCGACGCGGGCGTCACCACCGGCCGGGCCGCCGTGGACGTGCCCGGTGGCCGGTTGACGATCACCCTCGACGGCGAGGCGTGCTGGCTCGCCGGCCCGGCGGTGATCATCGCGAGCGGGATGATCGACCCGGCGGCGCTGGACGTGCGGCTGCCGCTTGCCGCCGTGCACAACGAGGTCGCCGCGGACTCGTAACCGGCACTCGTCACTCCACCGTCTGGTCGTACTCGTCGCTCGCCGGCTTCGTGACGTCCTCGCCCTTGGCGACCGCCCGCACCGCGGCGGCCACCGCCGGCGCGACCCGGGCGTCGAACACGCTCGGCACGATCACGCTGGCGTTGAGCTTCTCGGCGCCGACCGTGTCGGCGATCGCCCGGGCCGCCGCGAGCGCCATGTCGTCGGTGTACCCGCGTGCCTGCGCGTCGAGCATCCCCCGGAACACACCGGGGAACGCGAGCACGTTGTTGATCTGGTTGGGCTGGTCGGACCGGCCGGTCGCGACGATCGCCGCGTGCTCGCGGGCCGCCCGCGGATCCACCTCCGGGTCCGGGTTGGCCAGCGCGAACACGATCGAGTGGGGCGCCATCGTGGCGATGTCGTCACCGGTGAGCAGGTTGGGCGCGCTGACCCCGATGAAGACGTCCGCCCCCCGGATCGCGCCGCGCAGGTCGCCGCCGTAGTTGTCGCGGTTGGTGTGCTCGGCCAGCCACCGCCACGACGGGCTGAGCCCGGGCATCCCTCGGTACAGCGCCCCGGGCCGGTCGGTGGCGATGACGTCCCCCACGCCCTGGCGCAGAAGCAGTTTCATGATCGCGGTACCCGCGGCGCCGGCCCCGGAGACCACCACCCGCACGTCGGCCAGCTTCTTGCCGACCACCCGCAGCGCGTTGGTGAGCGCGGCGAGCACGCAGATCGCCGTGCCGTGCTGGTCGTCGTGGAAGACCGGGATGTCGAGCAGCTCGCGCAGCCGGGCCTCGATCTCGAAGCACCGGGGCGCCGCGATGTCTTCGAGGTTGATCCCGCCGTACGCCGGCGCGATCGCGCGGACCACCTGGATGATCTCCTCGGTGTCCTGCGTGTCCAGCACCACCGGCCACGCGTCCACACCGGCGAACCGCTTGAACAGTGCGGCCTTGCCCTCCATGACCGGCAGCGCGGCGGCCGGGCCCAGGTTGCCCAGGCCCAGCACCGCCGAGCCGTCGGAGACGACCGCCACGGTGTTCCGCTTGATCGTGAGCCGCCGGGCGTCCTCGGGATTCTCCGCGATCGCCAGGCATACCCGCGCGACGCCGGGGGTATAGGCCCGCGACAGCTCGTCCCGGGTACGCAGCGCCACCTTCGGGTGGACTTCGATCTTGCCGCCGAGATGCAGGAGGAAGGTGCGGTCAGAGACTTTCCGGACCTCGACCCCGGTCATCGCCTCCAGCGCGCCGACCACGTCGTCGGCGTGGGCGGCATCGGCGGTGTCGCAGGTGAGGTCGGCGATGATGTGGGTCGGGTCCGAGTCGACAACGTCGAGCGCGGTGACGACGCCGCCGGCTTCGCCCACAGCGGTGGTGAGTCGCCCGATCGCGGAGGCGTCGGAGATGACGGCGACCCGGATGGTGATCGAGAATCCGGCACTGGGAAGACGACGTACGGTCACGGCGTTCTATTGTGAGGGCGGGCGGTCGGGTAGCGAAGCCCACCCCACCGCTTTTCCGCACCACTTTCCGCCGATCTTGGACTTGTCTACATGGTTTGATCTTCAAACCACGTCACTTTCTCCTTGATCGACGGGAGCGAAGCGGCGCGCACACAATGCACGTGCACCGCCCGCGAACACATGACACGATCGGATGCGATGCGAGAACTTACCGGCAGTAACGCCGCTGACCTGGACGTCGACCTGGGGGTCGACGACAACCTCGAGCTCGCGGAGCGCCACGCGCTGCGCCGCGTCGCGGGCCTGTCCACCGAGCTGTCCGACATCACGGAAGTCGAATACCGGCAGCTGCGCCTTGAGCGGGTGGTGCTCGTCGGGGTGTGGACCGAGGGCAGCGCCGCGGACGCCGACAACAGCCTGACCGAGCTGGCCGCGCTCGCCGAGACCGCCGGCTCCCAGGTGCTCGACGGCCTGGTGCAGCGCCGCGGGCGCCCGGACCCGTCCACCTACATCGGCCGGGGCAAGGTCTCCGAGCTGCGCGACGTGGTCCTCGCGACCGGCGCCGACACCGTCATCTGCGACGGCGAGCTGTCGCCGTCCCAGCTGCGCACGCTGGAGAGCGAGGTCAAGGTCAAGGTCATCGACCGGACCGCCCTGATCCTCGACATCTTCGCCCAGCACGCCAAGAGCAAAGAGGGTAAGGCGCAGGTCGAGCTGGCTCAGCTGCAGTACCTGCTGCCCCGCCTGCGCGGTTGGGGTGAGGCGATGAGCCGCCAGGCCGGTGGTTCCGCCAGCGGCAGCGGCGGCGTCGGTCTGCGCGGCCCGGGTGAGACCAAGCTGGAGACCGACCGGCGGCGCATCCGCACCCGGATCTCCCGGCTCAAGCGCGAGATCGCCGGCATGGCCACCATCCGCGATACCAAGCGGGCCGGCCGCCGCCGGCACGCGGTGCCCAGCGTCGCGATCGCCGGTTACACCAACGCCGGCAAGTCGAGCCTGCTCAACCGGCTCACCGGCGCCGGCGTGCTGGTCGAGAACGCGCTGTTCGTCACGCTCGACCCGACCACCCGCCGGACCCGCACCGCCGACGGTCGGGTCTACACGCTCTCCGACACGGTCGGGTTCGTCCGGCACCTTCCGCACCAGTTGGTGGAGGCTTTCCGGTCCACGCTGGAGGAGGTCGGCGACGCCGACCTGGTGCTGCACGTGGTCGACGCCAGCCACCCCGACCCCGAGGAGCAGGTGCGCGCGGTGCGCGAGGTGCTCGCCGAGGTCGGCGCCGACGCGGTGCCCGAGCTGCTGGTCATCAACAAGGTCGACGCGGCCGACGAGGAGACGCTGCTGCGCCTCAAGCGGGAGTGGCCGGCCGCCGTCTTCGCCTCGGCGCACACCGGCGCGGGGGTGGCGGAGGTGCGCGCCGCGGTCGAGGACCGGCTGCCCTGGCCGGCCGTCGAGGTGCACGCGTGCGTGCCCTACGACCGCGGTGACCTGGTCGCACGGGTGCACTCCACCGGTGAGGTGCTGCACACCGAGCACACCGGCGACGGGACCACCCTGCACGTGCGCGTCGACGGGGCCCTCGCGGCGGACCTGGCGCCGTTCACGGTGACGAGCCGCCCCACGGCCGGTCACGCCGCGTAGTTCCGGCTGGGGGTGCCCCCGGATCTTTCCCGGCAATGCGAGACTGGGCCGATGCGGCGTGTCGGGTTCCTGGTCATCTCGTTGTGTGCGGTGGTCCTGACCGGCGCGGCGCCGGCCGCCGCCGCGGACCCTACTCCGGCCGCGACGGCGTCCGGCGCGCCGGGTGAGACCGTCTGCACGATCGCCGACCCGAAGCTCATCGAGCTGTCCGGCGTCGTGGCGCTCCCCGACGGGGGCTACATCGTGGTCAACGACAGCAACGACCAGACCGCCGCCATGCGGATCTTCTTCCTCGACAGCAAGTGCAAGCAGACCCGCCCGGTGTCCTATCCCGCCGCCGCGCGGGACCCCGAGGACCTGGCGGTCTCCGGCGACGGGGCGCTCTGGGCCGCCGACATCGGCGACAACTTCACCAACGGTGCCAAGGACCGGCGGGAGACCATCGCGCTGTGGAAGGTGCCCGCCGGCGGCGGCGCACCGATCATCCACCGACTGACCTATCCGGACGGCCCGCACGATGCCGAGGCGCTGCTGTTCGGTCCCAACGACACGCCGATCATCGTGACCAAGGAGCCCAGTGGCACGGCCCAGCTCTACGAGGCGAGCGCGCCGCTGCAGCCCAACACGAAGACCGGGGTGCCCCTCAAAAACGTCGGCACGTTCAAGCCCACCCGCACGGGCACCGCCAACCCCCTCGCCGGCCCCGGCAACGTGCTCGTCACGGGCGCGGCGACGGCCCCCGACCGCAAGCGGGTCGTGCTGCGCACCTACTCGGACGCCTATGAGTGGGACGTGCCCGACGGCGACGTCGTCAAGGCGATCACGGCCGGCAAGCCGCGGATCACGCCGCTACCGGGTGAGCCGCAGGGCGAGGGAATCGCGTACACGCCGGACGGTAAGTCGTTCATCACCTGCTCCGACCAGTCCGGTCCGACCAGGCTCCTGCGCTACCAACCCGTGGCCGCGTCGGCCGCGACACCGAGCAAGGGCGCCGGCAAGGCGGTCAAGGCTGCGGATACGCGTCCCTGGTACAAGAAGCTGTCGCTGCCCGAGATCATCAACATGGTCGCCGGGGTGGGCCTGCTCGGGTTGCTGCTCGTCATCATCGGCGTGGTCGGGATCAGCCGGTCGCGTAATAAGCGCCGGAACGCCGCCAAGGCGCCGGTATCTCCCGCCGACCCGCCCGGGACCGCGGGCGACGAGGCCGGGGCGGTGGGCGCCGAGGACGAGCGGCCCACCGCGTACATGTCCGCTGTGGCTGCCGACGCGCCGCCCCCGGCAAATCCGGGCCCGGCGCCGTCCGGAAGCGTCTATGGCGGCGGGGCGGCCAACCGGCCGTCCGGCGCAGCCGGGGCCCAACCGGCGCAGGGAGGCGGAGCCGTCTACGGCGGCGGCGTCTACGGGTCGGGCTACGCGCAGCCCGACCAGGGGCAGCCGGGTTATGACCGGGACGCCGGTCGGCAGCAGTTCTCCCAGCCGGGCTACCACCCCGGCGACGACCAGCGTTACCACGGCCGGGCCTGACCCGACCGGGGCGGCGCGACGGCCGCCCCCGCGGGAGGCGTCAGATGCGGCGCAGCACGGCAACCACCCGGCCCATGATGGTCGCGTCATCACCCGGGATCGGATCGAACGCCGGGTTCTGCGGCATCAGCCAGACGTGCCCGTCGCGGTTGCGGTAGGTCTTCACCGTCGCCTCGCCCTCGAGCATCGCCGCGACGATCTCGCCGTTGTTGGCGGTCGGCTGCTGGCGCACCGCGACCCAGTCTCCGTCGCAGATGGCGGCGTCAAGCATCGAGTCACCCTTGACCTGGAGCAGGAAGAGGGTGCCTTCGCCGACCAGCTCGCGGGGGAGGGGGAAAACGTCCTCCACGGCCTGCTCGGCGAGGATCGGACCACCCGCCGCGATGCGGCCCAGCACCGGCACGTAAGCCGGGGCCGGCCGCGCCGCCCGGGCGGCTTCCTCTTCCTCCGGGACCAGCTCGCTGGGCGGCCGCACGTCGACCGCGCGCGGGCGGTTGGGGTCACGCCGCAGGTAGCCCTTCCGCTCCAGCTCCTTGAGCTGGTAGGCCACGCTCGACGGGGACACCAGACCGACCGCCTCGCCGATCTCCCGCACGCTCGGCGGATAGCCGTTGCGCTCGACCGCCGCGCGGATGAACTCGAGGATGCGGCGCTGGCGCTGGGTCAGGTCGGCGGCGAAGAGATCGGGGAAGGCGGTCACCACGGCGGTGACCGCGCGGATCTCCGGCTCGCCGCCACGAGGTCGCGAACCGCCACGCCGCGCTGCGGCCCGGCTGGCCCTCGCGGCGGCCGGCTCGGGGGCCGGTGCCGCGCCGTTCGGCGCGTCCGCCGCGGCCACTGGCCGGCCCGGGGTGGGCGCGGAATCGGGGGCGGCGCCGCGGTCGGGGTGGGGCCCCCGGCCTTTGCTCGGGCGCCCGCTGGCGGGGTCGTCGGTGGCCACGTCCATCCTCCCTTGTCGCGTCGTCATGCCGGGTGGGGGCCCGGATGAGCGAAGCGTGATCGATGTGCGGCTTGACCGTAACGCCACCCTCTGACAGTTTCAAACATCTGTACTACTCGGCGCGGCGTGTCGCGGCGCGTTTTCTCGACATCGGTCTTCCGCCTCTGATAAACCATCGTACGGGCGTTCGATAGAACTGCTGTGCGAACTTGGGGGTTCCGATGGTCGCTATGGACATGGTGCAAGCGCCGATCCGCCTCACCCGCCGCGGTCGACTGGTCCTGCTCGCGCTGCTGGTCGCGCTGGCGCTGAGTGTGGTCGCCCTGGCTGCCGTGCCCGGCGACGCGGCCGCCCCGCCGGGCGGCAACCCGGTCGTCGTCGTCCAGCCCGGCGACACCCTCTGGTCCATCGCGGCGAAATACGCGCCGGCCCGTGACCGGTTTGAGCTGATCGACCAGATCCGGCGCCTTAACGGCGTCACCGATTACACCGTCCAGCCCGGTCAACGGCTGAAGATGCCGCTCCTGCGGTAGCCGGTGCCGGCGCCCCGGCGCTCCCGCGCGATGACGCGTTGCGACACGCCGGCACGCAGCGACGCGTGCGCTCGGCACACCGTCAAACACGCGACACCCTTCGTGTGTCCCGCGTTTTGACTTGCGCCGCGTTGGTGGACGGCATAACGTCAACCCCAAGATGTAGTAGTTACATGGGTGTAAGTCGTCCACAGGTTGGGGTCGATCACCCACAGGTCATGCACACGTTATGCACAGCGGGGTCCACCGGCGTGGTGGCGTCGCTGCGGTTCACGCTGCCGTGAGCCGATCGAGCGAGAGGCTGAGGCGATGCGCTGCCCGTACTGCCGGCACCCGGACTCGCGGGTCGTTGACTCGCGGGAGGCCGAGGACGGCCAGCTGATCCGTCGCCGCCGCTCCTGCCCGGAGTGCGGGCGCCGGTTCACGACCGTCGAGGAGCCGGTGCTTGCGGTGGTCAAGCGCAGCGGGGTGACCGAGCCGTTCAGCCGTTCGAAGATCATGTCGGGAGTTCGCAAGGCCTGCCAGGGCCGGCCGGTCGACGACGACGCGATCGCCCTGCTCGCCCAGAAGGTCGAGGACGTGGTCCGGGCCCGCGGCGCCGCCGAGGTGCCCAGCCACGACGTGGGCATGGCGATCCTCGGCCCGCTGCGCGAGCTGGACGAGGTGGCATACCTGCGCTTCGCCAGCGTCTACCGCTCGTTCGACTCGCTCGGCGACTTCGAGCGGGAGATCGCGGCGCTGCGGGCGGACCGCGCGGCCGGACCGGAGGGCACCGACCCGGCGGGAACGAATGGGGCAGCCGTGGCGGTGGGCGGCTGACAGCACCGGGCGGCTGACAGCACTGGCCGCCGGACAGCAAACAGACATGTAGTGAGAGCGACCGTTCAACGATGGGTGTGGGGGAAGGCATGACAGAGGTAGTGCGCCAGTCATCGAAGGCGCGCGGGGGGTCCAACGGCCGCTCGGGAGACAGCGCGCGATCCAAGCCCGGCGCGAAGGGCCTGCGGGTCGAGCGGGTGTGGACGACCGAGGGCGTCCACCCGTACGACGAGGTGACCTGGGAGCGCCGCGACGTCGTCATGACCAACTGGCGCGACGGCTCCGTCAACTTCGAGCAGCGTGGGGTCGAGTTTCCGGAGTTCTGGAGCGTCAACGCTGCCAACATCGTCACCACCAAGTACTTCCGCGGCGCGGTCGAGACGCCGCAGCGGGAGTGGAGCCTCAAGCAGCTCATCGACCGGGTGGTCAAGACCTACCGGGCCGCGGGGGAGCAGCACGGATACTTCGCCAACCCCGAGGACGCCAACGTCTTCGAGCTCGAGCTGACCTGGATGCTGCTGCACCAGGTGTTCAGCTTCAACTCACCGGTGTGGTTCAACGTCGGCACCGCGTCGCCGCAGCAGGTCAGCGCCTGCCAGCCCTACCATGCCCTGGTCAGCACGCCGGCCGGCCTCGTGCCGATCGGCAAGCTGGTGGAGGACGACGCCGTCGGCGCGAAGGTTTACGACGCGCACGGGCTCACCAAGATCCTCGCCGTCAAGGCCAATGGCGTGAAAGACGTGCTGCGGCTGCACACCAAGGCGGGCTACACCCTCGACGTGACTGCTGACCACCTGGTCTGGAAGAGTTCCGGTGAGGGCACCGGCCGGTTCGTCGAAGCGGGCACGCTGCGCCCTGATGACCAGCTCGAATGGCACCGCCGCGACGCGTACGGCGAGGCCGTGCTCGACGTGCGCGAGCACCACGAGGCCGCGCTCGCGGGTTGGCTGCAGTCGGACGGTTTCGTCGGCCAGTACGAGGGGACCAACCGGTCGCTGACGATCGAGGCGATGACTGTCAACGACACCGAACTCGCGTGGGTCACCCGGCACCTCGATGCGCTCTTCGCAGGCGCGCACCGTCACGAGAGTCGGGTCGTCACCCAGGACACGACGCTGGACTGTCGCCGCACCCGCCTGTACGGCGAAGCCGTGCTCGGCGACTTCGTGGAGCGGTGGGGTCTACGTGCCCGGGGCACCGACATGGTGGTGCCGGATCGGCTCTTCACGGCGCCGCTGCCCATCGTCGCCGCGTACCTGCGCAGCATGTTCCAGGCAGAGGGCTACGTGTCCAAACGCGAGCGCTCCACCCTGGTCGAGCTTGACATGATCTCCGAGCAGCTGGTCCGCGGCATGCAGTCCCTCTTGCTGCGGTTCGGCATCTTCGCCCGAGTCAGCTACAAAGCGGACGCCCGGCCTGACCGCAAGGGCTGCTGGTCACTGCGGATTCAGAACACCGGCGATCGGCGTATTTTCGCCGACGAGATCGGCTTCATCGATCCGGTCAAGACGGCCAAGCTGGAGGCGAGCTTCGACCAGCCCGGCCGGTCGGCGGGTCAGGTCAAACGCGTCGAGATCGCGCGTATCGAGCCGCTCGGCCCCATGGAGGTCTACGACATCCAAACTGAGAGCGGCGAGTACCTCTCGGGCAATCTTCGAGTGCACAACTGCTTCATCCTCGCCGTCGACGATTCGATGGACTCGATTCTCGACTGGTACAAAGAGGAGGGTTTGATCTTCAAGGGCGGCTCGGGTTCCGGGGTCAACCTGTCGCGTATCCGCTCCTCCCGGGAGCTGCTGTCCAGCGGCGGCACGGCGTCCGGGCCGGTCAGCTTCATGCGTGGCGCCGACGCGAGCGCGGGCACGATCAAGTCCGGTGGCGCCACCCGGCGCGCCGCGAAGATGGTGATCCTCGACGTCGACCACCCCGACATCCAGGAGTTCGTCTCCACCAAGGCGCGCGAGGAGGACAAGATCCGCGCGCTGCGGGACGCCGGCTTCGACATGGACCTGGGCGGCCACGACATCGTCAGCGTCCAGTACCAGAACGCCAACAACTCGGTGCGCGTCTCCGATGAGTTCATGCGGGCAGTGGAGTCCGGCGCAAAGTTCGACCTGCTCGGGCGCCTCAACGGCAGCGTGATCGAGACCGTCGACGCCAAGGGGCTGTTCCGGGCGATCGGCCAGGCCGCGTGGGAGTGCGCCGACCCCGGCCTGCAGTACGACGACACGATCAACGACTGGCACACCTGCCCGGAGACCGGCCGGATCACCGCGTCCAACCCGTGCAGCGAATACCTGCACCTGGACAACTCCTCCTGCAACCTCGCGAGCCTCAACCTCATGAAGTTCCTGCGTGAGGACGGTTCGTTCGAGGTCGAGAAGTTCGTCAGGTCGGTGGAGTTCGTGATCACCGCGATGGACATCTCCATCTGCTTCGCCGACTTCCCGACCGAGAAGATCGGCGAGACCACGCGCGCCTACCGCCAGCTCGGCATCGGGTACGCGAACCTCGGTGCGCTTCTGATGGCCAGCGGCCTGGCCTACGACTCGGAGGCGGGCCGGTCCGTGGCGGCCGGGATCACGTCGCTGATGACCGGCACGGCCTACCGCCGCTCCGCAGAACTGGCCGGGGTCGTGGGCGCCTACGAGGGGTACGCCCGCAACGCCGAGCCGCACAAGCGGGTCATGCGCAAGCACGCGGCGGCCAATGACGCGATCCGGCCGCTGGGCGAGGTCGACACGGTCATCGTGGCCGAGGCGACCAGGCAGTGGCAGGAGTGCCTGGCGGTCGGCGAGACAAATGGGTACAGAAACGCACAAGCTAGTGTCCTCGCCCCCACCGGCACCATCGGTTTGATGATGGACTGCGACACCACCGGCGTGGAGCCCGACCTGGCCCTGGTCAAGTTCAAGAAGCTGGTCGGCGGCGGCTCGATGCAGATCGTCAACCAGACGGTGCCCCGGGCGCTGCGCACCCTGGGCTACCAGCAGGAGCAGATCGAGGCGATCGTCGAATACATCGCCGAGCACGGCCACGTCGTTGACGCGCCCGGTCTGCGGCCCGAGCACTACTCGGTGTTCGACTGCGCGATGGGCGAGCGGGCGATCGCCCCGATGGGTCACGTGCGGATGATGGCCGGCGTGCAACCGTTCATCTCCGGCGCGATTTCCAAGACGGTCAACATGCCCGAGTCGGCCACCGTCGAAGACGTCGAGAAGATCTACTTCGAGGGGTGGAAGCTCGGCCTCAAGGCACTGGCGATCTACCGCGACAACTGCAAGGTCGGCCAGCCGCTGTCCAACGCGAAGCCCAAGAAGGAAGGGGCCGCCGTCGAGAAGGCGCCCGAGCCGGAGAAGATCATCGAGTACCGGCCGGTGCGCAAGCGGCTGCCGAAGAAGCGCCCGTCGGAGACGGTGTCGTTCTCGGTCGGTGGCGCCGAGGGTTACCTGACCGCGTCGTCGTACCCCGACGACGGCCTCGGCGAGGTCTTCCTGAAGATGTCCAAGCAGGGCTCGACGCTCGCCGGCGTGATGGACGCGTTCTCGGTGGCCATCTCGATAGGGCTTCAGTACGGCGTGCCGCTGGAGACGTTCGTCACCAAGTTCACCAACATGCGCTTCGAGCCGGCGGGCATGACCGACGATCCGGACATCCGCATGGCGGCGTCGGTGATGGACTACATCTTCCGGCGGCTGGCGCTCGACTTCCTGCCGTATGACCGGCGCGCCGAGTTGGGCATCCTGACCGCCGCCGAGCGCGCCGCCCAGCTGCGTGAGGAGAACGGCGAGTCGTCGCTCGACCTGACCGAGATGGCCTCGTCGGCACCGGTCGAGAAGCCGGCGGCAAGCGCCCCGGTGACGGAGCCGGCCGCGGTGCCGGCGCCGAAGGAGGTCCACTCCTCGACCGAGCTGCTGGAGCTGGTGCAGGGCAAGGCCGCCGATGCGCCGTTGTGCTTTACGTGCGGCACGAAGATGCGCCCGGCCGGTAGCTGCTATGTGTGCGAGGGCTGCGGCTCGACCAGTGGCTGCAGCTGAAAGCGAACCCGTTCTGACGGCAAAACGCCTGGTCAGTTGGGGTAGTCGGCAATCGATCCGACTACCCCAACGCTGGCTTTCGCAGTCTCCTGTTGCATCAGATGCAACAGGAGAGCCGGGGCTAGCTGAAGTACGTCGAGTACTTGACGTACTTCAGAAGCTGGGGCACTCTTGTCAGCGAGACCAGCGGAGGTGGCCTGATGTCGGTTACTCACTACGACAGCTATACCGACGCTCGCGCGCACCTTAAGGACCTGCTTGACGCCGCTGAGCGGGGCCGCGTCGCTACGGTGCGGCGCGATGCGGGGCGGACGGCGGTTGTCGATGTCGAGCGGCTCCGCACCGTTCTTGCAACGCTGAGCCCGTCGCGGGCGCAGGTGGTGGCGGAGGCCGGCGGCTGGTCGGTCTTCATCCCGGGTCTTCCCGTCGCGGCCGATGGAGCCACGTTCGAGGAGGCTATCGTCGAGATGATCGATGCGCTACGGGAGTACGCCGAGGACTGGCAGGAACGTTTGCTGGACGCTCCCAACCATCGGAACAATTGGGGACTGGTGCAGCTGATCAGCCTCAGTACCGACGATCAGCTGCGAGACTGGCTGGTTGGATCCGGCCGGTGACGTGGCCACCACCTACTCGTCAGGACCACGACAAGTTCTGCGGCGTCGAGGGGTGGACTCCGGTACGTGATGCACGCGGGCGTACCGGAACGCACCACATCACCTATGAGCTCAATCTGCCGGACGGGCGCGTCCTGCGAACAAGGATCTCGCATCCGGCCGATCGCATAACGTATGGATCAAGCCTTTGGAGCCACATCCTCCGGGATCAGCTCGGCGTCTCCGAGGAGGAGTTCTGGACATGCGTGCGCGACGGGGTCAAGCCCGACCGAGGCGTACCGGAAGCGCCTCCCGAGGCGCTCCCGGCCGATCTTGTCAACCTTCTGCTCACTCGAGTCGGTCTTACTGGCTCTGAGGTCGCGGCAATGACCAAGACCGAAGCTGTCGAGCGACTCAACCGCTACTGGGCAGAGGGCGTCTGAGCCGCTCGCCGTGGAATACGACATGGTTCGAATAGGTGCCCTTTGCCAGTAGTGCCGATCATGAGGGCTCACCCGTCACGACTTGAGCCAGTCGGGCATGCCCTCCGGGAACCGGGTCCGGAAGTCGAGGACGCCGACCCACGTCGGGGTCACCGCGATCCGCTCCATCGCGACCCCGTGCTGTTCGAGATGCGGCAGGTAGCCGTCGGCCACCTCGTCGCCCATGTACCGCCGGAAAGCCTGCGCGTATTCCGGCAACACGCCGTCCACGTCGGTGACCGATGCCGGACCCCGGACGAGCAGCACCTCGGGCGGCTGCCGCTCGGTGTCGATCGTGATGGCGACCTGCGGGTTGGCGCGGAGCGCACGCGCCTTGCGCGACGGCGCGAACGTGCCCATGACCAGCTCGGTTCCGTTCCAGTGGAAGTTGATCGGCAGCACGCGTGGCGTGCCGTCGGTGCTGACGTACGCGAGGCGCGCCGGCACGGTCGAGGTGAGCAGGCGCTGCGCGACGTCGGTCTCCAGCAGCCTGAGATCGCCTTGCGGAAGCATCGTCATCACCGGTCCTTGTCGTACTCGTCGTGCAGGCGCCACCACTGGTACGGCTCGGTCTGGGGCCAGCCGTCCGGTGAGTCCTCCCAGGTCTCCTGTCGTCCCAGCGGGGTGCGGTCGAGGTAGCTCCAGTTGCTGCCCAGGTTCTCCACGCCGCGCCCGGCCGTGTGGTACGTGCGATACACGCGGTCGTCGTCGCGCAGGAAGACGCTCAGCCCGAAGGTCTCGCCCTCGTCGGTGGTGGCGCCGAAGTCGACGTTGAAATCGGTGCCGTACGACGAGAACCACGGCTCGGTCCAGCCCATCCGCTGCTTGACCGCGCTGATCTCGGCGATGGGGGCGCGGCTGACCAGCGCCCGGGAAGTGTCGCGGGCGTTCAGATGGGCGGCGTGGCCCATGTTGTCGACCATCATGGCGCAGCCCTCGCAAACGTGATCCGTGCCGGGCGGCAGCATGAAGTGGTACACGATGAGCTGGCGACGCGCGTCGAACAGGTCGAGCAGGGTCACCGGGCCGTCCGGGCCGCGCAGCACGTACTCCTTGTCGATCCGGACCATCGGCATCCGGCGGCGCTGCGCGGCGAGGGCATCCTGGGCCTTCGTCGCCGCCTTCTCCTTCGCCCGCAGGTCCTTGAGAGCGGTCTGCCACTCATGCTCGGACACCATCGGTGGCAGGTTCATGTCGGTCTCCTCCCTCGTCCATTCGTCACTCCGGCCAACGTAGCATCTACTCCTCTACTAGGAGTAGATGCTATTGAGGAGTAACCTGAATTCATGGCAGGTACCAGAAGTTACGGGGACGCGTGTGGCATCGCGCGTGCGTTCGACGTCATCGGTGAGCGCTGGGCCCCACTGATCGTCCGAGAGCTGCTGCTTGGCCCCAAGCGCTTCACCGACATCCAGGTCGGCCTGCCCAAGGCGAGCCCCAACGTGCTGTCGCAGCGCCTGCGCGAGCTCGAGCAGGCCGGCGTCGTGCGCCGCCGCAGGCTGCCGCCACCGGCCGCCTCTCAGGTCTACGAGCTGACCGACTGGGGCCAGGACCTGGAGCCGGCCTTCGCCGCCCTGGGCCGCTGGGGCAGCCGCTCCCCGGCTCCCCGCAGCGAGACGCCGCTCAGCGTCGACGCCCTCGTCGTCGCGATGCGGACGATGTGCGGGCCGTCGCCGGATCCGGAGTTGAATGCCATGGTGGAGCTTCGCCTCGGCCGGGACGTCTTCCGGGCGCGCGTCTCGAGTGGCCGCCTTCACCTCTCGCGGGGTCCCTGCGACCGGCCCGACGCTGTCCTGGAGACTGAGCCGGTCACCCTGCAGGGCATGCTCTTCCACGGTCACCCGCTGGACGACGCGCTCGCGCGCGGCGACGCCCGCATGCAGGGCGACATCGACAAGGTAAGGGCACTCCTCGCGCTATTTGGTTGACGCGCTGGCCGCTGAAACAACGCGCGGATTGCTGACAAACAAACGCGCCGGACAGATGCGATGGGGGACGGTTACACCCACCACCTCCGGGCAGGTCGCCGCGTTGGCAGTGTGACGACCCACCGCATCGGGCGTCAGGGAGGAACGATCGTGTTGATGCGCTACCTGGGGCTCGACGGCAATCCGCTGCGCCGCCCGGTGGACCGGATCGACAGTTGGGCCACCGTGATCCTGCTGCTCACGCTGCTGGTGGTCGGCCCGATCGTCACGTGGCGCGCGGGCACCCTCGCCAACCGGGAGGAACCGACCCGCTCCGTCACAGTCCAGGCAGTGCTCGAGGAGAACGTCGTCGCCCTTCCCACCGCGGCCGAGTTCGCGATTCAGCCGAGAGCGCTTCCGGTGCAGGCCCGGTGGAACGCGCCGGACGGCACCCCACGCGCCGGCAAGATTGAGCCGGACTCCGGCGGGCGCGCCGGCACCGTCGTCGAGATCCGCACCGACGCGGCGGGCAACGTCATTCCGGCCGCGCTGGAGGAGCAGCGGGTCGCCTGGGTGTTTCTCGCCGGCCTGATCGCGCTGCTCAGTCTCGCGTCCGTGGTGGTGTGCGTGCGGCTGGGGCTCAACCGGCTACTCGACCGCTGGCGGCTGGCGTACTGGCGACACGAATGGACCATGGTCGAGCCCCGCTGGAGCGGCCGACGCTAACGCAACTGATTCTTCACGCGGGAAACGTGTAGTCCAACAGGTACGCGCTGCCGTCCAGGATCATGCGGTTGACCTCGACGCAACGCCCGCCGGCTTCCAGGGCATGCCTGGTGATCTCGATGACCGGCACGCCCTCAGTCAGGCCCAACCGTTCGGTCTCGGTCGGGATCGGCATCCTCGCCCGCACGTACTCGGTGAACGTCATCGGCGCGTGCCCCTGCTCGGCGAGCCGGGCGTAGCTGCCGCCAGGACCAGTGTCGGTATGCATGATCGCGGTGCCGCGCACCAGCTCCGGCGGGAAGTACGACGTGGCGATCTGCACCGGCCGGTCATCGATGATGTAGCGACGGGACCGGAAGATCACCGACGAGCCCGGCGCGACCTGCAACGGTCCCGCTGCGAATTCGGGAACGACCGTCTCGCCGACTTCGATGTCGGCGACCCGTTCCCGCTCTTGCGGATCAACGTCCGCGTCCTGGATCGCCTGTCCGGAACCCCACCGCTCGCGGCTCAGCCGCGCCGGCGAGCTGCGCGGGATCTTTCGGAACGTGCGGACATAGACACCCGACCCATGGCGGGTAACAACGAGCCCTTCAGCTTGCAGCGCGTTGATCGCACGGGCAGCCGTGCCGGTGGCCACGTGGTACTCGGCGACGATCTCCCGCACTGACGGCAGCTTGTCACCTTCTCCGAGAGCACCGGAGAGGATCTGCTCGCGCAGTGCGCTGAGGACGCGTCGATACGCGGCCAGGTCCGACTGCGGCGACACCCGAATACTCCTCCCGGCCAACTGTCCCGAACAGTTAAGGCTACCGGGGCCGAATCCGCACATCGGCGGGAGAAGAAGTTCAGAACAAGCTTGATTGTTCTGAACACTTCGCGTTGACTCGCAGACAAGGGGTGCGGTGGTTGGACGGCGCTGTTGGCCCTGGCTGCCGTGCCCCGCTCACGGGAGGAGGGACCAACAGTGGACGCGGAGACCATCGCGCGCATCATCGTCATGCATCGACCGGTCGTGTTCTGGCTGGGCTGCACAGTCGGGCAGCGTTGTACGTGCGGAAGCCGGTGCTACCCGTGCGCGGTTCTTCTGGACCTCGCAGCGAGACAACGGTTCGAACGCATCGCCCGTGCGAACGCCGGGTGGAACCGGCCGTGACGTCGCTGCACACACCGATCCGGCCGGGCTGGATCTGCGCGGCCAGCGCTCGACCGTGGCCCTGCCTGACGAAGCGCGGTCAGCTTCTCGCCGAGTACGACGGTGCGCCCGTGAGTCTTGCCCTGCTCATGAGCTCTTACTACGTGAGGTCGCGGTCGGCCCAGACACCGATGCCGCCGCATCGCGGCGGCGGCATGGCACCGTTCGATCTTCGTAGACGACTACTGGGCGGGGTTGGGCGTGTGCGGGCGCTTGCCCAGCTCGCGCCAGTTCTTCTCGGCCACGTCGACGTCGTAGTGCTTGGCCGCGGCCTTGATGTTGGCGAACGCCTGGTCGCGCTCGGTGTCCGTTACGTCCTTGACCTGGTCGAACCGCGCCAGCGCGGTGCGCACGTGCGCCGCGTCGGTCAGCGGCTCCTTCCGCTTGTCCGGGAAAGCGTAAACGGTGTCGGGTAGTTCCTCCCGGTCACTGGTCGACAGTGAACCGTGCTGCTCATCCGGTTTCCATGTCGTCTTCATGGACTCCACATACCCACCCTTGACCTGAAGCTAGCTTGAGGTAGGAGCCTGGTACCCATGATTCGAGTGGGTGTGGTGGGGGCCAATCCGGAGCGTGGCTGGGCGGCGCGCGCACACCTGCCCGCACTGCGGGAGCTGCCGGGGGTCGAGTTGACGGCGGTCGCGACGACGCGCCGGGAGAGCGCGGAGGAGGCCGCCCGGCGCTACGGCGCCCGGTACGCGTTCGCCGACGCCCATGAGCTGATCAACCATCCCGAGGTCGACGTGGTCACCGTCGCGGTGCGGCTGCCGCACCACCGCGACCTGGTCACGGCCGCGGTCAAGGCGGGCAAGCACGTGTACTGCGAGTGGCCGCTCGTCGTGCACACCGCCGACGCGGTCGAGCTGCGCGACCTCGCCGACCGTCGGGGCGTGCGGCACGCGGTGGGCCTGCAGGCGCGGCACAACCCGGCCGTCCGGCGGCTACGCGACCTGCTGGCGGAGGGCCACATCGGTGAGGTGCTGTCCGCCACGCTCAGCTACGCCATGCCGTCGCCGCTCGGACCGGCCGTGCCGGCCGGGATGACGTGGCTGACCGATGCCGCGCAGGGCGCCAACGTCATGACCATCTCCGGCGGCCACGCCCTCGACGTGGTCCGGCACGCTCTCGGCGAGTTCCGCGAGGTGTCGGCGGTGCTCACGACGCGTACCCCGCACCGCACGATCCGCGAGACCGGCGAGCCACTCCAGGTCACGTCCCCGGATCAGGTGCTCATTTCAGGGGTACTGGAAAACGGCGTCCCGGTGTCGGCGCACATCCAGTGGGGCGGACCCGAGAGCACCGGACTGCGGCTGGAGATCCACGGCCGCAACGGCCTGCTGGCGCTGGCCGCCGACCGGTCGCTCAACGGTGGCCCGCTGCGGCTGAGCACCGGTGAGGTCTTCGACGACCCGCCCTCGACCGCCGTGGCCGCGCTCTACACCGCGTTCGCGGCGGCGATCGAGAACGGGTCGCCGATGAACCCTGACTTCGACACCGCGGTCGGCCTGCACCGCCTGCTCGACGCGGTCCGGGCGGCGGCACGCAGCGGCCAGCGGCAGGAGCTAACCGGCTGACCCTACCGGGGGGTTACGCCCGGGTTGATACCCCGGTGATATGACTTCGCTCCCCGCGTCGAATACGCTGCCGCGGATGGACAGGGAGCGGGCGGCGCGCGTCGAGCGGCCGGCGACGGCTCCCCAGATACTGCGTGACCTGCGCACGGTGCTCATCGGCGGGGACCCGCCACCGCCGCTGCCGCGCTTTCCGCGCCTGCGCCGGGCACTGGGCATCCTCAGCGTGCTCGCGGCGATCGGCTCCCTGTTCATCTTCTCCGCGAACTTCGCAGACGTCGACCCGACGCTCGTATGGGTGGCGAGCAGCGTGGCCGTGGTCCCGCTGGCCCTGGTCGTCAGGTGGCCGCTGCTCGCGTGGCGCCTCGGGTGGGTGACGGCGGCGGTGCTCGGTGCCCTCGTCTGGGCCGACCGGTCGCTGCCCTGGCCGTGGCAGCCGATCCAGATCCTGATCTTCCCGATCCTCCTGTACGCGGTGGCCGTCCGGCACCCGCGTGGCGTCACGGTGTGGGTGGGCGTCTTCACGATCGGGCTGATCGCGGCATATGTGCGGCCGTCGAACAGTGCCGCACTGGCCATCGCCGTCGTGGTCATCCTGTTGCTCGGCGACCAGGTGCGCCGCCGCCGCGAGGCGCAGCGCGAGCTCGTCGCGGAGGAGGAGCGCAGCGAGCTGGAGAAGGCCCGCCGCGCGGTGTTGGAGGAGCGGACCCGGATCGCCCGCGAGATGCACGACGTGGTGGCCCATCACATGTCGCTGATCGCCGTACGCGCCGAGACGGCGGAGTACCGGCTCGGCGGGTTACCGGCGGCGACGACCGCGGAGTTCGCGGGCATCGCCGCCACCGCGCGCGAAGCGCTCACCGAGATGCGCCGCCTGCTGGGGGTACTCCGCAGCGAGTCACCCGATCTGGCGCGCACTCCGCAGCCGGACCTGGAGGAGCTGGACGCCCTCGTCGGCGCCGCCCGGGAGGCCGGGGTCGACGTGCAGCTGCGCCGCGCCGGCGTGCCGGACACGCTGCCGCCAAGCGTCGGGCTCTCGGCGTACCGGATCGTGCAGGAGGCCCTGTCCAACGCGTCCCGGCACGCGCCCGGCGCGGCGGTGCACATCGACATGCGGGGCAGCGCGGAGGCGCTCGACATCACGGTGGTGAACGGTCCGGCTGTGACCCCGACCACAGCACCGTCGGCCGGCACCCGGCACGGACTGGTCGGCATGCGGGAGCGGGTGGCGATGCTCGGCGGCGAGCTGATCGCTGGTCCGACGCCTGGCGGCGGCTTCGAGCTGAGAGCCAGGTTGCCACTCGAGGGCGTCTCGTGACAGCCCGGTAGCGCCCCGGTACCACCCCGAATGACCGGCCCGCGCCTGGCGATCTCGAACGAAGGTAGCGGCAAATTCGTAATCGGTCAGTAGATGCCGATTCCTCAAGGAGAGTGGATGCGATTCCCCGGCAACGTCCGCGGCCTGCTACGCCGCCTGACGCGCGAGACGGCGACCACCACGTTGGCCGTCGCCATCGGCCTGGGTGGCTGGTTGTTCGGCCCAGCCGAACCCGCGGCCGCCAGCGTGCCGGGCGTCGCCTCCTGGCGGGTGGACAGCATCGCCGGTCAGCCGTTGCCGGATCCCCAGCGGGCCACGCCGGCCCAGGTGGCGCGCTTCTTCGCCGGGCTCGACGAGGGGCAGCGGCAGGCGCTCGCGGCCCGGTACCCGCAGATCGTCGGCAACCTCGACGGCGCGCCGCCGCAGTTGCGGGTCGAGGTCAACACGCAGCGCTCGGGCGATGGGCGGCAACTGCTGGAGTACGACCCGCGCGGCGACGGGCGCATCGCCGAGGTGACCGGCGACCTGAGCACCGCTGACCGGATCGCCGTGATCGTGCCGGGCGTGGACAGCCGGCTGGACAACTTCGAGCACGCCGAACGGATCCGCCGGGCGCCGGCGTGGCAGGCCCGCCAGCTCTACGGCGAGGCCAAGCTGGCCGACCCGGCGTCCCGGGTGGCCGTGATCGCCTGGCTGGGGTACGACCCGCCGGAGGGGGTCGGACGGGACGCGATCCGCGAGGAGCGGGCCCGGTCCGGCGCGAAAGCCCTGGCCCGGTTCGTCGCCGGGTTGGCCGTCTACCGGCCGGCCGCCGCGCTCACGGTCATCGGGCACAGCTACGGCTCGGTGGTGACCGGCCTCGCGGCCCGGTCCCTGAGCCCGTCGGTACGCGACATCGCGGTCATCGGCAGCCCCGGGATGGGCGTCGACCGGGCGGTCGACCTCGGTACCCGGGCCCGGGTCTGGGCCGGCAGCGCGCGCTCGGACTGGACCCGCAGCGTGCCCGGGATCCGGCTGTTGGGCGTCGGGCACGGCAGGCTGCCGGTCGAGGCGGCGTTCGGCGCCCGGCCACTGCCGGCCGGCAACGTGATCGACCACGACGGGTACTTCGTGCCCGGTGCCGACACGCTGCGCGGCCTGGCCGGGATCGTGCTCGGCCAGCCGGCGGCGGATCGTACCTGAGGGCGGCCGCACCGGACCGCGGCGTACCCGGGGGCTAGGCCGCGGTTGGCTCCGGAGGGTGATTCGGGAGCCGTGACCGGTCGGTGATTCTCCTTGCCGAACCGATCGGATCCAGGAGGTCACCGCAATGACGGCACCCGCACCCACCCGGCTGGACAGGCTCGACGTCGACACCGTGGCGGCGCTGTACCGCCGGTACGCCGAGCCGCTGCGGCTGGCCCGTGAAGCGCAACGCGAGCTGTTGGCCCAGCGGGGAAAGCGGCTGCGCCCGAAGCTCGACGACATCGAGGCCGAGCTGACCTATCTGCGGCTGCGTGAGCTGCGGCCGGCGTCCGTGGTGGAGATCGGCACCTTCCACGGCTGGTCGACCACCTGGATCCTGCGGGCGCTGCACGACAACGGCGCCGGGCGGCTGCACTCGTTCGATCTCGTCGACCACGCGCTCCGGTCGGTCCCGGCGGAGCTTGCCGCGGGCCGGTGGACGTTCCACCACGGCGACGTGCGGCGCAACCTCAGCCAGCTACCGAACCCGGTGGAGTACCTGTTCATCGACGCCGCCCACACCGCGCCGTTCGCCCGCTGGTACACCCGGGTGCTGCTGCCCGGCCTGGTCCCGGAAACGCCGGTGAGCGTGCACGACGTGTACCACTGGCGGCGTCCCGGGCCGTTCAGCGAGGGGCGGGTCGTGCTGGGCTGGCTGGCCGGGCGCGGAATCGGACACTTCACGGCGGCCCCGGCGCATGCCAGGGAGGTCTCCGATGCGATCTACGAGGTCAAGTGCGAGCTGGGGCTCGTCGCGCCGGTCCACGCGTCGTCCCGCCACAACCCGATGATCTTCTTCCGCACTTAGCCGCACTCACCGGCGCCCGCGCGGTGATCCACTGCGCCACGGACTACCGGCACGCAGGCGCCGACCTGCAGGCGGCGGTGGCCACCTGGCCCCCCAAAACCCGAGCGGCGGCCGCACGTGGGAACGGTTCCTGGCGGAGGAGGGAACCTGAGGCGGATCAGCGCAGCACCCGCTCCTCGTGGCGCAGCTTGCGCGCGGCCAGCAGCGCCGCCCCACCGGCGGCGAGCACATCGGCCGCCGTGGCAACGAGCCGGGACGCCAGCGCGATCGCGTATCCGGCGCCGTACGGCAGCCCGAGCGCACCCAGCGTGATCGCGATCAGGAACTCGCGCACCCCGATCCCGGACGGCGCGACCACGACGAACGTGCTCACACTGATCGACAGCCCGATCGCCGCCACGCAGAGCCCGAGGCCGGTCCACCCGCCGCCACCCTGCGGCCGGGCCAGCAGCCACAGGTGCAGCCCGAAGAGGGCGTAGCCGGCGGCGGACCAGAACGCGACGCGAAGCACGCCGCGCCAGGACAGGGGCCGGTCCAGCGGCGGCCGGCGCAGCACCCGCAGCAGCAGCCCTACCAGCCGGGACAGGATCGGCGGGTACGCGCAAACTAGCGCGACCGGCAGCAGCACGAGCGCGGCGTAGAACGCGACCCGGGCCACCGACGCGTGGTCGTCGCCGGAGTGCGTGGCGGCGAACGTCGTGCGCAGCCCCAGCGCACCGATCACCAGACCCACGGTGATGCCGATGCCGGTGGAGGTCAGCGACGCCAGGAAGGCCCGGGCGCGCGGGATGCCGGCGCGGCGGCCCAGCTCCATCTGCAGCACGTACGACCACACGCTGCCCGGCAGGTACTTGCCGAGCTGCCCGACCAGGAACACCTGGCCGGCGGCGGGGATCGGCACCTCGTGGTCGAGATCGGCGAGCGCGGCCCGCCAGGCGTAGGCGTTGGTCACGATCCCGGCGAGCGCGGCCAGCAGCGACAGTGCCACCACCGGCCAGGACAGCCGGTGGAATGTCTCGCGCACATACGGCCACTGCCGGATCGTCGTGTCGACGATGAAGTACCCGATCGCCAGCACCGCCACCAGCCGGGCAGCGAACACCAGTCGGGAGCGCAGCCGCGACGCGCCGTTATCGCCCACGAGCGGTGTCTCCAGCTGGTCGCGCCGGTCTAGGTCGCCGGCCACGCTAGCACGCGGTTAACCCCCGATGAGCAGACCGGTACGGCTAGGCCGCCCCGCTATGGTCGGGGAGGGGGCGCCCTATCATGAGGCGTCCGCGGGCGCCCGCCGTGGGTTGGCGTCGATCTTTTCGAGGTACGCGTTGTCCACCAGCATGCGCAGCAGCGCGACCGTCGCCGACCGGCCGGCGGAGCGCCCGCCCGTGCCGATCCGCCGCTGGGTGGGCGCGTTCGCTGCCGCGTGGCTGTTACCCCTGGCCACACATCTGCTGGGGCTGGACTGGCTGCTGCCGCCGCTCGTCGTGCTCGGCCTGATGTCGCTGCAGCGCGCCGGCCGCACGCCGCTCGACCGGCTGGTCCTCGCCGCCGCCCAGCTGTTCGGCGTGCTCTGCGTCGCCGGCTTCCTGCTCTCCGTGTGGCCGTGGCACCTGCACCCGGTTGCGGTGGCGGGCACCGCGTTCTCCGCGTTCATCGGTTTCGCCGCGGTGACCGGGCGGCGGCCGGCAGTGCCGGCTGGGCCAGGCCGCCTGCCCCCGGGCGACGTGGCGGTGTGGCTGGCGGCTGCCGGTGTCGCGATCGTGACGTACGTGCCGTTCGCGCTGCGCGACGTCGGCGCGCGGATCGGGATCGTGGCCACCGGCGAGGACATGGCCCGGCACTTCCTGCTCTTCGACATGATCGGCCGCGTCGGGGGGTACGCGTTCCTCCATCCGTCGGTGCCGGAGGGCTACGGCGCCGGCATGCAGAACTACCCGCAGGGCGCCCACCTGCTCTACGCGCTGCTCGACCGCTTCGCCCGCTCGTCGGACGCCAATGCCGACGGGGTCGGCGCGATGAACGCGCTGCTGTGGTGCCACTACGGCACGTACGTCTTCTTCGTGCTCGCCGTGCTCTGGGCGGCCCGGCGGGTCAGCGGCCCGGGACCGACGGCGGCGACCCTGCTGCCCGTGCTGGCCACGCTCGTCGGCGTGCTCTACTTCGGCGACCTGCTCACGCTGTTCCTGCGCGGGTACCCCAACGAGCTGCTCGGCCTGGCACTGGTCGCGATCCTGACGGCGGTGCTGGCCCGGCCCCTGGCGGCCACCGGGGAGCAGCTCGTCACCGTGGCCGCGCTGCTGGTGGGCATCTCGTTCACCTACCACCTGTTCCTGCCCTACGCGGCGCTCGTCACCACGGCGTGGGTCTGGATGTCCCGCCACCGGCTGCGCCGGCGGCCCCGCACGTTCCTCGCCGCGGCCGCGTTCATGCCGCTACTGGTGGTCACCCCGCTGGTCAACAAGCCCTCGGGTACGGGCAACCTCCTGCTCGCGCCGGGCACCGCGTTCGCGTCCGACCGCGCCGTCATCGTCATGGTCCTGGTGGCGACGTTCGCCGGGCTGCTCACGCGCGGCGGGCTGCGCTCGCCGGCGCGCCGGATACTCCTGTTCGAGGTAGCGGTCGCGGGCACGCTGGTCGCCCTCCTGCTGATCTACCAGTACGCGACGGTCGGCCACAGCGTGTACTACTTCGAGAAGCTCGTGCACATGCTTCTCGTGGTGACGCTGGTCGCCCTCGGCTCGGCCGCCCGCCTGCTGCCGAGAGTCCACCTGACGGCCGACAGCGCGGTGCGGCGGCTGGCCCCGGGCGTGGCCGGTGCCGTGGCCGTCACCCTGTTTCTCGCCGGTCTCGGCGGCCGCTGGCACGACGAGTGGCTGGGCAGCCACGGCGTGCGCTATGGCATCGGCCTGGAGAAGGGGTCGCCGGGCGGTGGCCGGGAGGCGATCCGGCTCACCCGGCTCTACCCCGACGGCGGGGGCAGGGCCAACGTGGTCCTCGCCCGCACGCCCTACGCGAACTTCTACGCCACCCTCTTCGCCGCGGCCATGCAGCGCAACTACGTCCGCAGCGAGCCGTGGTACGTGTTCGTCTCGCCCGGCGGCCCACCGCGCACGCTCGACGACCTCGACCGCATGGTGCGCACCAGCGGGGCACCGGTGCGGTTCTTCGTGCAGAACCCGCACGCGAGCTTCCTGGTGCTCGACCGCGAACACCCGCACCGCCCGGTGCCCGGCGCCGGGGTCGACCCGGCGGCGTTCGGCGACCCGGACGCGTTGACCAACATCGAGGCGGCGAAGCTCATGCTCAGCCGGTACCCGGATCGTGTCGAGGTGGTGCGGCTCCAACCATGAGGTACGTGGTTATCGGAGGCGGCATCGTCGGGCTGGCCGTGGCGCACCGGCTGGCGAGCGAGCGGCCGGGCGACGAGATCACCGTGGTGGAGAAGGAGCCGGTCGTCGGCGCCCACCAGACCGGGCACAACTCGGGCGTGATCCACGCCGGCGTCTACTACCGGCCGGGCAGCCTCAAGGCCCGGCTCTGCCGCGCCGGCAGCCAGTCGATGGTGCGCTTCTGCCAGGAGTACGGCGTACCGGTGCACGTCTGCGGCAAGCTCATCGTCGCTACCGACACCGCCGAGCTGCCGCGGCTGCACGCCCTGCACGAGCGGGCACGGCAGAACCAGCTTCCGGTACGGCTGCTGGACGCGGCCCAAGCGCGCGAGCACGAGCCGCACGTGGCCTGTGTCGCGGCGCTGCACGTGGCGTCGACCGGCATCGTCGACTTCCGGGTCGTCTGCGAGACGCTCGCCAAGCTGCTGGAGGCGGCCGGGGTGCGGCTGCGCCTCGGCGAGCGGGTGGTCGACCTGCGCGACGGGCTGGTCGTCACATCCGCGGGCGACATCCCCGCCGACGTGGTCGTCAACTGCGCGGGCCTGCACGCCGACCGGGTGGCCCGGCTGGCCGGCATCCGGCCGCCAGCCCGGATCGTGCCGTTCCGCGGCGAGTACCACGAGCTGCGCCCCGAGCGGCGGGACCTGGTCCGGGGGCTGATCTACCCGGTGCCCGACCCCGCGCTGCCGTTCCTCGGCGTGCACCTGACCCGCATGATCGACGGGAGTGTGCACGCCGGCCCCAACGCCGTGCTGGCACTCGCCCGCGAGGGGTACCGGTGGTCGCGCGTCAACCCGCGGGACGTCCTCGACGCCGCCACCTATCCAGGGCTGTGGCGGCTGGGCCGGCGGCATCTGCGGTACGGCCTGACCGAGCTGGGGCGCTCACTGTCGCGCCGGCGGTTCGCGGCGAGCCTCGCCCGGCTCGTGCCCGACATCCGCGAGGACGATCTCGTACCCGCCGAGGCCGGGGTCCGTGCCCAGGCGGTCCTGCGCAACGGCGACCTGGTCGACGACTTCCTCATCGTCACCGAGGGCCGGCAGATACACGTCATCAACGCTCCGTCACCGGCGGCTACCAGCGCGTTGGAGATCGCCGGTTACGTGGTGTCCCGGCTTCCGCATGAATAGTCGCAGTTGCGTTACATCCGTGCGGATCCCGTCAGGTGGGATAGCGCCGGTTCCGTCCCCGCCGCCGACCCCGTACGGTGATGCGTCGGCGGAGGGGAGGTCGATGGTGTTCGGGACCGGCAGGACGGCTGGCGTCGCCGTCGCCCTGGCGCTCGCCCTCCTCGGCACGGCCGCCTGCGAGGGAGCCGAGGCGCATCCCCGGGCGACCGCCAACACGTCGAAGTCCAACAGGCTGCCGGCATCCGCCGCCGGCGGCGCCTGCTATCTCTTCGACTTCGAGGTCGTCGAGCAGATCGTGGGCACCTCGTTCGACGTGTCCGCCGCCGGTAACCAGGACGGCACCTTCACCTGCGTTCTGCAGGCCGCCGGAGCCAGCTATCCGGACCTGATGGTCGCGGTGACCGGGACCGACGCCGACCCGGGCGTCTTCCAAGGTGCGGTCGCGCCCAAGGGTTCGACCGGTGTCCCGGGGCTCGGCCGCCAGGCCTACTCGTCCGCCCTGCCCGCCGCCGCGGACGCCGGCCCGGGCGCCGAGGTGGGTTGGCTGTCCGGTGACGGGCGGCTGCTCACGCTGCGCTACCGCTGCGCGCCCGCAGCCCCGCCCGCCGAGGCCGCCGCCGTGACCCCGAAGCTGATCACCCTGGCCAAGAAGATCGACCAGTCAAGCCTTTAATCCTGGTTCGCTCGGCTGTATTTCTGGTTCGCTCCGCTTCGCGCCTCGATGCGCCGTCTTCGCCCCGATCCGCGCAGCGGCTTCGCCGGCGCGTCTCGTGGCTCCAGACGGCGCGGCGCTACGCCTCGCTCACCCGACGGCGACGAAGACGCGGGACGCTACCTCGCGGGGGAGGCGGATCTCCTCGCCGTCGCGGTCGATGCGCACGGAGTCGCGTTCCTGGGCGACGGTGACCTTGACGCCGGGGTCGATGCCTGCGGCGTGCAGCTGCCGGAGCACGCGGACGTCGGTCTGCACGCTCTCGCAGATGCGGCTGACGACGACGGGGCCCGCGAGCCCGGGGAACGCCAGGTTGCGCTCACCCTCGCCGGCGGTCGGGGCGACCGTGCCGGCGGCCGCGTCGAACTCGGCCAGGCCGGGAATCGGGTTGCCGTAGGGCGACCGGGTGGGCCGGCCGAGCAGCTCGTAGACCCGCTGCTCGACGGACTGGCTCATAACGTGCTCCCAGCGGCAGGCCTCGTCGTGGGCCTCCTCGTAGGGCATGCCGATGACGTTGACCAGCAGCAGTTCGGCGAGGCGGTGCTTGCGCATGACCGCGACCGCATGGCCGCGGCCGAGCTCGGTGAGGTGCAGGTGGCGGTCGCCCTCCACGGTCAGCAGCCCGTCACGCTCCATGCGGGAGACGGTCTGGCTCACGGTCGGGCCGCTCTGCCTCAGGCGCTCGGCGATGCGGGCGCGCAGGGGCACGACCCCCTCCTCCTCCAACTCGAGGATGGTGCGGAGGTACATCTCGGTGGTGTCGACCAGGTCGTTCAAAACTCTCCTCCCGGTCGCACATGCTACCCCTTGCATACGACAGACTGAGTTCGTGACCGACCGGCGGGATGTCATCCACGCGACCGACCTTGCCGACCGGCTGGCGACGCCCGATCCGCCGGTCCTGCTCGACGTGCGCTGGACGCTCGCCGGTGCCGACCGGGCCGCCTACCAGGCCGGTCACCTGCCCGGCGCGGTCTTCCTCGATCTGGACGCCGACCTGGCCGGCCCGCCCGGCGCGGGCGGTCGCCACCCGCTGCCCGACCCGGCCCGCCTCCAGGAGGCGCTGCGCCGCGCCGGCGTACGGCAGGGCCACCCGGTCGTTGTCTACGACGCCGGCGGCGCCCCGCCGACCGGCGCCGCGGCCCGCGCCTGGTGGATCCTGCGCTGGGCCGGGCTCACCGACGTGCGGGTCCTCGACGGCGGGTACGCCGCCTGGCCCTGGCCGACCACCACCGAGGCGGCCCGACCGGTCCCCGGCGACATGACGCTGCGCCCCGGCGCGCTGCCCGTGCTCGACGCCGATGACCTCTCCCGGGTCGAGGTGCTGCTCGATGCCCGCGTCGCGGAGCGCTTCCGGGGCGAGACCGAGCCGGTCGACCCTGTGGCCGGGCACATCCCCGGTGCGCTCAACCTGCCCGCCGCGGAAACCGTCGACGCCGACGGCCGGCTGCGCACACCGGCCGAGCTGCGCGTTATGTTCCAGGACCTGGGGGTACGCGACGCGGTGCCGGTCGGCGCCTACTGCGGCTCGGGTGTGACTGCCGCCCAGTTGGCCCTCGCGCTGACCGTGGCCGGCTACGAACCCGCCCTCTACGTAGGCTCGTGGAGCCACTGGATCACCGACGCGGCCCGCCCGATCGCCACCGGCCCCTGACAACGGCGCCGATCTTGGACTAGCCAGATCACTGCGATCTCCGAGCCGACCGAACTACTCCAAGATCGGCGAGAAGAGAGAGAAGAGCATGACCGAGACGCTGGTGGTCTGGAACGAGGCCCTGCTCGCCTACGATCTCGGCGAGCACCCCATGGACCCGGTGCGCATCGAGCTGACCATGGCGCTGGCCCGCCTCCTCGGCGTCCTCGACCGTCCCGGCGTCCACCTCGAAGCCCCGGCCCCGGCCGACGACGCGGCACTGCTGCTGGTGCACACGCCCGGCTACATCGACGCCGTGAAGAAGGTGACGCCGGCCAGCCACGGCCACGGCCTCAACACTCCGGACAACCCGTACTTTCCCGGTATGCACGCGGCCAGCGCGCTGGTCGCCGGCGCCACCCTGCGTGCCGCGGAGGCGGTCTGGCGTGGCGAGGTGCCCCGCGCGGTGAGCGTCAGCGGCGGGCTGCACCACGCGATGCCCGACTACGCCTCGGGCTTCTGCATCTACAACGATCCCGCCATCGCCGTCGCCCGCATGCTGGACCTCGGTGCCGGGCGGATCGGGTACGTCGACGTCGACGTCCACCACGGCGACGGCGTGCAGGAGATCTTCTACGACGACCCGCGGGTCATGACCATCAGCCTGCACGAGACGCCGCTCGCCCTGTTTCCGGGCACCGGCTATCCGGCCGAGACCGGCGGCAAGGGCGCCGAGGGCACCGCGATCAACATCGCACTACCCCCGGGTACGGGCGACGCCGGCTGGCTGCGTGCCTTCCACGCCATTGTGCCGAGCGCCCTGCGCACGTTCAGCCCGCAGTTGCTGGTGACCCAGTGTGGCGCCGACGGGCACCGGCTCGACCCGCTCGCCGACCTGCGGCTGTCCGTCGACGGCCAGCGGGCCACCTACCTGGCGCTGCGGGCGCTCGCCGAGGAGCTCTGCGACGGCCGCTGGGTCGCCACCGGCGGCGGCGGGTACGCCCTGGTCGAGGCGGTCCCACGGGCCTGGACGCACCTGCTCGCGATCGTCACCGGCGACCCGATCGACCCGGGGACGGAGATACCTGACGAGTGGCGGGAGCTGGCCGCGAGGCGCTGTCCCGACCGGCCCAGCCCGGCCACGATGACCGACGGCGCGGACCCGGCCTACGAGCCGTGGTCGCCCGGATTCGACGCTCCCGACGCGGTCGACCGGGCCATCCTGGCCACCAGGCAGGCGGTGTTCCCGCTGCTCGGCCTCGACCCGGCCGACCCGCGAGACTGATTGGCATGAGCGAGCGTAGCGAGCGAATCGATTGGCTCAGTGCGGTGGAGCCTCATGACGGGGGCGAGCGGAGCGAGGCGCCGGCATGAGCGAGCCGACCGCCGAGAGAACCGCCGACATCATGCTCGCCGACGGATCGACCGCGTGTGTGCGGCAGATCCGTCCCGACGACGCCGACAAGATCGTGGATCTGCACTCCCGGCTGTCCGAGCGCACCCGCTACCTGCGCTACTTCTCCCCGTACCCGCGAATCTCGCCCCGCGAGCTGCAGCACTTCGTCAACGTCGACCACCGCAATCGCGAGGCGTTCGTGGTGGAGCTCGACGACGAACTGCTCGCGGTCGGCCGCTACGACCGGCTGGGCGAAGGAGCCTCGGAGGCCGAGGTGGCGCTTGTCGTCGCGGACGCCTACCAGGGCCGCGGGCTGGGATCGGCCCTGTTGGAGCACCTGGCCGCGGCCGCCCGCGAGGAGTGCATCACCCGGTTCGTCGCCGAGGTACTCCCGATGAACTCCACGATGCTGCGGGTCTTCGCCGATGTCGGCTACTCGGTCGAGCGGCAGTACGCCGACGGCGTGGTGCACCTGTCGTTCCCGATCGCCCCGACGGCGCAGTCGCTGAAGGTGCAGTGGGCGCGCGAACACAGGGCGGAGGCCGCCTCGATCAGGCGGCTGCTGGCGCCCGCCGGGGTCGCGGTCTACGGCGCCTCGTCGCGGGGCGTGGGTGTCGGCGTCGCGCTCCTGCGCCACCTGCGCGCCGGCGGCTTCGCCGGCCCGATCGTGCCGGTGCATCCGACCGCGACCGAAGTGGACGGGCTGCGCGCGTACCCGTCGCTTGAGGACGCGGGACCGGTCGACCTGGCCGTGGTCGCCGTGCCCGCCGACAAGGTCTTCGACGTTGTCGCCGACTGCGCGAAGGCCGGCGTGCACGGCCTGGTCGTGGTCTCGGCCGGTTTCGCCGAGGCCGGCCCGCAGGGCGCCGAGGCGCAGGCCCGGCTGGTACGCACGCTGCGCGGCTACGGCATGCGCCTGGTCGGCCCGAACTGCCTGGGCATCGCGAACACCGACCCGAACGTGCGCCTCAACGCGACCCTCGCCCCGCAGCTGCCGCGCGCCGGGCGGGTGGGCTTCTTCAGCCAGTCCGCGGCGCTGGGCACCGCGCTGCTCGGGCAGGCCGACCGGCGCGGGCTCGGGCTGTCGACTTTCGTGTCGGCCGGCAACCGGGCCGACGTCTCGGGCAACGACCTGTTGCAGTACTGGCGGCATGACCCCGGCACCGACGTGGTGCTGCTCTACCTGGAGACGTTCGGCAACCCGCGCAAGTTCGCCCGCATCGCCCGGGAGCTGGCCCGGCGCAAGCCGGTCGTCGCGGTCGCCGGGGCGGTGCGCCCGCCCGCACTCGAGGCGGTCGCCCCCGGGCCGGACGACCGGGGCGTGGCCGCGCTGTTCGCCCAGTCCGGCGTGATCCGGGTCGACACCGTCGCGGAGCTGTTCGACGTCGGCCTGCTGCTGGCCGGCCAGCCGCTGCCGGCGGGCCGGCGGTTCGGGGTGGTGACCAACGCCGCCGCGCTCGGTGCGCTCGCGGCCGGCACCGCCCCCGCGTTCGGGTTGGAGTTCGCGCCCGGGTACCCGCACGACGTCGGCCCGACCGCGGACGCCGCCGCGCTCCGCGACGCGGTGACCGAGGCGCTGGACAACCCGCGGGTGGACGCGCTCGTCGTGGCATACGCACCGGCGCTCGCCGAGGAGTGGGACACCGACACGATCGCCGACGACATCCGGGAGGCGGCCGCGGGCAGCGACAAGCCGGTACTCGCCGTGTTTCCCGGCGAGCCCGGCCGCTCGGGCGAGCCGTCCGGACCGGGCATGCTGCCCATCTACCCGACCGTGGAGGAGGCGGTCCGCGCGCTGGGCCGGGTCGCCGGCTACGCCGCGTGGCGCCGGGAGCCGGCGGGCACAGTGCCCGAGCTGCCCGACGTGGACCCCGACCGGGCGCGGCTGATCGTCGCCGAGCTGGCCGCGGCCGCCAACCGTACCCTCGGCGACCGGGGGGAACTCGACGAGCTGCTCGCCTGCTACGGCATCCGGGTCGTCCCGAGCCGGCCGACGAGCGGGCCGGCCGAGGCGGTGGCCGCGATCGCCGCGGAGATCGGGTTCCCCGTGGCGATCAAGGTGGCCCGCTCACCGTGGCGCCACCGCATCGACCTCGGCGCGGTCCGCCTCGACCTCGCCGACGCCGCCGATGTGATCCGCGCGTACGACGAGCTGCAGCGCCTCTTCGGCGAGGGCGTGGAGGTGTCGGTGCAGCCTATGGTCGCGCCCGGCGTCGGCTGCGTGGTGGAGGCGGTGGACGACCCCGCGTTCGGGCCGGTCGTCGGCTTCGGGCTGGGCGGCGTCGCCAGCGACCTGATGGGCGACCGGGCCTGGCGGCCGGTGCCGCTCACCGATCGGGACGCGGCCACGCTGGTCCGCGCGCCGCGCGCCGCGCCGCTGCTCACCGGGTACCGGGGTGGCGCCCCGGTCGACCTGGGTGCCCTCGCCGATCTCGTACTCCGGGTAGGGCTGCTGGCCGACGAGCACCCGCAGCTGCACCGGTTGGAGCTCAACCCGGTGCTCGCGCGGCCCGACGGGCTGTCCGTGCTGCACGCGGGTGTCCACATGGGAACGCCGGCGGCGCGGCCCGACACCGGACCGCGCCGCCTGCGTTAACCCCCGTTACCTGCGCCGATCTTGGAGTTATCTACCTGGTTTGATCTTCAAACCGCGTCACTTTCTCCTTGATCGGCGCAAGAGTCGTCGGCGCAAGGGTGAGTGGTCAGCTGGCGTACGCCTCGAGGCGCTTCGCCCGCGACGGGTGCCGCAGCTTGAGCAGCGTCACCTTCTCGATCTGGCGGATGCGCTCACGGGACAGGCCGAACTCGCGGCCCACCTCGTCGAGCGTGCGCTGGCGGCCGTCGTCGAGGCCGAACCGCAGGCGGATCACCGCCTGCTCGCGCTGGGACAGCGTGGAGAGCACGATCTCCACCTCACTGCGTAGCATGCCGTTGGAGACGCTGTCGCCGGGCTCCTCGCTCGGGTCGACGCGGGCGACGAAGTCGCCGAGCGCGCTCTCGCCGTCCTCACCCACGGTCTGGTCGAGGCTAACCGGCTCCCGGTCGTACGAGATCAGCTCGATGACCTGGAACTCCTGGACCCCCAGGTGCTCCGCGATCTCCGCGATGGTCGGCTCCCGGCCGAGCGTCGTGGAGAGGTCGCGCCGCGCGCGGACCATCCGGTTGACCTGCTCCACCATGTGCACCGGAATGCGGATGGTGCGGGCCTGGTCGGCCATGGCGCGGGTGATGGCCTGGCGGATCCACCAGGTGGCGTACGTGGAGAACTTGTAGCCCCTGGTGTAGTCGAACTTCTCGACGGCGCGGATGAGGCCCAGGTTGCCCTCCTGGATCAGGTCCAGGAACGCCATGCCCCGGCCCGTGTAGCGCTTCGCGATGCTCACCACGAGGCGCAGGTTGGCCTCGAGCAGGTGATCCTTTGCCGCCCGACCTTCGGCGGCGATGATGTGCAGGTCAGCGCGCAACTCGTCGGTGTCGACGAGCGCGCTCAGCTTCTCCTCGGCGTACAGACCGGCCTCGACCCGCTTCGCGAGCTCGACCTCCTGTGCGGCGGTGAGCAGCTTGGTGCGGCCGATCCCGTTGAGGTAGGCCCGGACCAGATCGGCCGAGACCCCTCGCTCGTCCACCCCCGAGGCTTGTTCGGACGCCTCTACCGCGTCGATGTCCGCGGCGTCGAACCCTGAGGCGTCCACACCTACGCGGTTGTGGGACTTCAGGTCGATCAGCTGCTGGGCCACTCTTCTCGCCTCCCCGTTGACAAAGTGGCGCATCCTTGTGGAAGTCAGCTTTGCTCAGGGGGCGTGAAGCCGGGGTGAGGCGGCGATCCGGTGGCACGAATCCGGGAGTAAGGCGGGTCACACCTCCAGCAGCACGGTCCGGGGGCCGACGTTGACGCTCTCGACGAGCATGTGCGCGCGGAACCGGCCGGTCTCGACCAGGGCGCCGCGCGCCCGCAGGACCTCGACAAACGCCGTGACCAGCGGTTCGGCCACCTCGGCGGGCGCCGCTGCGGTCCAGCTGGGACGCCGGCCCTTGCGCGTGTCGCCATACAGCGTGAACTGGCTGACCACCAGCAGCGGTGCGCCCACCTCCGCGGCGGACTTCTCGTCGTCGAGGATGCGCAGCTCGTGCACCTTGCGGGCGAGCGTGTCCACCTGAGCAGCGCCGTCGGTGTGCGTGACGCCGAGCAGGACCAGGAGGCCGTCGGTGATCGCCCCGACCGTCTCGCCGTCGACGGTCACGCTGGCGCGGCTGACCGTCTGCACCACCGCGCGCACGCTACGCCTCCGCGGGCAGCAGGAAGCCGCGCTCCACAAGGTGGGCGACGACCGGCACCGCCGCCTCGGCAAGGACGGCCGGGCCGACCTGGTGGGCGGTCGCGAGCAGCTCGATCTGGTCGCGCAGCGCCACCCGGCCGTCGCAGCCGCCGACCAGGCCGAGCACGACCGGGTCGATCTGCTCCACCCAGTGCAGGCCGGCGGTCTGGACGAGCAGTTGGCGGTCGACCTGCCAGCCGTCCGCCGTCTGCGTCGCCTCCTGGCGTAGCTGCAGACCGGCGGCCGAGCGCAGCCGCGCGGCGAGCAGCGTCTCGGCGGAGTGCCCGCGCAGCCAGTCCTGGCGGTCGAACCAGGCCGCGACCTGGTCACCCATCGGCTGGTCCACGGCCTGGCGGAGATCTTCTATGCGTACCGTCGGATCGTCGTGCCCGGCCGCGCGCAGCGTCACCAGACCCAGCCCGACGGCCTCGATCTTGTTGGCGTCGAACCAGTCCAGCCAGGCGGCGGCCCGCTGCGGCTGGGTCGCGGGGTCCTCGGCGGCGTCGGCGAGCCACAGGTTGACGTACCCGACCGGGTCGGAGACCTCGCGCTGGATGATCCAGGCGTCCAGCCCGGTGCCGGCGACCCAGTCCGCCACGCGGTCGGCCCAGTCCTCGCCCACGACATGTGCCCAGTTGGCCAGGTACTGCATGACCCCGCCGTCGGTGAGCAGCCGGGGTGCCGCGGCGGCCAGCTCCGCGCAGACCGCGTCGCCGGCCCGCCCGGAGTCGCGGTAGGTGTGCGTGGTCGTACCCGGGCCGACGACGAACGGCGGGTTGCTGACGACCAGGTCGAACCGGCGGCCCGCCACCGGCTCGGTGAGGTCGCCGCGCAGCAGCTCCCAGTCCAGCCCGTTGAGCTCGGCGGTGGTGGCGGCGAAGCGCAGCGCGCGCCCTGACAGGTCGGTCGCGGTCACCTGGGCGGCGTGCGTGGACAGGTGCAGGGCCTGCACACCGCAGCCGGTGCCGAGGTCGAGCGCGGTCGCCACCGGCCGGCGGATCGTGGCCTGGGCGAGGGTCATCGAGGCGCCGCCGACGCCGAGGACGTGCTCGGCCGGCAGCGGCCGGCCGGGGCGCATCGCGGCGTCCAGATCGGACACGATCCACTGGTCGCCGTACGCCTCGATCTCGATGCCGGCGCGCAGCCCGTCGCCGCTGAACTCGACCAGTCCGGCGGCCGCGGCGGCGTCGAGGGGGAGCGGGGCCAGGGCGGCCGCGACCGCGGGTGCCGGCTCGGTCTGGCCGCACACGAACAGACGGATCAGGGTCGCGAGTGGGTCGTCGGCGTTGTCGGTGGCCCGCAGCGCGGCGCGCAGGTCGTTGTGGCTCATCGCGGCGGTCGCGGCCGGGCCGATGCGGGCCGCGATGCTGGTGGACGTGTACCGGTGCGCGGTCAGCGCCTGGCGGAGCCGGTCGATGCTGGGGGAGGGCAGCAGGGCGTCGGTCACCCGTCCAATCCTGCCCCGTCGACGCCCTCGATCCGCGGTGCGACCCGCCCTCGGCCTGGCCGGTTGCATGGTGCGACAACCGGGCCGAACACCGGGGAGCGCTGACCCCGGATAATGAAACCCGTGCGGTACGCGCTGCTGGGCCCCGTCGAGGTCCACGACGACGCCGGCCGGGCCCTGGAGGTCGGCGGCGCGCGGCTGCTCGCGCTGCTGGCCCGCCTGGCCCTGGACCCGGGCCGGATCGTCACCGTCGACGCGCTGGTGGACTCGCTGTGGGGGGAGACCCCGCCGGGCGGTGCGATCAACGCCCTGCAGTCGTTGGTGTCCCGGCTGCGCCGCGCACTCGGCGCCCCCGGCCTGATCGAGTCGCAGCCGGCGGGGTACCGGCTGGTCGCTCGGGCCGAGGACGTGGACGCGCACCGTTTCGAACGGCTCGCCACGGAGGGCCGGCGGACGCTCGCCGCGGGGGCGCCGGGACGCGCGTCCGAGGTGTTGACCGAGGGTCTGGACCTGTGGCGGGGTCCCGCTCTGGCCGGGGTCGCGGATGCGCCGTTCGCGGCCGTGCCCGCGAGCCGGCTCGCCGACCTGCGTCTGGCAGCCATGGAGGATCGCGCCGAGGCCGAGATCGCACTGGGCCACCACGCCGACGTGCTGCCCGAGCTGATGGCGCTGGCGCGGCAGCACCCGTTGCGCGACCGGCTCGCCGCGCTCCTGGTCACCGCGCTGCACCGGACCGGCCGGCAGGTCGACGCGCTGGCCGCGTACGAGCGGGCCCGCGGCGCTCTGGCCGACGAGCTGGGGCTGGACCCCGGCCCCGAGTTGGCCGCCGCCCACCTCGCCGTCCTGCGCGGCGCGCCCGATGTGCCGGCCCCGCCCACCACCGATGAGCCGCAGGGCAACCTGCGTGCCCAGCTGACCAGCTTCGTCGGCCGGGAGGTCGGGGTCGCCGAGGTCGGCAAGCTGCTCGCCGACGGCCGCCTGGTGACGCTCGTCGGACCGGGCGGGTCGGGCAAGACCCGGCTCGCGGTCGAGTCGGCCGCGCGGCTGACCGACCGCCCGCCCGACGGCGTGTGGCTGGTCGAGCTGGCCGGTGTAGCCGACCCTGCTGAGGTCTTCTCGGCCACGCTGGCCGCGGTCGCCCAGGACGCGCCGCTGCTCGCCGCCGCCGCCAGCCGACCCGGTCGCACCCGCGACGCCACCGAGCGACTGCTCGACCAGCTCCGGCCGCGGCGGCTGCTGCTCATCCTGGACAACTGCGAGCACCTGGTCGACGCGGCGGCCCGGCTCGCCGACGCGGTCCTGGCCAGCTGCCCGAGCGTGCGGATCCTGACCACCAGCCGGGAGCCGCTGGGGATCACCGGCGAGGCGCTGTACCCGGTCCCGCCGCTGGCCCTGCCGGTGCCCGGTGCCACCGCCGACGAGGCGCTGCCGTACTCGGCGCTGCGGCTGTTCGCCGACCGGGCCGCCGCGGTCCGGCCGGGATTCACCGTCGACGCCGGCAACGTGGCCGACGTGATCGAGATCTGCCGGCGCCTCGACGGCCTGCCGCTCGCGATCGAGCTGGCCGCCGCGCGGATGCGGGCGCTGACCGTGGGTCAGCTGGCCGACCGGCTCGACGACCGGTTCCGGCTGCTGACCGGGGGCAGCCGGGCCGCCCTGCCGCGCCACCGCACGCTGCGGGCCGTGGTCGAGTGGAGCTGGGAGCTGCTCACCGCCGACGAGGCGGTACTCGCCCGGCGGCTGGCCGTCTTCGCCGGCTCGGCGACGCTCCCCGCCATCGAGCGGATCTGTGGGCCCGCCGACCCGATGGACCTGCTCGCCGCGCTGGTCGACAAGTCGCTGGTGGTGGTCGTAGAGGATGGCGGCGTCCGGTACCGGATGCTGGAGACGATCCGGGCATACGCGGCCGAACGGCTCGCGGAGTCCGGCGATGCCGAACGGGTACGGGCGGCGCACGCCGCGTACTACCTCGCGCTGGCCGAGGAGGCCGAGCCGCATCTGCGCGGCGCCGACCAGCTGGTCTGGCTGGCGCGGCTGACCGAAGACCATGACAACATCACCACCGCGCTGCACACCACGATCGAGGCCGGTGACGGCGAGACGGCCGTGCGGTTCGTCGCCGCGCTCGGCTGGTTCTGGGCCATGCGCGGGGACATCAACACGACCCTGCCGCTGGTACGGGAGGCGCTCGCCGTACCCGGTCCGCCGTCGCCGGCTCGCGGGATTGCCACCGTGATCACGTTCCTGGCCGAGTTCGCCGACTGGTCGGAGCACCGGCGGGCGGACGGCGCGGCCGTCCGCCGGGCGGTGGCCGATGTCATGCCGCCCGACCCGCACGCCGCCCACCCGCTGCTCGCCCTGCTGGAGCCGATGGCCGCCATCCTCAGCGACGACAACGAGGCGGCGGCACGGGCCGTCGACCGCCGCCTCGACCATCCGGACCCGTGGGTACGGGCGATCTCGCTTGTCATCCGGGGTCATCTCTTGCTCAATGACGGCGGCGACATCGCGGCCGCCGAGGCCGACCACTCGGCGGCGCTGGAGCTGTTTCGCCAGGTGGGCGACCGGTGGGGGCAGTCGGCGTCGGTCGGTTCGCTGGCGGAGCTGCGCGAGATGCGCGGTGACCGCACCGGCGCCGTGGCGGCGCTGGAGGAGTCCCTGCGGCTGGTCGTCGAGCTGGGCGCGGCCGACGAGGTCCTGGAGGCTCGCGTGCGCCTGGCGACCCGGCGGGCCCGGGCCGGGGACACCGCCGGCGCCGTGGCCGAGCTGTCCGACGTCCGGGCGGCCGCGCG
>WNGE01000414.1_pt1 | contig 98114 bp, 80 predicted proteins | sample 5400651 | NCBI WGS metagenome assembly WNGE01 (sample SAMN13153370, study PRJNA577476) | soil metagenome | isolation source: 60 cm soil or saprolite under grassland replicate 2 | place: USA:California | collected 2016-06-15 | reverse complement strand
CCAAGCTTGTCTATTTCGCACTTGGCTGTTCGCAGATTCGTGCTGGTGTCCTCAGAGAGAACACCAGCCTCATTGTTGACAGGAACTGTTGTGGACGCCTGCGCGTCGCTCCAGTTGCTGTTCTGCTTTCCACTCTTCAGTTGTCAAGGTTCATGATTGAGCGATATTTCGCACATTTTAGTCAACACAAGCATTATTGCATATCTCAGGCACTATGTCAAGCGTTTATCTCTCAATCATTATTATTTTCACAAAAACACTGGTCGCTTGTTATTTTAGACAAAACGACTTATCCTGGATCATTAAGTGATCAAAGAACACAATGAACCAATAGATACATTTCATGCTCTTGGAAATTTAATCCTTGAGGATGCCACATTAACGTGGCCTTAGATGCTAATAACCCTGTAGACAGGAGCACCTAGCCATAGATGACCAGGTGATTGTCGTGTGGTGACTCAGGAAGTATGGCATAGGCGCTTCAAAATGTCAAGTGGTTTTTCGCGAATACAGGACTTTTGTGTATTATTGATGAGATCACATTTCTTGACTGTTTGATCAAATCAGGCCACCAATAACCAGATTCCCAATCCGATCAGCAGAAATGCACTCAGAAATTCAGTCCACTCCTTTAAGTTTCTCAAACGAGTCCGTAGCATCCTACCAAGAGCGATGCCAATCAACGTCATCAAGAATCCCTGAATGCCAATCAAAATGCATATTACGAAAGGATGAACAGTAACAACGCTTACATGACTAACAGCAATTGTTCCTAAAGAAAAACCAATTGCTAGCTCATCAAGACTGATACTCAATGCAAGAAGAAGTTGGCGTCTCCATTGAAACTGTTCTACAGCAGGCGCCTTATATTGAAAAGTATTGAGTCCTGACATTTTCTTTTTGTTGAAATACTCTTGACCTTCTTCTAGTAGTTCCCATAGACCAACTCCGATTAAGATCAAAGGACCAACAACATGCATAAAGTTACTGATAACCAATGAGGTAGCATAACCAATTGCAAGTCCAAATAAGGGCATGAATGTTTCCGCCAGCGAGAATAGAATAGCAGAAATCAACCACACAGGGAATTGAAACTCGTTTCTTTTTACTGTAGCAATATCATCTCGGCGACTCTTAATGCCAAGGCTAATTGAGACACCAAGTGTATCTAACCCTAAAGGCAAGATAAAAAAGAGCAGAGGTAAAATAGACATAGTTCATTCAATGAGATTCAGCTAGACCATCTCGACTTTAGAAATAGACGAGATTTTCGAGCCACTCGGCTCCACCAGGGCCAAGTATACTTGCAAGAATATCTGTTATATCATCACTTAGCAAGACACTATAATAGTTGCGATAAAGATCAAGGAAACGAGGCAATATTTCTGGACTATACTTTACTTGCAAGTCAGCAGCGAATCGCTCGAGTAAAAGATTGAAGATTAGATAGTCTTCTGCTGAAGTGTCCTCATACCAGTCAAAACCTCGTATAGTGACAGGTGTTTTACCATCCAATTCTGGCTCGAAAATTTCGGCATAGTGCTCGTGAAGATCTTTCATGACAATCCCTGATTGCCCGTTTATCTGTTGCATAAGCCAGAGCGCCGCAAATGGCATCTGCCACTCATCTGCCCAAAGAGGGCTTTCTTCAGGCCAAGGTCGTGGATCATGCTCCAGAAAGGCTTGTGTTAGAACAGTATAGACTAGATAAATCAGCTTTTCCCGTGTTGGTAGACCTATGATTGGATCAAGTTGTGAGGGTATGACAAGAGAAGGAGGGTGCGTGACACTGGTCCAATATGGTAATGCATTGCCTGGTTCTTCTGGATCGTCACGAGGCGTAATATGCCAATCTGCTGGTGCAACCAGGATAACTTGCAAATTTGGCCCAGGTCGACCCAGCAGTTGCATCAGCCATTGACTTGCCTGCTGGACAGATTGAATTATCAAATGAACCAGAGAGTCTTGACTCTCCGAAAAATAGACAGAGAATGGCTCTGCTACTATCTCATATTTTTCATATGGAAACGGCATAAAGGACCTCAAGCAGTCGTACTGGAAGTTGAATTATTACCCCGGTGCCTCTAGCTCCAAAGGAGGTTCCTGGCCTGCGTTGACATATTGACTCAAGTCTTGCGAAGCTTGTTGTCTACGATAACGATGATAAAAATCATAATACAGCATACGTAAGCGCTGCGGACTGATATTTTTCCCACTTTCAAAATATTCCAGTACGACTTGACCCATAGCCCAGGTACCGGCGCCCGCAATTGCTCCAGAAATAAGATCACCACCAAAGGGAATCGCCTTTGCTACTTGTTCCGCGAGATAGCGAAGCCCTAATCCTCCAGCCATAACTGCAACTAGTTCACGAAGATGCCTGGTGGTATTTGCTGAGTCAACAGGTTCGCCATACAATGCGGCCAAACGTAAAACGAGTCGAATCTGATTTCCAAGCAAAATAGGTATATCTACTAAAGGAAGTGGCTCTAATCCTGCTGCCAAACTAATCAGTGTCGCGTTACGGATAATACGTTGAGCGGCACTACGTCGATATGCCGGCAACTCTCGTCCAATCACTAAAGCTGCTTCGGGACTTACATCGATCATAGCAGGTATGAGTTCGTCTGCAACATTTACACCCGTACGACCGGAGATAGGAATAACCCCTGCTACACCAAGCCCCACCGCTACTTCGTTCGCTACCTTATCACCCGATTCTTCTCCAGGTAAGGCATCGACTTTGTTTACCCCAATGATCGTAGGTTTGTTCAATTTATTGATAGTTTCGTACAATTCGCGGTCTTTAGATTGCAAACCCTTTGTACCGTCGATGAGGAACACAATTACACTCGCCAGATCCATACCACTTTCCATGAGTTCTGGCAAATGTCCAGGAGTATCAATTAAGGTGAAAGGGCCAAAATCGGTTCGCACCAAGGTACGAGTAGTACCAGGATCAGGTGAAACAGGAGAGAGTTGCTGACCTTTTAAGTAATTAAACAGGGTACTTTTACCAGTATTGGGCAGACCAACAATTACTACTGTGTTCTTAAGCCCTTCCAGAACCTCACCCTGTGCCTCATTCCAATTGAGAGCCTTCATGAAACTGCGTATTAAAGCAATATTTGAAGGTAAACTTAAAAGTGTCTTGATACCAAGATCTCGTAAATTTTGTGACCGATTACTATTACGGAATACACTCTCAAACATTCGCTGAATCAAATTCTCTTTTGTTGGTTCGCTTAGCGGTTTATTCTGATTATTAGTAGCCACATTCTTATTCCTCCCAGATCTAAATGTTGGGACCAGTGATACTTATTACATCCATTATAGCCGCACTAGTATCCAAGAGCAACACGTATTATCAAACCGCGCCGTAAAACCCTGGGGCTGAAGCCTGGGGAGTCGTCACTTGCTCTAGACACTCCAGAACACGATCAATCTCGCTGATCGTATTATAATGCGCCATACCAAGCCGTAGTGCGCCTCCTTTTGATTCGAGTTTCAAACGCTCCATGATACCGAGGGCGTAATAATTTCCATCCCACGCAAAAATACCTTGAGAAGCCAGGTGCTCAGCCAGTTCACGAGGCGAGTGTCCTTCAATATTACAAGCTATAGTAGGTACTCTCAAGGCAAGTTGCTTTGTATCAGTAACGCCATAGATCTGCAGACCTTTGATCTCAGGTAAACCTGACAACAATTGTGCTGACAGTCCTCGTTCATAATCCATCACAGCTTGCATGGCGACTTTCAGTTCAAGTTGTCTACCATGATATGAGCCTGTTTCCGAGTTTGCGCTGAACAATTGACGATATCGACTACTGTTTTCTCGTCCAATCATCGCCAGGTAATCAATAACACCCACCAATCCGGCTAAACCTTCATGATTCTGCGTTCCCGTTTCCCAGCGATCAGGAATGCTGTCGCTAGCAGGGCGTACTTTGTAAGCCGGAAATTTCTCCAGATGATCAGCTTTTCCATAAAGAATACCTAAATGGGGTCCAAAGAACTTATACGAAGAGCAGAGTAGAAAATCAGCATCGAGTTTCTGTACATCGATTGGGCCATGAGGAGCAAACTGCACGGCATCAATCCATGCCAATGCCCCTACTTCATGGGCCCAACGAATGATTGTAGCAATATCATTAATTGTGCCGACCGCATTAGAAGCATATCCCACCGCTACAACCTTGGTACGATTAGTAATCTTTGAGCGCATATCTACCATATCAAGTGTCACATTTTCAGGATGTACATCGGCAGTACGGATGATTACTCCGCGCTCTTGCAAAGCAATCCAGGGTGCAACATTCGCGTCATGATCAAGAATCGTTACAACAATCTCATCACCAGGCTTGAGTGTTTTACCTATTGCCCGACTAAAAGCGAAAGTCAAGGTAGTCATATTTGGGCCGAACACGATCTCATTTGGACTTGCGGCATGTAAAAAGTCGGCCATAGAACTGCGTGCCTCTGCTATAATTTGATCGGTCCGATTACTGGTTAAAAAGGCTCCATGTGTATTGGCATTGGCCTCACGGAAATAAGTTACCATCGCATCTATAACCTGTTGTGCCACCTGCGTACCACCTGGATTGTCGAAATAGATAGCTTTCTTACCATCAACTTCGAGATCAAGAGAGGGGAAATAACGACGGTAGTAGCTTAAATCGGGTGATTGGGTCATGGAATGGGTCTCCTTTGAACAATTACCTGTGTGAGAAGAAACGATTTGTATGATAAATATTGATCGAAAAACACACCACCTTACTGACTTTTAAGCAGATTATATCATTACAGTCTAAAAGCTGATCCGGGCCATTTCAGCACTTGACTTTTGCGCGGGTCACATGTAACCTATATACAACAACCTACAGGAGAGACCAGTGAAAACCTTCATTTAACCTATTATCATGATTGCGGAACATGTCAGATTACGTTTGATACTGCTTGAAGCAGTATGCGAAAGCCGTTTTGCATTTGATATATGGCAAAGAAGGTTTTTGTTGTTGATTAAAAGAGATTTTGAAATCCGCATTTACAATTTCTCCCACAGCGTCTTTCAATCACGTCACCTTTGTCTCCATGATTATATGCGAAAGCAGCTTCGTGAAAAGCCATACGTTCGCATAGATGTGTTCCAAAACAAACGACCTGATTTGTAATTCTATCCGATGCTTTGGAGTCTTATATGGCTGAACACTCTATTCGCTCAGCAAGCGAAGAAAATTTATCAAGAACCCTGCTTTCAAACGCACCAAGGCGGGCTATTCTTGTAGGTATTGACCTACCCAACAACGATTGGCCTGTAGAAGAAGCACTCGATGAACTAGAACGTCTGGCATTGACCGCCGGTGTAACTTGTATTGATCGTGTCATCCAACGTCTAGCCCATCCTCACCCCGGAACTTTACTTGGAGCAGGAAAACTACAAGAAATTGCAGAGTTGATAAAGTTTTATGATTGTGACGGAGTCATTTTTGATCTCGAATTGACGCCCGGGCAGCATCGCAAGCTGGAAAGCATACTAGAGGCGCAGGTACTCGATCGTACAGCATTGATCTTAATCATTTTTGGTCAACGTGCCCGTACAAGAGAAGGACGTCTACAGGTTGAATTAGCACAGATCGAGTACGACTTACCACGGCTAGCGAGACAGTGGTCACACTTATCGCGTCAGAAAGGTAGTGTGCAGCAACGCGGTGAAGGTGAAAAGCAGATTGAGGTGGACCGACGTTTGCTTCGCCGTCAAAAAGCTCAGCTCGAGGAAGAGTTAGAACATGTACGTACCCATCGACAGCTACATCGTATACGACGTAAAAACATAGGTGCACCAGTAGTAGCGCTAGTTGGTTATACGAATGCGGGCAAATCAACGCTACTGAATCGGCTCTCTCGTGCCAACAGTTTAGTTGAAGACAACCTCTTTGCTACACTTGATCCTATGACGAGACGGGTGCGACTAGAAGGAGGGCAAGAGATATTGCTAACCGACACGGTGGGATTTGTACAACGATTACCAACAACACTGGTAGCCGCCTTCTGTGCTACGCTGGAAGAGGTAGCAGAGGCTGATTTGCTTGTGCATGTCGTCGATGCATCGAGTCCCTCAATACATGTTCAAATTGAGGCTGTTGAACAGGTGCTGGAAGGGATCGGCGCTGGAGGTCGTCCGACGGTGCTAGCCTTAAATAAAATAGATGTCTTGCCCTGTGATGTTACCTTGCAACTGGAAGGCATGGCAGCTACACTACCCCTGGCACGGGTATCAGCATTGCAAGGAGACGGCATTGATGACTTGCTACACTGTATCAGTGAAAACCTTCTCTTGCAGTTTACTGCCCTTGACGTACTCATTCCCTATGATCGGGGAGAACTCGTGGCGCTGTTCTATATGCCAGGCAATCATAGTGGTCCATTCACATCTCTTCAGAATGTGCTCCCACAAAGCGCTCAAGTTCGACACACCACCAGAAAAATTAAATGATCGATTCCGCTGCCGTTAGAAAGGTGTTGATATGAGTGCAGCAAATATTGAAATTCTAATAGTTGGCGCAGGGGTAATTGGGAATTCGATTGCCTATCACCTGGCACGTGAGGGACATCAGGTGCTTGTCATAGATAGATCACAGATAGCCGACTCGCCTTCAGCTTCCTGGGCAAGCGCTGGTGGAGTGCGACGGCAAGGGCGCCATCCCGCTGAAGCGAAGTTAGCGTTAGAGGCTATTCAACGTTGGAAGACATTAGAACAGGAACTCGAAGCAGATTTGGATTATCGCCGAGGGGGGAACCTACTACTTGCGGAGAGTGATATCGAGGCCAACCATCTTTCCAAGTTTGTCGATCAACAGCACGAGATGGGTTTCGCAGATGTACAATTTGTAGATCGTAAAGAGGCGCTTTCTATAGTACCAGAGCTTAACGATCGGGTCGTGGCTGGAAGTTACAGTCCTGATGATGGACAGGCAGACCCTGTACTTACTACCCGTGCCTTTGCTAAAGCTGCACAACACCATGAAGCGACCTATTGGACAGGTACCTACACTTCGAGTTTATTAATTCATAATGATCATATCGTAGGAGCAAAAACAGAGCACGGCGATGTAAAAGCGGAACACGCCATACTTGCGGCTGGCGCATGGAGCGATGAATTAGCAACGACTGTTGGTTTGCGTCTTCCGATACGAACTCGTGCTTTACAGATGATCCTCTCAACTCCTGCACACAACTATCAACTAGAGCCTGTGATAAGCGCTATTAGCCGTATTCTTTCGCTTAAGCAAGTTGCAAATGGTGCATTTCTTCTGGGAGGAGGTTGGCCTGGTGACCCATCATCTGATCGACGCTCTTATAGTATGCGCTCAACCAGTATAGAGGGCAACTGGTCAACGGCCAGGGAACTACTTCCAGTTGTGGGAGATCAACAAATTGCTCGCTATTGGTGTGGTCTTGAAGCGCAAAGTATTGATAACATTCCTTTCATTGGCCAAATTCCGGGCTTGAATGGATTCACTCTTGCGGTTGGCTTTTCAGGTCATGGATTTGCACTCGCTCCAGCCATTGGACGTTGTGTAGCAGATCAAATCAATGGCTTGTCAACTCCAGAACTTGATAAATTAAATCCCTCACGTATTGCAACCTTTACACCTGAGTCAATCGAAGCGTTTATCTGCGAGGCGACTGGAGGCGATTTGCTTGAAAAAAATTGAAATCCTGTAGCATGCGAACGTTGACACCTTTCAGCTTTTTTGACATAATTTCATTAGTGATCACGCCAGAAGATCGATTTCAAATTACAGTTCAAGTGAGAAAAATATTATGCAGCAACTGCCTACAAAAGGGGAAACCGAACAAGAATACCTTGAAGGGTATACTCATGTAATGAAATTTGCCGAATACGCTCATACCCAAGGGTGGCGACTAAGTGACCGGCAACTTGTTCATGAGATTGTACAACACGAAAGAGCTGCCCAAATACGAGACAAAAGCTCATTACCAATTGTCGGGTTAAGAACCCGCTCTGCCGCCTACAATCGTGGACAGGCTGATGCCTTACGACATATTTTGCAAAAGCAACGTGAGAAGGCTTAGGGCGTGGGCACTATCATATCAACTTTGATACAGTAAAAAAAGATAAGAAAATAGATATGGAACTTTTATCGGAGTCCCAGGGAACCTATACAGGCCCTAAGCCAGGTTCACCCGAGCAAATTCGGGCAATTACCGCAGAGCTATGGCGCCTCTACCCAGATGCAAAATGTTCTCTCGATTTCTCAAATCCACTTGAATTATTGATTGCAACCCAACTTTCTGCACAGTGCACAGATGAACGCGTAAATCTTGTCACCCATGACCTTTTTCAAAAATATCGCAGCGCCGAAGATTACGCGACATTTAGCCAGGAAGAGTTAGAGAAGGATATTCGATCAACTGGTTTTTATCGAAACAAGGCTAAAAACATACGAGCGGCGTGTCAACTTCTTCTCACAAACTACAATGGAGAAGTACCACGTACAATGACAGACTTGCTCAAAATTCCAGGAGTTGCTCGCAAGACAGCAAATGTTGTATTAGGTAACGCATTTGGCATTATTGAGGGATTCGTTGTCGATACGCATATTGGTCGACTTGCTCGCCGTTTCGGTTGGACGAATAATGAAGATCCGGTAAAAGTGGAACAGGACTTAATACGACTAGTACCACGTCAAGATTGGCTAGATCTTTCACACTTGATGATCTTTCATGGAAGGGCTATTTGTCAGGCTCGAAAACCACTTTGTGAGCGATGTTCATTGTCGAAGCTTTGTCCATCAGCTTTTCGTATAATGCAATAACTGCACAAATCCCTTATCTTTGTTTGTAAATTTAGACCCGTAACAATAGGGCAGCAGGTAGATTCTCCACAGAGAAACTTTTTGCGTTGGAGGTTTCGCCATCCATCTGCATGTTCACAGAATGCTGACTTTCAATAGAAACTGATTTAGCCAAATAACACGCAACTTCCGGAAGCCCCATGTGTTCACCTTTTTTTACAATTGGCAACAGTTTCAGCGCTCGTAGTAGTGGGGCATAATCAATAGTGCAGACATCAAATAACCCATCAGCATGATTAGCCTTCGGATTGATCCGAAAGCCCGCGCCATATGTTGGGCCATTTGTTACAGCGATCAATACAAAACGTTTGCATTGTATTTTAGTTATCGATCCATCGCTACCATCCAACTGAAAAGAAAGCCATGGACAATTGTGATAACCCAACAATAATTGTTTTATAGTGGCAGCGTAGTAAAGTCGTGCACCACTCATAAATGGAATATTCTTCATATGATCTGCTGCAACAGCAATATCAGCATCCAGACCTACACTCAATGAATTAGCAAAATAGCTGCTATTGACAATGCCTGCGTCAACTTCGATGAGTTGCCCATTAAATGCCTTGGCAATTGAATCCGTAGGATCCCGAGGTAATTTGAGTGTATTCCAAGCAAAATCATTGCCAGAACCAGCACCAACAATACCTAGAGGCACACGCGACCCTGAACTGAGAATACCATTGACTACCTCGTGGACAGATCCATCTCCACCTACAATAATCACTGGGGAACCCTGTTTGGCAGCAATCATTGCAAGTTCTTTTGCCTCTCCCTGCTTAGTGGTTTCAACATATCTTGCTTGTTCAAGTTTCACTCGATCCAGAACTAAAGTACGATACTTGTCCATTTTGCCTCGATTTGCAGCAGGGTTGAGTATGACAAGAGGATTACCAAAGAACGGCAAAGTAGCCATGGTCAATCTCCTTTTCAAGCTCATGGATTTTAGCAGATTGTATCACTTTCCTGATATCGCCACAATTATACAAGGCCATTTAATTATCGCGGCAAGTGAGGTTAAAAGACATGTAATCTTACAGAATAATCACACTCGGTCCCTCGAAATATAAATGGCCCTGACCAATTATGCTTGCTAGATTGCAAATTATTCCACTATAGGCTATAGTATTTTTGTGAGTGAAGAGTATTTAGAAGCAGAGAGCAATATGAAGTTACTGATTGTTGACCCTGACCGTGATTTGGTAGAAATGTTGAGGAGTTGGTTAAAAACATTGGGATATGAAGTCTATCGAGCATATACTGGGGACCGAGCGAAAATCGAATGGGAAGAACAAGAGCCAGATCTTGTTTTGCTTGATACCGCAATCAAGGATGTAGATGCATTGGAAATGTGTCAGATGCTTCGACATAAGCATGATGCGCTTGTATTAGTCATGACTGATGGAAAAAATGTTCAGGATGAGGTACACTGTTTGGAGTCCGGCGCCGATGACTATTTACACAAACCTTTCTTTCCTTCGCAGCTTTTAGCCCGAATACATGCTTTGAGTCGTAGGGGACGTTCTAGCCTTACACAGCGACCTTCTTCCATTATCACTGTTGGTCCTATATGTGTAGACTCACTCCATAACGAAGTCACTATCGATGGGAAAATGGCCCGCCTGACACCTACAGAAAGTAAACTTCTGCATTTGTTGGCTATTAATGCAAATAATGTTTGTACTGCAAACCAGATTGTTTCGCACATTTGGGGGTTTGGTAACGATGGAGATACTAGTTTGATCAAAGCACACATTCGTCATTTGCGCCAGAAGATCGAACCTGAACCCAGCAAGCCAGCATATATCCTTACTGTTCCAGGTGTCGGTTACACATTAATACGTCATTCCTCTGAAGATGAAAATCATGAAGTTGCTTGAGAGGCGGCTTTTCATAGGTGGTTACACATTAATACATCATTCCTCTGAAGAAACAGATTATAGTTCGAAAGAGGTAGTACGTACATTACGCGCTATATCCATATAGCAAAGTCATTATCATTGCGTATCCGACGCAATAATATTTTACTTCCCAAACAGGAGAGATTAAGATTTAAATATCCTTTGTTTGTCACCTCTATTCTTTGCTACTGCATAAAAGTTAAGACTTCGGAACAACTAAAGGCATTCTGATACCAATTTTTCTTCTATATCACTATCTTGTCTGCACTTCAGTCCGGTATAGTTTGTAAAAGAGACTTACACACTGTAGTGTAAATGGATGAGTCTATAGGAGATCACATGTACTATGCGGGCTATAAAGGACATCTCAGATATGGTACGTGGTAGTCTAATTCCTCAATTATTTATCTTACGGCGTGCACCGATGCGCTATCGCCACATTTTACCATTAAATGTCATGAAGAAGTTTCAGTGTATAGTAGTTGGTTCAGCGCCAGGGGTTTTGACAGTAGCTATTACAGATCGACAAAATACTCTAGTCATCGAGTCTTTGAGAAAAATCACCGGTCAGGCTATTTTCCCAGTTTTAATTGATCCGACCAGAATGCAATTGCTCATTCAACGTATCGAACGAAACGAACATCGCAGGAACGTCTTTCATGCCAGAGCAAACAGACGAAGCAGAGAATATTATCAATATTCTCTGCTTCGTCTTCAGCTTGGTTCGATAGTCATGTTACTCTCGTGCAAAAAGACGAGACGTTTGTAACTACACATATGAGTCTAAAATGCCCCTAGATTGAGATCTTCATCCTCCACCACGGCCTTGCAGCATAACTGGTAGAGTCGATGCAATGAGTTTGAGATCTAGCAACACAGATTGATGACCAAGATATTCAATATCCATATCTACCATTTCCTGAAATGGTACACGACTTCGTCCATAGACTTGCCATGTACCTGTTAACCCTGGCTTGCCGAAGAGACGTATCCACTCATGAGGACCGTATGCTTCAACTTCATAGGGAAGAGGTGGACGTGGACCAACCAATGTCATTTCACCACGCAAGACATTGATAAATTGGGGTAGTTCATCGATACTATACTTTCGTATAAACTGGCCAACTCTTGTAACCCTGGGATCATCAACCAACTTATAGAGGATGCCCGAATTTTCTTTACCGTTCAGTGCCGCTCCATTCATGTACTGTTTGATAGATTCACGATGGACAGAGTCATCAGAATCCACATACATCGAACGAAGCTTGAACAAATCAAATTCAACACCATTCATTCCTATACGCTTCTGACGAAAAAAGATAGGTCCTTTTGAGTCAATACGGATTAAAACTGCAACGATGGCAATGACGATAAAAAGAGGTATCAGGATTAGTATGGTAAATACGAGATCGAGTACACGCTTGACTCTGAGATACCCCTTATCAACACGAAGAGTATTCTGCGTTGGTGGCGAAAGAACAGCCATGAAATCATCTCCTTAAATCAATTAGCATACAAGCCCGACGATAGCATTTCTTTTTAGTCCAAGAGCGATAGTAGCTCAAGCTTGTGTAAATCTGGTGAGTAATGACATGTAGATATGGGTGAGAAGTGGTGAGATAAGTTATCAAACCTCAAAAGATCGTTGTATTTGTTTCCTTACGGTTGCCCGGTTTGATATTCTGAATATATCCAATAGAGTTCAACCTATTCTTAACCTCTCCTGCCATCTTCTTGGTACCCCCTGACTTTTATAATTGAGGATGGGGAATTTCCTTTTTTGGCACTAAGAGCTTCATGTAGGAGACATTTTACGTATGCAGATACCCTTAGTCGACTTACGAGCACAATTTCAGTCAATTAAGCCCAAAATTATGACAGAGATTGAAACTGTGCTTGAAAGTATGCAACTCTTTCTTGGTCCTCAAAGTCAGGCATTTGAGAATGAATTTGCTCAGTATTGCGGAACTAAGTATGGAGTAGGTCTCTCATCTGGCACTGATGCTCTCGCTCTTGCGTTAAGAGCATGCGATGTCGGACAAGGTGATGAAGTCATTACCGTAGCCAATACGTTTATTGCTACTGTTGAGGCAATTGCCTCGGTAGGTGCAATACCTGTCTTTATCGATATCGATCCAGACACCTATACGATGGATTGGAGACAACTCGGCCAGGTATTGACACCCCGAACTCGGGCTATCATACCCGTCCACTTATACGGCCATCCCGTAGATATGCAACCAGTGCTTGATTTTGCCCAGCAGCATGGTTTGCGAGTGATTGAGGATGCCTCTCAAGCTCATGGTGCCACCTACAAGGGACAGCGGGTTGGCGGTATAGGGGATATTGGATGTTTTAGTTTTTACTTTAGTAAAAACCTGGGAGCTTATGGTGAAGCAGGTGCTTGCGTAACAAACGACTTTAATCTTGCAGAATCCATACGTAAATATCGTGATCACGGTTCACTAATTCGTTATCAACATGAGACTTTGGGTATGAACGCTCGCCTGGATGAAATTCAAGCTGCCGTGTTAAGGGTCAAATTGCCTTACTTAGAACAATGGAATGTTGTTCGCCAGACTCATGCTAAATTCTATACGGAGCATCTGCAAGAGCTAGTTCAGGCAATACCAATCGTACGACCCTGTGCCACTCATGTTTATTATGTCTATGTAATACAAGTTCAAGAACGCGATCAATTCCGTACATCATTGGAGCAAGAAGGAATTGCTACCGGTATACACTATCCAACACCTCTCCACTTGCAATCAGCCTGCTCCCATTATGGCTACGTGCGTGGAATGCTGCCAGTTACGGAAGCTGTCACATCGCATATTGTTTCTTTGCCAATGTATGCAGAACTTACAACAGAACAAACGCTGAAAGTTGTGAATGCCGTCAAGACATGCGTTTAATTGGGTTTTCCTGGCTCGTAGCAGAGCTTGAATAAAATATATAACTTGAAACTGGGGGAATTAATGAGAGCAAAGGAATTACGTTTCGGAGTAATCGGTTGGGGATACTGGGGACCAAAAATTGCTCGCAATCTGGATTCATTATCACATGCAGCGGTAACTATGGTGGCGGATACCGACGCATCTCGATTCTCTAACCTAGCAGTGAATCAGCCCTGGATACAAACAACAACATTTATTGAGGATTTTTTTCGCTCAGATGTCGATGCCATTGTCATCGCCACTCCTGTAAGTACACATTTCCAATTAGCTCGAGAGGCATTGCTGCATGGCAAACATGTACTCGTCGAGAAGCCCCTCACTGCCAATGTTACCGAGGCAGAAGAATTAGTTGCCCTTGCGCAGAAGCAACAGCGGATTTTGATGGTAGGACACACTTTTGAGTATAATCCTGCCGTAAACGAATTGCGTAAGCTTGTGCAGAGTGGTGAATTAGGAAAAATATATTGTATTGAAGCTGAGCGAGTGAATTTAGGGCTCTTTCGCAATGACATCAATGTCATTTGGGATCTTGCGCCACACGATATATCGATATTACTGTATCTTCTAGCTCAAAGGCCCGAACGAATTAAGGTACAGGCACATGCCCATGTGCAATCGAATATCGAGGATGTTGCCCATCTTGATCTTGAATTCGCTGATGGCATGAATGCACATATACATGTGAGCTGGCTTCACCCCTGTAAAATCCGCCGTGTAACAGTGATTGGCGACGCTAGAATGGTCGTTTATGATGACACCAATCCAGCAGAAATGATTAAAGTTTATAATAAAGGTGCAGATGTACATGCTGATCCGGTAGTCTCTTATCGTTACGGTGAGATCACAATCCCCCACATAGATTGGATTGAGCCCTTACATCTGGAATGTGAGGATTTCGCTAACTCCATACGTACAGGCACAAAGCCGCGAGCCAGTGGAGAAGTGGGGTTAGCTGTAGTGAAAGTTCTAGCGGCTGCACAAGAGGCATTACTGCGATCAACAAAGCAAAACTCGGTTTTATCAATCACAGTATAGATGCATGAGTTTCAGGATATCATATTCAGCCTAGATGTTTATATAGATACCCACCTAATGATCCTGTTACAGCTACTGGAAGTTTTTTCCAAGTTCCAGTAAGCAGATGGTATTTCCAACTGCTCTCCGATGTGGAGGCCAATCCTGCCATTTGTGGATAGTAATAGTAGGGGAGCGGCTCTTGAATTGCTCCCCAACGACGCTTGAACTCCATCAATCCCTGATTATCTATAGCAGTTCGCCCGAGATCGAATGTTTCATAGCCTTGCGCGCAACCGAGATTTATGGCAGTCCATAAAAGCAGATTGTTTGGAGCAAGGCTTAAAAAGTGTTCATCAGAGGCACCATATGCATATCTTATTGTTGAACCGGATGCCAACAATATCATACCAGCGATTACAGTTCCCTCGTATTCAGCCAACAAGAGTTGCACGGCACCGCTTTTCGCAAAGTTATCCCATAATGCAAAAAAATAAGATCTAGGTTGTGCAGGCATCCCATGCTTCTTACTGCGTGTTTGTAGATGCAATCGATAGTAAAGAAGCATATCTTCACGATGCTGAGCTATACGAACCTGCACACTTTTTTTTTGTGACTTCTTAACCTGATGTTGTACTGGTTTGCGCAATGTTGACCAGATATTGTCAGGATCGATATTCAACGGTATGAGCCATCGCACATACAAATTCCCCTCTGCCAAATCACGACGTCTCGCAAGCAAATCATAGCTGCCCGTGCGTAGCTCCATATACTTCACCTTCTGCTCTTGAGCGAGGTGAATTGCTTGATCTATAAGAGCATCTGCGCTTTCCTCGTTCTCGGCAAGCAGTGGACAAAAATCGGAGAATGGCAGGCTGACCAGTCGTCGACCTGTTATGAGGCTCTGAATTGAACATATGGGAAGAAGCCCGGTAATCCGTCCCAATGTGTCTGTTGTTGTGAGCAGTATCGATTTATACCCATAAAGATTAGTAATCAGGTCAAGCCAATCCTGGCTATAATAGAGTGGTTCTTTTGCATGTTGCTTGACGAAGGTGCTCAAGCTGGAATCAGCCAGAGATGTATGCAGCATAATACTTTCACCTACTTTTCGTACTTTAGTGCCTGTTTAAAAGCTTATTTTATTACGGGAGGGTTTAAAGTGAGTGACATTCGAAGTAGAGAACTGGATGACCAACATAATGCACGGTACATATTTCAGATACACTATCACTTGTTTCCGATTATCCCAGAACTTGTTTTACTCATGCTGAGGGAAGTTATGAAAAACCCTTTCATTCTTTTGCATCAGTAAAGTCTTTATCGCTAAAGAGTGCCCCCTGGAGAGTTGCCCCTTCGAGTGAGATTCCGCTGACGAGCGCTCCACGTAAATCAGCTCCTCGAAGATCAGCACCATTAAAATGAGTCTTTTTGAGATTTGCTCCGGTAAGATTTGCCATATAGAGGTCAGCTCCACTAAGGTCTGCCCAACGTAGATCCGCTCCACTGAGGTCCGCCCCACTGAGGTCCGCCCCACTGAGGTCTGCAGATATAAGGCGCACCCAGCGGAGGTTAGCATCATTTAGCTTTGCGCCTTTAAGATTAGCACCGCTGAGACGGGTCTTGACAAGGTTTGCGCCACTGAGATCCGCTTGTATCTCAGGATGTTCTTGTCTCCATTGATTCCAATCATCAACACTTTGTTTTAGAAGAGAGAGATGGTCGGGGCTTGCCAAAATAATGTAACTTCCTCTCCAAGACCTTTCATGTTACGTATTATTCAACCTGTGTTCGATAGTGTCAAGATCGTTAAGATAAAAGAACCTGGGCCGGGCCAAGGGAAGAAAATGCTATACTTTATGGGTGCTACTGTCTTAGTACCCAATATTATGAGAGAAAACTATGCTTTCAATTTCTAAAAGATTTTACTTTCGTAGTTGGCTACTACTTATGATTCTCATAACCACGACACTTCTTACTGCTTGTACAAGCCAACAACAAACTCAACATCCACAGCAAATAACAGTTAACAGCCATCTATACTACATTTCTAAAAATGGCAATAATGGTGATGGCTTATCCTGGGCAACGGCCTGGAACGAGTTAGATAAGATAAACTGGCCAGTTATTCAACCAGGAGATACTATCCTTATTGATGGTGGTTCACAACAAATGGTATATACCACTACATTAACCATTGGGAAAAGTGGTACTCCATCCGCATCAATAACCATAAAGAAAGCTACTGATCCTGGAAGAAATGGTCATGTTATTATCTTTGGAGGCAGAACAATACCTTTACCGTATTGTAATCAGCCAAATTATACAGTTCAGACAAACGGGATCAATGCAACAGGTATATCTATCGGTTCTGCTTCATGGATAGGAATAGATGGAGGGAACTGGGATGGGATTACTATTCATGGAACAGGAGAGGAAGCCGTATCTTTTGAGTCTGGCTCTAGTAACGATACGATACGAAATTTAGAAACATACGATAATGGGGCAATAGATGGATCATCTCCTGCCGCCTGGGGTGGAGGGATATTAATCTATGGATCAAATCACCTCTTCGATCGAGTGAATATTCATGATGATGCCGGAGATGCATTTCAACCGTCTGGAACGAATATCACAATTACTAGATCATGGCTGCATCAATCACGCGAGGATCCGACACAACCGGGTACACCATTTAATCAATGCGAACATCAGGATGGTTATCAAATATGGGATGGAGGAACACATACAGGCATAACCATTGAAAACTCCATAGTAGGCCCCGGTGAAAAGGAGGGAACCATTCTTGGTCAGACAGCATTCGAATCAAGCCAAATAGCAATCGTTAATAACGTAACATTGAATAATGATTTGTTCATAAACAAAGTCATCAATATCATGGGATACTCGGGACTCAAGGAAGTAGGATGGAAGATTGATCATGTAACAGTAGTAGGTGCAAATGCCTCTATAGCGCTGTGGATCGAAGGAGTTAATCACAGCGTCACAAATTCAATTTTTTATAACGGCCACATTGTACTACCTGATGGATTAGCTAATTCTTCGAGCAATTGTCAATGGAAAACGGACGGTAATACCTCTGCGATTGTGGGAAAGACCATTGAGCCCCAGTTTATAACTGATATATCATCATTTAGCGACTCTACGCCACTTGAACAAATCGCCAACGCGAATTTTGCATTGCAACCAAACTCTCCCTGCGCTGGTGAAGGTTCATCAATAACATCTGTTGCACAACTAATAGCGGGAAGTCCCTGATTTACCGACAGAAGTTAATTGAGGAGAAAGAAAAGCTGATCAAGTGGTTGTCTGAGAAGGTGAACTCGCTGGCATGTAGCGGTCAATAAGCCCTTTTAAAGCATAATACTGTGGTTTTGGCTGGCCAGTTGTGAAATCAAACATATCTAGTCCACCAGAGCCAGCACCGCTTGCCGCATCAAATTGATTAGCGAAATCAAGTCTGGCCTGGATCATGGAATCAAGCGCAGATATGCTAAACTGCCTTATGAACACCGGGTCTTTTCCATACGGGGCGGGAGGGTTATCTGCATTATAATTCCATTCTGTAATACCTACAGGCAAGTTTTGGCCAAGTATATTCTGCACCCATTTCTTCACTTGCGTAGTCACTTGTTCATAGGTAGAGGTCTTTGCCAGGCAACTGCTAGCCGTATCACTTCCCACACAAGGATACCAATGGAATGAAATAGCGTCTGGTAATACTCCTGACGCTTTCACATTATCTAGGAAGAAACGAACTTGTGTATAATCTGCCACAGCAGGTCCAATAAATTTTGCAAGCGGATTAATTTTTCTCAGTTGCGGTACTAAATTATTCCAATCCTGGATATATTCCTGCATATCAGGCTTGCTACTATTATCCGGTTCGTTTCCAAATTCATATAGATTACATCGATTACCTGCGTAGGCTACAACATGCTTAACGAACACGGGATCATACACCGGCTCTAAGACGCCGAGACAATTCATGCCAGAATTTTCAACCGTTTTTAATCGCTGCTCTATTTCCGCATCTGTTGCCGGGTGGCCATCAAGAAGGCTCTTATCAAAAAAGAAAGTTCGCATAAGAGTAAAGTGAGCATTATTGAGTGCATGTTGTACAGTCTGGTTGGTTTCAACATTATTTGCTACCCACTCCTGTGTATCGTTGGTTCCGAAAAGATAGGAAGAAACACCATTTTTCCAAATCTGCTGACCAGGAAGTAAGGAAATTGATTGTGGTAGGGATTGTTGTTGTGGATGAGAGATAACATCAGAGATAGCAGGGACAAGAAAGAAAGAGGTAATTAATAATATGAGTAAGACAATGATAATGAGTGACTTGGATTGTATCGATGAAATAAAATGGGATAAGCCACTAAATGGAGAGTGTTTCTTTTGATTATTCATGCAGCAACCATACAAAACACCACGTAATTTGTCAAGCTTCCAGATTTTTAGCACATAATTCCAGATAGAGCCTGGTATAGATATGCAAACTTGGTCACGTCTTTTTCAACATCATCTGAACATAGACAAAAACCATTTCACTACGAAATGCGTGTATTCTTAGTTTGATTCGGGCTAGCTGCTGGTTTGTTGTTATATTAGGACAGGCGAAAGAAGAGATTTAAAGTGCAACCACGATATATCTTGGGCCTGGTCAGAAAATGGCTCTGGCTTATCATTTTAGCTGCTCTCATAGGTGGAGCTGTAGGCGCCGGAGTTGACCATATCCTACCAAAGAAATATGAAGCCGATGCGACGCTTTTTGTCTATTCTCCTAACCACATCGACGAGAATTCAGTGTTGGGTGATCAACAGGCGGCCAGCGCGCTGGCGCGTTTCTCACAATCTAATTCAGTACTGCAGGCCACACTCAAAAGCCTGCACATTAATGATCTAACATTACCTCAACTGACTTCAATGGTTACTGTTCAGAATGACTTGAATTCTCAGTTTGTAATTGTTCAGGTACGTGATAAAGACCCCCAACGGGCAGCCATGTTGGCTTCGGAGATCGCAAAACAATCAGAGACACAGTTCCAGTCGACGACAACTAATAGCACCGGTGTGCAATTTCTGCAGAAAGAGATACGTGACATTCCAAACGAAATAAGTCGGCTGAACCAAGAGATAAGCAATATTCAAGGGCAATCGATAGATGGCATATACACACCCGAACAAACCGCTCTCATTAACCAGCTTAGAACCAGTGTGGATGTGCTGAAACAAAGCTACTACCAATATGTAAATACCTACGATACTCTAAACGGTATCCAGGTAAACCTTTTACAGGATGCACAAGTTCCCCAAAAACCTGTTGGGGCGGGATCTATAGTGGCCATAGCAATTGGCATGCTGGTAGGCTTGATAGCTATTGTGGGAGTGATTATCATTATTGAACAAACCGATGATATTCTACGTTCGCCATCTAAAGTCGAAAAAGCAACGGGTCTTAGAACTCTTATCACGGTCAGACACTTACATATAACGACCAACCAGGCAGTCCTACTGAATGGTTACAACCCGGAGAATGTAGATACTATCTCCCTCCAGCCCTTTGCTGCAAAAGCAAAAAACACTCATTTTATTGAAGATCAGCGTGAGATCTTTGACGATACCGCAAAGCGTCTGGCAATCGCAACAAGGCAGGTCCAATCTGTCAAAGTTGATTCAAGGGCAAGGAGAAGAGCATCGACTGGATTCCAGGTACCGGAGACATTTTTAACATTAGGAGTCCTTCTCCGTGGAGAACGCAGTCAATTGACCTCAAGCATCAACAACAATCGGTCATTACTGATAAGCAGTCCAGAGGATGGCGATGGGAAGACCCTGATCGCTTCACAGCTTGCTCTGGGCCTGGCAAGGGTGGGTGTTGAAGTAATTCTAGTTGATGCTAACTTAAATAAACCAGAAATTCATAGCATCTTCGGATTATCCAATGGAGAAGGTCTGAGTTCGATTCTTTCCAGTAGCCAAAATGGCAATTCCACCAGCCAATTAGTCGAACGGACTTTTGCTGCTTTACAAGAAACTCACGAGCCTAAACTATCCATCCTCACAAGTGGCCCGGCTGTAGACTCATCACCTGAGATTTTATCGTCAACAAGAATGAAGGCGATCATACATCTCCTAAGCGAGAAAGCGTTTGTGATCATTGACGGCCCAGCAGTACTAACTTCTAGTGAATCAGTGATTTTAGCGAACAAAAGTGACGGGATTCTCATTGTTGTAGATGCTCGCCATACTACTGCATCTAAGCTCAATTTGTCACTTGAAATGTTGACGTGGGTGAATACAAACATACTTGGAGTTGTACTAAACCAGGTTAACAAAGGCAACGAAAATTAACTTCGATGAACGCGACAGCAAGTAAGATCCGATGATGGAAAGTACAAGTAGCGTCCAACAATTGAGTAGACCAGCTAAGCATAAAGACAAAGTCCGGCAAGTGGTGGCAGCCGGGCTTGTTTTAGTGGCAATTTTAGCTGCTTTATCAACACTAAATCCCCTCATAGGTGTGTTCGGTAGCCTGCTAGTTCTTCTCCTGGCGATCTGTATACCACGACCTATTCTCATTGTATATGGCTTGACTCTGGCACTTCCTCTCACCGGAGGACTAGCAAGAGGTGCAGTAATCCCCGTTTTGAGAGTAGGGCAAGCACTATTAGTCCTGGGGTTTATCATTTTTATGCTTGCCAAACCTGGTCGCCTCGGTAAATATCGCTTGACAGTAATTGATCTAGTTTTCGCAATCTTCGTACTAACCGAGGCCGTCTTCCCAGTACTGGCCCTTTACTATAATGGTAATCAAATAAACCTATTTGCGAACAATGATGTCCTGGGGCAATCGCCTCTTCAAGTCTTGCTAGGACCAATACAGTACTACGTGTTATATCGAATTGTAGTAGCAACTATCTCATCAGATAGACAAATAAAGAAGATATTGGAGTTGAGCTTTATTGCTAGCATTATCGTCTCGGGCATCGGAATTCTGGAGAAGTTCGTGGGTCCTGTCCGAGCATTTGTAGTGGCTTATTATCCACCAATTTCGCAGAGCGCTACAGTTTCGGATACCGAACTGCGTATTGCTTCTACACTACAGCATTTTAGTGGTCTGGCAGCTTATTTGACATTCACGCTCATTCTGGCCCTGGCCTGCTATACCGTCAAAGGGCAGATGAAAATATCACGACCGCTCCTTGCAGCTACCTTTCTATTCGATAGTATTGCCCTGGTTCTGACTGGCACAATTGCTGCCTGGATAGGACTGGCTGTTGGTGCAGCTGCTGTTTTTCTCTTAATTCGCCGCATCCCAAAAATGGTCATTTTTGTGCTTATTGGCATTACACTGGCAGTGATCATCTTCCAACCTTTTATTGCAGATAGGCTTAATTTCCAGTTTGGTTCAGGAAACTCTCAGGGATTAATACCAGAATCCCTGGCCTTTAGAATTATGCTCTGGAGGCAAATATTCTTACCCGCTATTGCCCAGAATCTCCTCTTTGGAGCTGGCCCAGCTCCCACCGCACTTAATAGTTGGCCAGCAGAGGAATCGCAGTATTTCTTTGTACTGCTCAGGGGTGGCTTACCCTATTTCCTTAGTTACCTCCTGCTCATTGGAACTGTAATGGCCGTTTGTTGGCGACAGATAAAAGATAAAAATGACGATGCTGGCCGACCTGTCGCCATCGCTTTATTGGCTATACTCATATCCATTAGTGTTATGAATTTTTCAGGTGAATATTTTACCTATGTTGGCGGTACACAGACAATTTGGACTCTTCTCGCAATCCTCATAGCAAGTGGGCAACTAAAAAAACTGACATTACCTGCTACTAACAGATTTTCCGCAGCTAGGCGCAATTTAGATCACTGGCGGGAAGCGACAAATAATCTCCTGGATAGTCCACAAAGGAATGTTCCTGCTAACACACTCAATGAACATAGTATGGAGAGTTTCCTGACAAAAGATGTGTACTGGTCAGGCTCTTATAGTCTCATTCCTAGCTACGTTGCTCAAGAAATGAGTGCGCCGGCTCTGTCTAATCAACGTTTAACATGGTTAAAGCGTTTGCTGGATTGGCGCTTCGTGAAAGATTCTGCGATTGTCGGCTTAGGTTCGACAATTTCGCGGGTGCTTGGACTGTTATTTTCGACTATACTGGCTCACTTCCTGATACCCGATGACTTTGGTTTTGTCCGCTATGCGATAACACTAGCCGGTATCCTTACAATTGCCGCATCAAATACTCCCGTTAGTATTGCCCGCTTCCTGGCAGCTAACCCAGATGATGAGAAAGCTCGCGATCGTTATTTTACTAATGGTTTAGTTGGGTTTGCTATTGTACTTGTAATCACTCTACTTATCGCAGTGCCCGTGTTAAGCTTGATGCACGCACTGGATATCGGAACAATTTCCTGTGTTATCGGTCTGGCCGGCTTCTACTGCTATCTTGCTATTGTGCGTGGACTAAATAGCGCCTGGAAAATGAGTCTTACCTACATTCTCAATAATGTGGTTCTCATAGTTGTCCTGGTTGTGGTATTCGAATTCTTCGGGATACGCACGACCACAGCAGCCCTGGTGATCTATGGTCTTGCTAGTCTCGTGCCCATCGCGTTAGAGTTGTTTAAGCCGGTAAATCTTCGTTTCCGTCCTAGCCTCATCTCAAGACATACCCTGATAGAACTGGGTCGTTTTGCAGGACCTATGGTGATATCTAGCGGGGCTTTCGCGATTTGGTTCGGCATCGATCTGCTGTTAGTTCAAAATTTCAGTCCTCACGCATCAGGCAGCTATGCTGCTGCCAAAACATTAGCCCAGGCTTTTATTTTCGTGCCAGCAGCGATCACAATGGTTCTGATGCCCCGCGTGGCTGCTTTAGACATTGATAAGAGCAAACGTTATGTTGCAGGCGGAGCATTAGTATCCCTTCTTGTATCGCTGTGTGGCCTTGCAATCGTCTATGTGGGTGGCACGAAATTGATTGCTCTGGCCTTTGGAAGCCGCTATAGTGATGCTTATCTCCCTTTGGTAGTGCTGAGTGTTGGAATGTGTATTCTCTCAGTCTACACCATAATGGAAGGCTTCATAATTGGGCGCGGGCGACCCAAATTAACGGCTCAAGCACTACTAGTGGCTATGACGAGCACTGTTGTAATCGGCTTCTGGCTGGTTTCCTGGCTGAGTGCTTTGGGAGCCAGCATGGCTTTCACCATTGGTGCGTCCTTTGGCCTCGTAGTCATGCTCTATAAAACAAGGAAATTCCTCAAAGAGGAAAAATACATCACCAACAACCAACAAGCAAGCTCCAAACAAGCTGTTGCTGTAACAAGCTCACCTCAAAAAACTAGTAACGGAGATAGTTCCCAAGAGGAAATTAACTCATGAACGTTAAATCTATATTTATTGTTTGGCATCATTTTTCACTGCGGGCCGAATCTATAGCAGCAGAACTAGGAGGGGAAGTCAGCTATCAGTATGAAGCCGCAATAAAAGGGCTCTGGTTGCTTCCACTGCGCTATCTGATACAAGGCTGGAAAACCTGGCGTTTTTTACAACGAGAGCGACCGGAGATCGTGCTGGTACAGTCTCCTCCAATCATTGCAGCCCTGGTTATAGCTATCTGGTGCCAACTCCGAGGTAAAATGACCTCTTCAGGTCGTCAGGCAAGCTATATAATAGACGCTCATACCGCTACTTTCCATCATAAGGATTGGCGATGGGCACTACCACTGGTTCGCTTCCTGGCACGAAGAGCAGTCATTACACTCGTTACTGACGAAGCGGCGCTAAACATGCTGCGGAGTTGGCAGGCCAGGGGCATTTTCCTCGTGAATGGACTTCCTACCCTTAGCCCACCTACCGGCCTCATCGGTTCTGAGGGGAAGGAACGAGTAGCTGTTATTAGCGTCTTTAGCGATAACGAACCGATAGAAGAGGTTTTTGGAGCTGCAAGGCTTTTGCCACAGGTTACCTTCTACCTCACCGGTGATCCAAAGCGACCGCCATCCAAACTGCTTGCACTGAAGCCAGATAATGTAGTGTTAACTGGTTTTCTCCGAGGGGGCGATTATTCCGGATTGCTCAAAAATGTGCATGGCTTAGTTGTCCTGACCAAAGAGCCAAATGACCTCAGTTGCGCAGCCTATGAGGCATTGGTCATGGCCAAACCAGTTGTTGCCTCGAATGGGCCTGAGATGCGGCGCTTTTACACACAAGGCTTTATCTTTGTGAACAACACTCCAGAGTCAATTGCGGATGGGATAAAGCAGATGTTGAATGAGCAAGGGAGACTGACACAAGAAGTCATCGCTATGCGTTCAGTGCTAGAAGCCAAAAGGCAACCAAATTTTGAGAAGTTTATTTCCCTACTCCAATGATAGGATGAAGCATTTCACCCAGTACGACCTTTTCATGTAGGGATTTTAAGAGAAGGTGAGATAAAGATGCTAGTAGCTCGAGCTCCGATGCGCATTAGCTTTGGTGGCGGTGGTACTGATCTCGATGCATATTACACTAAATTTGGTGGTTTGGTGATCAGTACAACTATCAACAAATATTTTTATGCCATCATCACACCTGAAGAGTCAAATGATCTACAAGTCATCTCTGCTGATTATCGTTCTTTGTATCGTCACTCACCCTACAATGATCTCTTCTGGAACGGCGACCTGGCTCTACCCAGAGCCGTTCTGCATGAGTTCGGCATCCGCCGGGGAATTAACCTCTTTGTTGCTAGCGAAGTACCACCCGGTACGGGGTTAGGTTCATCGAGTGCCGCAGCGGTCACGATGGTACGTGCCATTTCGACATTGGTTGAACATCCGATGACCAAGCATGAAGTAGCGGAACTCGCCTCTTACATCGAGATTAACAAAATGGGCATGCCAATTGGCAAGCAAGATCAGTATGCTTCATCTTTTGGGGGAATCAACAAGATAACATTTACGCAAAAAGGGATCTCAGTTGAACCATTGAAAATTTCTCCTGATATACGCCAATTGTTAGAGCGACGCTTGATGCTCTTCTTTACAGGTAGTTCGCGGGAGTCAACGTCTATTTTGAAACACCAACGTAAGTCAACTGAAGATGGAGATGAGACAGTACTGCAAACACTTCACAACATTAAGCGGGTCGCAAAGGAGGTTCAGATATGCCTCGAGCGCGGAGATCTGGATGAATTTGCATATCTCTTAGATCACTCTTGGCGGGAAAAACGGCGTCTTGCTCCTGGTCTCTCCACAAGCTTTATCGATGAGTGCTATACATTGGCGCTTGAGTATGGTGCAAGCGGAGGAAAAATAACGGGTGCTGGTGGCGGGGGCTTTTTGTTGCTTTACTGTCTTGAGGACGCCCAAGATGTAGTGACGCGAGTATTAGAGGAACATGGGTTAAAGCGGATGAATTTCCGCTTTGATCAACAGGGTGCTACGGTGCTGCTGAACGTTGCAAACTTCAACAATCTTTGGGTAACACCTTACGCTATGACTCAAGTTCAACTGCACACTCATTGATTTCAAATTTCGTAAGGAAGAAGGAAAACAGATATTGGAGTCCACTAGAGCTTATTTTACTGAACTTGAACAGATGTTAAAGTCTATCTCGCTTTCTCATCTTGAGAAAGTACTTGTACTGCTTGAACAAGCATATCAGAATGGACATCGCATTTTCATAATGGGAAATGGTGGAAGTGCAGCGACAGCATCTCATTTCGCTCTTGATCTTGCTAAGAATACGATTGTGCCAGGAGTATCGCGCCTGAAAGCCATTTCATTGACGGATCATGTACCATTAATCACTGCCTGGAGTAATGATACAGCTTATGAGCATATCTTTGCGGAGCAATTGGCAAATATGATCGAGCCTGGCGATGTGGTAATTGGGATTAGTGCTAGCGGTAACTCACAAAACGTGATCAATGCGCTCCAACTAGCAAAGGAATCGCATGCAGCCACCATCGGGCTGCTGGGAGCAAAAGGTGGTAGGATCAAGGACATAGTGGATGTCTATATCCTCGCTCCAGGACATAATATCGAACAAGAAGAAGATGCTCATTTGATTTTAGCGCATGTCATTACACGGTATATGCGAGAAGTGGTGCGTACCCAGATATCAGATGCTTCGATCATATCAATTCGAGTGCAAAATAGCTCGATACCAGTGTGAGTATTCATAGGTAGGGAATTTACAGATTCTGCCAGGTGTTCTCTGCTCAATTCGCACCCTTACACACCTATCCTGGTTTTGCCCATCTTTAGGAGACAGTTGTCGGCGAGTCTACGTTTTGAGGTGTCTGGATTTCGACAAGCACTTTACTGTGCTGTACCTGTCGTTTTCTCCCAACTTGAACCAACCCCAAGCATGCTTTCAAGACTTTTGTGAAGAGTTTTTCAAAAGCCCATTGAAATGATCGCCACCAGACCATTAAAAATGGAGCAAGATCATCGCGTGCGAACCACGAGGCTTCCTCTACTCCTTTGTAAGAGTGTAACCATCCTTTTAGGTTGAGCTTTTCGTGACGAAAGTATGTTGGAGAAGAGATCAGGTCGAAATTTTCGACGACCCATTTCCTCCCCTCCTGCAGTGTTCCAGTGGAGAAATCCTGGCCTGTCAAGTCTAGATAAAGTACTCGAGCTACATCCATGCCATTAGTGTCGACGAAGAGACGGAACGTTGTACCTATACGAGGATTAACGTCCAGGAGCTTGTACTGGTTTGTCTTGACATCATACTTGTAGCCAAGGTCAAGGATGCCTCGATAACCGATGACTTTCATAAATTCTCTGGTTTGTCTCTCCACGACCTTATTTGCTAGGCACACACCAAGGCTTGTCACCCCTGAATACGCAGGATACTGGCGGATCTTTTTCCCGGTGATACCAAATAGGCAGTTCGACTCATTATCGAAATACCCGTCAAACATCCATACCATATCCGAGCCACCTGGAATGTATTCCTGCATCATTAAATTTGGGTTCTCAGGTGTCTCCATTTCGTCGTATTGCTTTAGTAAAGACTCAGCATCTTCTATCACGACCATTCTTCTTCCGGTCTGTTTGAAAAGAGCAACAGTGTCGATGCCCTTTAGTATTACAGGAAAGGTCGCATCCTGGAGGAACTCGATGACGTCGTCCTTGCACCGGGGGAAAACGGTTTCTGGCGTCGGAATCGAATACATCTTGCAAAGATAGTACATCTTCTCCTTGTTAGAAAGTGAGCGAGCCAGTCCAGCTGGCTGGTTTGGAAAGAGAAATCCCTCTTTCAGCACATCCGCAAAGTCGGCTACGAAGATACAACTGTAATCGTCAGTGGGGATGAGAATGGGACGAGAGCCAATCTTTCGGCTGAGTCCGAGCAGCCAGTCAACCGATTCCTCTGTAGAAGCCTTATTCATGTCCATGTAGAAGTTTTCCCTCCAATATCGGGAACGTGCTGCCGGTGAACGGTGATCAGCATGTACACCATATACGGGGACGCCAAGTCGGCCAAGGCTACGCGCGATGCCGTGACCATGATAACCAGGAGCGATAACAACAACAGGAACAGAAGTATCTATCTTCCGATTTTCTAAACTGCCTAAAACAGAATTCATAGTAGCGTTCCTACACTTCCTCCTAACGAAGCAATAACTCTTCGGCGTGCCTCACAATCTGACCTCGCTCGAATCGATAGACTTCATCCAGGTCATCGACATGTGTTAGGATAAAATCAAGATCTTCGCTTTGTCCACTGTTTCGGAGATATTCTGCGCTTGCCCCCTCCACGATTGCTTCAACAGATGCGCCGCTCCACTGTTCGATGATCGAGATCGTTCTAGGGTCCTGCGGTTCATGGCCGTTGCTAAGAAGAATCTCTGCTATCCAGGCACAGCCCAGTTGATCCTCCTCTCGGAACTCGCCTCTCGATCCAGCACCAATCACAGCTACCTTTGGATGGTGCGCAGCTATGTAGACCGCCGTCGCCCTATAATTGCGAAGGCAAGCAACATACATCGCTTGAGACTCTTGGGCTCCACAGATGAGTCTGGTGCCTGACGTTGAGAGCAAGAGCATTGGGCGATGGATATCTGTCCTCGATTCCAATTTGGCTGGACTATTGTTCATATCGAAACCATAGGGCATGCTTCCACCAAGCTCGCCAATTAGAAGTGGATTGGTTAGCTTTGCGGCAAGCGGCACAGCCGCTTCGAGAGTGGGAGCTGGAAAGCATCGACGACCAAGAGCAACACCTGTGACAGCCGTCGTCGTTGCCCTTATGATATCGACTGCTACGATTGCATAACCATTACGATAGTATTCCAGGCTCTCAGGGAAGCAATCAATTACTACTTCTTTCGTCATAGCAAGCTCCTATCTATGCATTTCGACGCCTGGGTAAGCAGGCCGCAAGTTGGGTAAAGCAAAAGCATCCGAATGGAGACCGCGCCGAAAGATCTCTACTCGTAATAACTCCTCCAGGCGCACATTACAGAGGTGGACATGTGGTCCAAAATGCTCAAGAAAAGCGAATTGGCTTGGTTTATTAGGAGCTTCGAATATGGCAATATTAAGCCCAAATTCCTCAGCGAAGCGATCTGCATATGCGCTATTCAATGATCCGTCATCGCCGAAAGTTCCTACTCCCTTAGCACTTTCACGTGCCTCAACGACAAGTTGCACTGCTCCAGCATCGAGCCAGGCTTGCCCTCGAGCGATTGCATCCTGGAGTGAATCCTCAGTAAAGGGACCCTCATGCTTTTTGCCCATTTCATACTGGACCTCGAGCCCTCGCTCATGAGCAAGCTTCACGACTGCTTGTGGCATAAGGTGTAGTTCAGTGAAACCTTCTCCACATTCAATCCGTGTGATACCTAAATTTGCGCACAGGTCGAGATATGCCTCGAGCTGTCCCTGGGCCACAGCTACCTCGAAAGGACCACCTCCAGTAACTACAGGCACCCCATGGGAGCGAGCAGCGGCAATCTTCCGCCTTGTTGCAGCCTCATCAGCAATCTGCCAACACGCCATCGAGATCTTCAAAGAAGCCATGAGGTGTGCACTCTGCTCGAGATGGCTCTCAACAGTGACTGGGTCGTAGCCAGGATCAAAAGGACTGGTTAACGGCGGAAGATCTCGAACGCCGATTAGTTGTAGATATTCACGTGTGCTGAGTCGACTATTAGTATCTCTCATCATTGAACCTCCACTTACTGTTCATAATACATGTGTAGCCTCAGAGACAGACTTCTCGGAGCTCTTCGATAACGTGAGAGGCCTGGAAATCGACTTCCTGGCCAGCACAATGTAGTGAGCACCGGTGGAACGAAATAAAGGAGCATTCCGATCGGCAAGGAACTGCAACCGGTAGTGAAGCTTAATACCAAGAGGTTCAGGAATGACAGTATGGCGAAAGAGCGTAAATGGGCCAAAACCCAAAGTCATGCTCCTATGCTTAATGAACTTAACACACGCCATTGCCTCATCGATGTACCGGTGTGAATGGTAGTTAGCACCTATATCGCTCAATAACCTTCGGCGAAGTCCAACTCGGTCAAGCAAATCCTTCATACCTCTTTTAAACGGTCCGAGTGCCGGATTTAGCCAAGGATCAAGAAAATTGGTCAATCGCGCCCAATTGTCAACCGTTAGTATGACATGACCTTCCGGCCTTGTAACACGAGCTATCTGCTGGATTGCCAGATCTACCCGATCAAGCCAGGGAATGACACCAATTGCTATTACAAGATCAAAGGATTCGTCTTCAAAAGTCAATGAATAGACATCACCTAAATCCACAGTGAGAATCCCTGCAAATTCGGCGTCAAATGCAAGTTTGCGCGCTTGCTCAACCATGGTCTCGACAGAGTCTATGGCATAAACGTGGAAACCACGCTGAGCAAGAGCAATTGACATCAAGCCTGCCCCACAACCAATCTCTAGCACTCTAGTGCCCGATGGAAGCTTCAGACTATCGACCCAATCAAGTACGGCATCGTGTCGGTTCCGGTAAATCTCTCCGTACAGGCCGTTGCTAGCATAAATCTCCTTCCAGTATGTAGATTGTAACTGGAAGTAAGCATTCACTTTTTCATGCTGTTGAAGATGCTGGCTTCCGAACTTTCTCACATTGTGTGCTCCCGCTAGTACTCCTCAAAGTGATCATAAATGCCAATTAGCGTGAATCCAAAAATGGATCACATTTAGAGATCTGTCCCTCAACTTAGATGTTCATTGTGTAATCACCCCTAAGGAACTACAAAATCAGCATATCAGGAGTTGGTTTAAAATAGGTTACGGCCTAGGGTGTAGATTAGGTTATAAAACAGTTATCCTGTACAGGGTTCAGCCTTTCAATATCACTGCATCACGCCGAAGACTCAGATTCTCAGCGAATTCCAAGAGAGATCAGAATGCCGACTTCCTGGCTAAAACAAAGGAGGCCATCCCAATAGAGCGGAATCCCGGCAGATTTCGATCGGCAAGACACTGTAGCCGATGGTGAAGCCCTGTACCGAATGGTTCTGGGAGAACCTTGTGGCGAAATGAGCAACTGAATCCCCGTGTCATACTTTTGATCTTGACCAGTCTTGCACCTGCTAGATTACAGTCAATAAAGCGACTGCTATGGAAGATCATCGTCGGCGACTTGCGACGGCGTGCGATGCGTTCAAACGTCTCCTTCAAACGCCGCTTGAGCGGCACTAACGCCGGATTCGTCCACGGGTCGAGAAGACTAACTAATCCTACCCGGTTAGCATATGTAAAGATGATATACCCGCTATGCTTTGTAACACGAGCCATTTGCTGGATCGCCAAATCTGCCCTCTCTAACCAGGGAATGACGCCGATTGCGAGCACCAGATCGAAGGATTCATCCTCAAAGGCTAGAGTATAAACATCGCCAATATCAAGAGAGAGTAGGTCAGTGACCCTGGACTCCATTGCATTCTGGTGTGCTTGTTCAATCATGGACTCTGCGGAATCGATGGCATAAACACGAAAACCACGTTGTGCGAGCGCGATCGCCATGAAGCCAGCACCACAGCCAATCTCAAGCACTTTAGAGCCTGGTTCAAGGGCTAGAGCGTCAATCCAATCAAGTACTGCCGCATGGCGATCACGAATAGTCTCAGCCTGCACATCACTTCTTGTGTAAATTTCCTTCCACACCATTGTCTCGGCCCGGAAATATTCATTCACGATTTCCTGTTTCAGAACAGGCGAGTCTGGAACCTTTTTCATCGAGGTTTCCTCTCTAATGGGATTTTTGGCGAACTTCGAAGACGCGCAGAAAAAAATCCTGTATTGTCACAGAATCAATATCTCCGCTAATCGCAAGTGCTGCACGACTGTCATCTGGCCAACAGCCAAAATGAAGGAAAGGCATTGCCAAAGTTTCAACCTGCTGCACCAGCGCACATTTTTTTTGCACTTGTGCCTCGCGCTCGACTCCCAACCCTTCGGGCAAATCAACGTAGAGTGCATAGTTTTCAGATTCTTCCTGTGAAGAACGTTGAACAGGGTAGCCTTGTTCATAGAGGAAACTAACTACCTCTTCAGGTGTTTGTAATGACACACCAATGCACGGGCACTTTTCTGTATTTATACTAAAGCTGTGAGATCGAACGAGGACATCTGCACCCCTCCAAGGAGACATAGATTGATCCTCAATTTCCAGATAACGCGCAAGCAGAGTAGCGCGAGTTGTGCAGATAGCTTCAACTCGCCAGCGACCAGGAGCTTGAGGTATAATACTTAATCTGAACTGGCTACGCTCTTTCCACCAAATGGCTACATCCTTCAAGCTGGTTATCCATACTGCTGGTTGTTGGTTAGAGGCATAGGAGAGCAGTGTTTCAAGTGCTTGTTTACAGGGAACGGCGCGTTCTGGATGGAGGTTGAGAGTGTAGAGACCACCAAGATCATAAACGCGCTGCATAATTCTGTTCCAGATTCCTCCAACCTCTTTGGGATCAGTGAAACGCAGTCGATCAAAGAGCATTTCATCATCTGGAATACTGGTTGGAATGCGCAGCAGTGTTCCCTCGAAATGAGGGCGCAGACTGTAAACATCGCATGGTATTGCTTGAAAAAGCGCCAACGATTTTTTATACCCTCCTCTTTGGAGTGGCGAAAGATCATCAAGAACAATGACATCGTGGATGATAGCTTCATTGCTTTCATAAGCAAAACCGAGGGTAGTAAAAACACGAAGCGATGCATTTGTCCATCCAAGATAAGGGTTTCGAAATCCGTGGTAGGAAATATGAGTTCTTTCAAACACTGAAATAGCTTGCTTAGTTTGACTGTACTGCTCAAGTTCATTTAGATAACGGTAATCATTATGTACATATCCATGTATGCCAATTTCAGTTCCTTGTTGTGCAATCTCTGCAATGAGCGCAGCGTGTCGACGGAGAACTATAGCCGGGATGAAAAATGTTGGTACGGCATTATATCTTTGAAGCGAAGCTATTATTATGCCTAATGCTCTTCGCGTCCGATTTTCTGAAAAACCAAAGCGTGTGAAAACTGTCCTTAATCGACGAGCGAAATTATCAACACCTTTGGTTTTAATCGAGAAAGTGACTAGATTCATAAGGGACCTCGTTGGAAAAATGAGAACCGATCCTGGTTATCCAGGTTGGTCCTATTGTAATAATGCTTTCTCATCTTGTGTGATGGTATGTGTAGGTTGCTGGGTATCTTTTTGAAAACCTGGCAATATGAGCGGCGCTTAACGAATGTTAAATAGCAACTCATACGCAAGCCAGAGATTTTTTTTGGTATTATCCCAGCTTAGTTCCTCTATAACACGTTGATGCCCTATCACACCCATCCTGGCACGCAATGCTTCATCATCAAGCAGTGTTTCAATTTTAGCGGCGAACTCTTCTACAATATTTGGTGTTGCATAGAGAGCAGATTCCCGTGCTGAAAAACGTGTCTCCTGAAGATCAAATGCAACAATAGGCTTCTCCATTGCCATGTATTCAGAGGCATGCTGTCCATCACCCATCAGGACTAAAGACACGTCCTGTCGACCGCACTTATGGACGAGCTGATCAAGTACATAAAGGGTATAGTCAACACCATCTTGCACAGCCATCTCACCTACATAAGCTAGTAAATACTGTCTTCCTCTTTTCAGTTCAGACTCTAGTGGGACTAGCTTAATTCGCTCCAAATCAGGCCCGTTCCGTACAACGACAACCTTTTCAGCCGCACAGCCACCACGATTAATCGCCTTTTCTTTCTGTGAGAAATTAGTTACTAATACCATATCAGCTACTCGATAAGAGCATCGTTCAAAAAAAAGTTGTATTTTTTGCAGTAACTTCATACGATTGTTGAATTTAACTTTGAAAAGCTCCGGCGCGAGGTCGTGCTGATCAAATATGTACTTTTTTCCTAAGAGCCGATAGAACAAACCAAGTGTGAAAAATAAATCTGGAGGATTAGCAGCATGAATGACATCGAAACCATGACGGAATAATACTCTCAAACTCAACCAGAATGTTATCAGCATAGCAAAGACATATTCTATGATATAAGCAGTGTATTTATTTGTAGTTCTGGGTAAGCTATACCGGTAGACATGAATAGTATCAACACAGAGATAGGACTCCTGGTGCTGCGAACCTGACGACATTTTAGGGCATATAATAGATACTTGAAATCCTTTCTCTAGTAGTGCTGCGGCTTCATTCTTAACACGTTGGTCACCAGGCCAGGAAGCATTTTCTACCAACATTAATACTTTAAGAGCTAGTGCCATTGATACCATCCTTCCTCAACTGAAATAGCTTTCTCTGCCTGCTGCTCACTCATGAATTTCCTGGTCTTAAATTGATATGAACTATCTCTACAGGACGATTGATTATAAAGTTGGAACTTTGGACTCTTCTTCTTCGAGCAATTGTTCTACTGACATCTGAGGATATTCTAAACGACTATTATCAATAAAGACACGGAACCAGAGTTCAAGACTTGCCAGGATGAATAGCTGATTTCCATACTGTGTTCTACCCTCCAGATGATCACTTAACAGGGATGCTACAAATTCATTGCTCAGGAAACCTCGGCTTCGAGCCCGCTCGGAAAGCAATAAGCGCGTGATAAGATTCCGCTGTTCCCCTCGGAACCAGATACTGATAGGCACATTAAAACCCATCTTTTTGCGCGTCAATATGGATTCTGGAAGAAAGTCTGCATACGCGCATTTGAGCAAATACTTGGTTTTAAACGGCTTCACCTTTATATGAGAGGGAATACTCGCGGCGAATTCTATCAGTTTGTAGTCGAGAAGGGGAATGCGGGACTCTAAAGACGCAGCCATAGTCATCTTATCCCCTTTCATCAGCAAATTGTCAGGAAGCCAGATCTTCGTATCCAGGTACAGCATTGATGAGAGATCATCTCGCTGCGGATTCTTTTCTAACCATCGCCGAAATGCTTGACTTGAATCGTTGTCAATACTTGCTTTGGTGCTAGCAGAGAGCAGGTTAGTCTTTAATTGTCCATTAAAGACTCCGAACCAGTTCATCCAGCGTTCAGGTGCAGGTTGCGATAGAGCACGTGCTGTCATTTTGAGCTTTCGCATATTGTATGGCAATCTTTCAAGCAGAGGTGTAATCAATTGGTCACGAATGGGGGCGGGAAGGATCTGATAGTAACGCGCAAGCCAATCGACGATATATTTGGGATAACCCGCAAAGAGTTCGTCTCCTCCTTCTCCTGAGAGTACAACTTTCACATGTTGTTTTGCTAGTTTGGAGACAAGATATACACCAATGTCGGAAGGCTCACTAACCGGTTCATCGCGATGCCAGGTAAGGAGCGGCCAATATGCCGAGAGATCCGAGCATTTAACGATCAGGTCGTGGTGATCGGTACCAAAGTACTGCGCGACAAGGCGCGCATAAGGTAATTCGCTGTACCCAGGCACATCGAAGCCAACCGAAAACGTTTTAACAGGCTCATCCATCAACTGACTCATGGTCCCTGTGATAATGCTAGAGTCAACCCCTCCACTGAGCATCGCACCTAGCGGCACATCAGCCATCATACGTTCCTCGACAGCACGATGAATGTGTTGTCGAATGCCGTGAATATAATCTTCAACCGAATGGTCCTCAGTTTTGCCAAAAGTAAAATCCCAGTAGCAATGTTCTTTAAATTCTCCATTCTCACACAAAATCAGATGACCAGGTAGTACTTTAGAGATATTTGCAAAGAGTGTTGCAGGTCCAGGAACATAACGTACACTGAGAAAATCTGCTAATGCTTGCACATCGGCTCGCCTCTTAACCTGGGGATGGCACAACAATGATTTGATCTCTGAGGCAAATATCAGGTTGCCATCAACACGAGCGTAATAGAGAGGTTTCTTTCCAACACGATCTCGTGCCAGTAACAGGCGTCTACGAGTAACGTCCCAAATGGCCAGGCTAAACATACCGTGAAGATGTGCTATACAGTCCACACCGTATTCTTCATAGGCATGGATGATCGTTTCTGTATCGCTATTCGTGCGAAACCGGTGGCCTTTCTCGAGAAACACCTTTCGTAGTGCTTTATAGTTCCAGATCTCTCCGTTGAAGACAATCCAAATATCTCCTGTTTCGTTAGACATCGGCTGATGGCCATTACTCAAATCTATAATACTTAGTCGTGTAGAACCCAGACCTACAGGACCATCAAGGTACGTTCCACTTTCGTCTGGTCCACGATGGCTGATAAGATCTGTCATTTGTGCTATCAAATCACGTGAGACAGGTCCCCCGCTCTGCAGATTGAAAACGCCACAGATACCGCACATAAGCTAATATTTTTCCTTTACCCTAAATTGATATATAGTCTCTGAAGACATATTTCTAAGCATAGGGCCATTAAGTTGGTAAGTTGGTTTTTGCTGACGTTGAGATAATGTTTTGATAGTCGTATCATGGTATAAATTCGTATTCTTGTTGATTGCTTCATAGAAAGGGACTAAGCGGTCTTTTTGTGCGAGAATTTTGTTTTGATATTGTAGTGAATTGAATAAACTTGAAAGGTAAGCAATGGCAAATTCACCATTCTACATCCATCCTACCGCTGAGGTATCATCTACTGCACAGATTGGTCCAGGCACACGTATCTGGGGTCAGGTGCATGTGCGCGAATATGCACAAATTGGTGAAACGTGTAATATCGGGAAAGGCGTTTATATAGATACGCTTGTGCATATTGGCTCAAACGTAAAAATTCAGAATCATGTTTCGTTGTTCGAAGGTGTTACACTTGAAGATGGTGTTTTCGTAGGCCCCCATGTTTGTTTCACGAACGACTTATTACCCAGAGCTATTACGCCTGACGGTAAGCTCAAAATTGCAGACGATTGGGTGATTACACCAACATTGGTAAAATATGGTGCATCAATCGGCGCAGGTTCTATTATCATCTCTGGCATTACTATTGGAGAATTTGCCTTGGTTGGCGCTGGATCTGTTGTAACTCGCGATGTTCCCCCACATACACTCGTATTTGGTAATCCTGCTCGTCAACACGGATATGTCTGTCGCTGTGCCCGCAAAATCTCGGATGTATTTGAACAGAACGGTTTATTGATTGGTAGATGTGATACATGTGGCAAGATCGAGTTTTCTTCTTCTCTATAAATTCGAGATAAAAAAACTTCATCTACATGCTTGCTCATTATTGACATAACCAAATCTAAAGCTGTAGTATTAACACCAGGAATACAGAATGATGGTGCCTACATAAACTCATTGCCCCATCCACCGTAATCACACTATCAATTTGGAGGATTGAGTGTCATCTATATACTTTCTTGCGCGTAGCGGCAACACCCTGGCCCGCTGGACACCCCAATCCGCAAGACACGCCCTTGGAGCTTCTATTGGAGTTGCTAGCTATTTGGGTTGGCCTTCCAAACGTTTTGTAACACGCTTAAACATAGCTCAAATCACAGGACGTCCTGCACATGATCCTTATGTCAAGCGCCTTGCTTTGGCATCGTGGCGTAATTATGGTCGATACGCCTCCGATTTTATCAGTTTTCCTCACCTCGATGTCGATCATGTCGTGCGGAATCTACGTGATTTAAGTGAGAGCGAAGGGGGTTGGCAAGGTTGTATGCAATCCGCCCTGCAAGCAGGGCGAGGAGCTTTACTTGTTACTGCTCACTTTGGCAACTGGGACGTGGCCGGTGCTATTCTTGCCCACTTTCACCCAGTCTCAGCAGTGGCAGAAAACTTTAGTGACAAACAACTCAACCAACTTTTACAGGATCAACGCAGAGAGAAAGGTATCGGAATCATTCCGATGGGGAGTTCTGCGAGGCCCATTTTGCGTATCCTGCAACAAAACCAGTTTGCCGCAATTGTTGTGGATCGTCCTGTGGCAGAAAATGAAGGGATAGAAGTAACGTTCTTCGGACGCAAGACATACGTACCAAGCGGTCCAGCCGCCCTGGCACTCAAAAGCGGCGCCGCAATTGTACCTGGCTTCGCATGGTATGGTCATCACGACGAATTTTATACGCGGGCGTTTAGACCCATTTTTCCGCAGCAGGGTAAAAACATAGAACGTGCCACAGAAATATTACGCCTCACGCAGCGTATATATGATGTATTAGAAGTAATGATACGTGAATGGCCAACACAATGGTATATGTTTCGCCAATTCTGGCCTTCGGAAAAATAATAGTAAATGTATAAACTTTTTAAATTTGCTTCAATCATTATTCCACGATTACCAGGCTGGCTCATACCTGTACTCGCAGATGTTACTGGATTAGTGGCCTTCCTCATAGCAGCCAAAGCAAGAAAACAAGCGACCAGCAATATAATTCATGTACTTGGCAAAGAGGTAGTAGGGTCAAGCGCTGGTCGCAGGCGACTTCGTCGTACTGTAATCCAAATGTTCCAGAGTAATGTTCGTAATTATCTGGACCTTTTTACTCTCCCATACATACCTCCAGAAAAGATTCTGAACTTAATGGATATTGAGGGCATTGAACATCTAGAGGATGCATTGGCATTAGGAAAGGGTGTAATTCTCTTTTCAGCCCATTTAGGTCCATTCAATTACTTGGCTCAATGGATCTCAATCAAAGGTTACCATATGATTATTCCTGTTGAGCATCTAAAAGACGAACGCACACTTGATTTGACGCTTAAATTAAGAAATAGTAAGGGAGTTCAATTTGTGCCATTGGGTGGTAGCGCACCAATGCGCACGATTATCAAAGCACTGCGAAACAATCAAATTGTATTGATCACAGCAGACCGTGCTGTAGAAGGTGAAAGTGTAGAAAAGCTATTCTTTGGCGAACTTGCTCGTCTACCCATTGGTCCAGTATCATTATCACAGCGCACAGGTGCAGCTCTTGTTGGTGCATGTGGTTGGCATACATCGCGTACATCCATAGCAGGGAAATTCGTTCCCCTCACCCTTGAACTTACTGAAGATGAGCGAAAAAAAGCTGACACAGTGATGTGTGCTCTAATAAAGAGGCTGGAGATGTATATTAAAGCACACCCAGAGCAATGGGTAGTGTTCTCCCCTGTATGGATTAGCGATTCTGCAAAGACCTCATGATACGTCTTGGGGGATCAACAAACCAACTCCAAGCGCATTGAGCAACATAAACACCTGCTGAAAGACGTGGTGTTGGTAGTTCTTGTCCTCCAGAACGAACAGTACGTTCAATAATTGCGCGACGCAAATCATTAGCGCTACTTCCAGGGAATAGCGTATAGGCTGAACCAATATGTTGCCAGAAATGTGCATCACTCCCACCCGTTTCAGCAAGACCCCATTGTTGATTTGCAGCACGAACAACAGGGCGCATCGAAGCATTTGCAGGAGATGGATTGTACATCTCTATGCCATCAATTGCATACCCCTTTTCAAGCAAAGCATCAATTTTGGTACGGCTGAGACTAGGTACAAGCCTCCCAAGAGGATGAGGCACAATCACAAGACCACCTTGCTCTTTAATGTCCTCGATGCTTTCTTCGACTGACCTCATGGCTTTGGGAGCCTTCGTCACAAAAAGGCCGAGTAAATGGCCCTGGCGCGTTGAAACCTCAACCCCTGTAATCATCTGTAAAGAGTTGTTTTGTTGATAGATTAACTCCTGTACTCGCTTCGCGCCCTCTATATGGTCGTGATCTGTAATAGCAATTAAGGGTAAGCCCCGACGTGTAGCCTCTTCGACCACTCTCGCAGGGCTTGCCCAGCCATCTCCAAGATTGGTATGCATATGGATATCAGCTCGGCTGTACCCATTTGAAAAAGTAGGTATAATTTCTTCTTCGGAGTCTTTTAATACAACTTGTGCATCAGAATTAGCATATACCATCGTTCTTTACAAATTCTTTCATTAAGCGCGCGATTTTTGTCTCAACAGTCCCTTGTTCCGATCATCCAATAACTCGCAATAAAACTCCATTATGCTCTTTGCAACGCGTGGCCAGGCATACTCGCGAGCTTTGTGCAGGCCGGCGTTGATGAATTGTTGTCGCAATGTCTCATGCCCAAGCAGGTGTCCTAAAGCTATTGCCAGTTCCTCGCTATTGCGCGGGGTCGTCAATAGACCATCTATACCATGACTAACAACCGTTGCATAGCCACTGATATTAGATGCGACGATTGGTTTACCTGATGCCATTGCTTCTAAGAGCACAATACCCAGGCTTTCTCCTCCAGTGGCAGGAGAACAATAAATATGTGCGCTAGCAAAATAACGTGGTAAATCACTATCAGAGACATAGCCGGTAAAGACAACATCTGGCCAGCCCTGGCGTTCGACGAATTGCTGAAAACCGCGTCGCAGTCGTCCCTCCCCAACAAAGATGAAACGCGTTTGGGGATACCGCTCGCGGATGCGTGGTATTGCTCGCAGCAAGTATTTCGCACCTTTTCGCTTCTCGAAACGACCAACGAAAAGAATATTTTGTTTGCTATCCATAAATTGCGGAAGCGGTGCAACCTGCGGACTGAAGCGATCTAAATTAACGCCATTGGGAATTACGCGATAGTTTGCTGGAAAGTATTTCGAGACAAATTGGAGAGCAGTAGTGGAAACTGCTATACAACCTGACAGACGCCGAAACAGAGGACGTAGAAATGGATATGTAGAAGCATATGCTAGATTCGAGGTTGAATAGATGCCTGGATATGATGACGCGTGAAAGGTTCCAATAGTGACTGTGCTTGAACAACGCAATACTGTCTGAGAAAGACCTGGAACCAGTGGCTCATGCACATGGATCACATCAAAATGTTCCCGTTGTAACACTCTACGTACTCGCAGAGCAATTGAGGGGTCAAGCATGATACGTGCAATTGAACCATTGATTGGAATAGGCGTAGTCCCACCCATTTTTAAGATGTACTTTTCGGTTAATTTTCTCTTTGGCCCTGATGCGGGTGCCATAATGCGTACATCATGCCCCATTGCAATGAACTCATTAGCGAGATGCCAAACATGATCACGCACACCCCCAGGATAGCTCCAGTCGTAAGGCGATACAAGGCCAATTTTCATACACTACTCCCTGCGCTCATCAGTAGAGACACAATCATATTTTTTCTCATTCGTACGTGGGCTATGACTTTCCAGGTGAAGACAAAGGGAGAAAAGTGGTATATCCCACGCCCTGTTTAGGAACTTTGTGTAGGGTCCCCAGACCGTACGCTTCTAAACACCCTCGTAGATATTAACTGTTCATTCATTCTATCATCTTTAATTCAACTTGTGTACAAACTCGATGAAATAGCTCATGGCTTGAGGGTTACTCATTGAGTCCATGCTAATCGCTTTCTCCAGAGGAACACCCATGAAAAGCTTCTTGATCGGCACTTCCAGCTTCTTGCCATTCAATGTACGTGGTACTTCGGCAATGGCAATAATATCATCGGGTACATGATGAGGTGACAGGCTACTGCGAATATTACCTCGGATTTTCGCTTCAAGAGCATCGTCTAGTTCTATGCCAGGTTTCAGTACAACAAAAAGTGGCATGTAGTAGTCACCACCAGAGCGTTCTATACCTACAACCAGGCTATCGAGAATTTCTGGAATGTCTTCGACGACACGATATATTTCACTACTGCCCATACGAATACCTTTGCGGTTAATGGTAGAGTCAGATCTACCATAGATGACGGCGCTACCTCTAGAAGTGATCTTCACCCAATCACCATGTCGCCATACACCAGGATAGATATCAAAGTAGCTCTCGAGATAACGTTTCTGCAGGGGATCATTCCAGAAGAAAAGAGGCATAGAAGGCAATGGCTCTGTGATAACTAATTCACCCATTTCATCGGTCACAGGCTTGCCATTTTCATCAAACGATTCCACCTTAGCTCCTAATGAGCGACACTGAAGTTCCCCAGCACGTACAGGAAGCAATATAGAGCCTCCTAGAAAAGCCGAGCATACATCAGTACCACCACTGACAGAAGCTAACCAGATATCTTGTTTAATCTGATCGTAGACCCACTGAAAGCCTTCTGGAGGTAGCGGAGAACCAGTTGAGCCAAGACCGCGTAACTTGCTTAAATCAAACGTTGTGCCTGGTTCTATACCGGCTTTCATACACGCAAGAATAAATCCTGCACTCGTACCAAAGAATGTCATATCGGATTTTTCAGCATATTGCCAGAGCGCATTCATGTCGGGATAAGATGGACTTCCATCGTAGAGTAAAACCGTAGTTCCTATTAATAGCCCACCCAGCAACAGGTTCCACATCATCCAACCGGTAGTGGTATACCAGAAAAATCGATCATCTTCTTTCAGGTCTAGACCAAGATATAAGTTCTTAATATGCTCAAGCAAGATACCACCCTGGCCTTGAACAATGGCTTTTGGTAAGCCCGTTGTACCGGAAGAATATAGCACCCACAGGGGATGGTCAAAGGGTACCTGCTCAAAAGATAACTCTGAAGTTGCAGGCTGCATGTCTTGCCAGAGCATAGCATCATTGTATCCCTCCGCGCTCAATTCTGGGAAAAGGTAGGAAACCAGAACCGTTTTTTGCAGAGTAGGAAGCGATTGCTGGAGTTCAGTGATGGTTGTGCGCCTATCAATGACTTTCCCGTTATAGAAGTACCCATCAACCGCAAAGAGTACCTTTGGCTTTATCTGCGATGCCAGAAAAGCAATGGCTGCTTCTGGAATATTAGGCAAATAAGAAACCACCCGATCTCCACGTTGCACTCCCATAGCGCGTAGAGCCTGAGCCACCGTACTTACTTTTTGGTACAGTTCCTCCCAGGATATCTCTGTCAAAGGCTTTGTCTCAGATTGGAACACTAATGCAGGACGGCTGGATGTTGCATTGCTAAATACATGCTCGGCGTAATTGAGTTCAGCACCAGAAAACCACTGCGCTCCAGGCATTTTTCGTTCGGTCAGTACTGCACTATGAGGCTTCGAGGATTTTATTTGGAAATATTCCCATATCGAAGCCCAAAATTCTTCGAGGCAATTAACCGACCACTCCCAAAGTTTTTCAGGGTCATCGAAATGTAGCCCTTTCTCACTTTCAAGCCATTGCATATATTTAGTGAGATTAGATTGCTGCTTCATTTTCTCCGAAGGTTCCCAAAGTAATGTACCTTCACTAATCGGAGCCGCCATTATTATCCTTCCTTGCTGTAGCAACGAGCACCGGTCTTATTGGATGCAGGGGTGATGTCGATCAATACCAGGTTGGTTAACCCCGCACGAACCATTGTAGCGTTGTTAAGGGAACAGAGTCAAGACGTGTAAATTATGTCAATTATTATATAATAGTTGAGAGGCATACACATTTACCTAACTGATTGTTGAAGTAAAGGTTCGCAGTTTGTACTCTTATTCTTGCTATCTGGATACTATCATATCTGAGTTACATGTTAACCTGGAAAGACGAATACAAACGTGAGAATCGCACAAATCGCTCCTCCATGGATTCCTATACCCCCAAAACAGTACGGTGGAACGGAGAATGTCATTTATCATTTAGTAGAGGCACAAGTGGCTCAGGGTCATGATGTGACTTTGTTGGCGCCCGGCAATTCAAAAACATCAGCAAAACTGGTTTCATTTTACCCTAAATCTCTACTCGAATCTGGTGTTCCATGGACGATGCATCTCAAGGCTTTTTATCACTTACAAAAAGCAGTTGACTATATCAAAGAGCAAAGATTCGACATAGTACACACACATTTATCTTCATGCTCAGATATGTATCTTTTCCCTTTAACAGCTCATCTTGGAACGCCTCATGTTACTACCTTGCACGGTACCTTTCCCTTTGATCGCGACGCACGTAATAATCGTACAGGAGATGCCGACAGCTTCTATATGGAATGGGCACCTTTTTTGCCAATGGTGGCCATTAGCGAGAGTGCCCGTCAAAATGCGCTTTATCCGCTTAATTTTGTAGGCGTAGTACACCATGGACTTTATATGCAAGACTTTCAACCCGTAAAACGCAGAATGAGCGAAAACTTCGTCTGGCTGGGACGTTTTATGCCTGAGAAAGGTGCACATCTGGCAATTGAGGCGGCAAAGCGAGCACAGGTTCCGCTAGTCCTCGCTGGTATCATTGATCGTTATTCTAAAATATCGATGGATTACTTCGAGCAGGTGATTAAACCGCAGATTGGAAAAGATCAGATAACGTATATTGGGCCCGTAAATAAGAGGCAGAAGAATACTCTGTTTGGCCGAGCTCGTGGATTACTCAATCCTATCGAATGGGAAGAGCCTTTTGGAATGGTGATGATTGAAGCTATGGCTCTGGGTTGCCCAGTCATCTCGTTTGCGCGAGGGGCGGCTCCAGAAATCATCGCAGAGGGAGAAACTGGATACCTGGTCAAAAATGTTGATGCAATGGTCTCAGCTATTGCGAAGATCGACCTGATTGATCGAGAGACGGTACGCAAATATGTTGAGCAGAATTTCTCATCTCAAGTGATGGCAAAGAATTACGTAAAAATCTACAAGAAGGTCATCCAGATACAGAAGCAGAAAGTTAGCGCCCTCGACACCGCAACTAGCAGAAAGCTTGTAGAAGTTCCCACGCCTCATTCAATCTTAAAAGTATCTCCAAAAACACCGGTTCCACCAACAACGAGGGGCTAAGGGAGTGTTACTCCAAAAACATGCTACGAAAAGTATCCAGACAATCATTCTGATGTTTACACCGGTATTTACATTTTCACCAAATACCTTTCTATGTTATACTGTCCTATGAAGGCTGTGGCTGCACCGCTGAATGTCAAGTAGTTGAAGTAGCACAGTGCATCTGCACATCTTTATATCCATTCAACTCACAGGTGATTCTCCATAGATTAGAGAGGAGTACAGCATGCAACCTAACTCTTATTCAAACGACCCTAATTATACTCAACCAAACGAAACGAATCCTCCTACGCCTCCATATCAACAAGGAGGGCAATATGTTCAACCTCCTTATCAAGGGCAGCAAGGGGGCCCCTACACACCACCACCTTATCAAGGCCAGCAGGGACAACCCGTACCACCTTATCAGTACACAAATCAGCCTCCACCAGTTCAGCAGAGTTCAGCAATGAGAGAGGGAGAATCTCGTAAATATGCCATCGGAAAGATCATCGATTTTATTCGATGGATTATTGTTGCATTGGAGCTTTTGTTCCTTTTGCGTTTTGTATTAGAGTTGATTGGAGCTGATCCATATAATCCATTTGCACAGTTTCTTTATAATTTCACCGGCTTCTTTCTTTACCCATTCCTCGGTATTGTGCCAAATACCAAGATTGGCACTAAGGGTGCATTCATCGATTGGTCAACACTGATTGGCATGGCAGTGTATGCAATTCTCTACTTGATACTGAGGTTATTCCTGCGTACGACTGTTTCCAGGCCTGAAGAGCCTATTGAATAGAAAAATTGGAACACCTTACACCCCGTGCAGAGGGCAAGAGTCCCTCTGCACTCCCTCTCCATACTCCTTCTCTTCATTTCCGCTTTTATTTATGCCAGGAAGAATGCAGCCAATAAGATATTTGAGCCTTTGGAAGATAGGAGCAGTTTGCATCTCATGATACAATGCTTGAATAACACAGCGCAGGCATAAAGAGATTTCGGAGCGTAGATGAGTATGATTGGCTCGGACCAGAGTAATGGTAACAATACAAAACTGATTGATCAACAATCATTGGTAAGTTTACCTAACGCCCAAAACAGTCAAATGACTTCAACAGTGGGGGCTTATGAAGATATTCCTCCAACTTCTGTCTTCAATCTAACAGACCGCCTACCGATTTTCAGCTATCTTGTCAACTCTAACCGCATACGCTGGTACCGCATAATCATGCGCGTCTTTTTGCAACACCATCGCGAATTGTACCGTTACCAACTTACCTCACAGGAGATCCGAGATGCCGTTCGGGCTGCCATTGATCCTGAATATACGCTGGATCAATGCCAGAATGATCTTGCTGCTCTCAGGGAATGGGGGAATGTCACCACTATCTACGACTCCAGTCGTGCAACCTCTATTACCAGCTTCCTTTCACCAGCACTGTTATACCAGGCAACACCAGAAGCTATTGCAATTGAAACGTTTCTTGACGAGCAGACGCGTGCGAATAGTGGCAAGGGCGCGTTACGCCAGGGGGATTTACCATATTTATGGAGATCTCTCCAACGCCTTGATGAGGATTTACAGCCGCCCCTTTCTGAATTAACACCTGCTCGTAGTGGCGAGATCGCCGAGGAATGGCAGCGGGCTTTTGAGATTTGGAGTACGATGGCACGTGAGGCAGCGCAATATCTCGCTAATATGATCAATGCGGCCCAGCAAAGCCGACCTGATTTTGAGGCATACCAGGTATACAAGGCAGCGGTCGTAGCATATGTGCATGGATTCGCCCAGGCTCTCACTCAATATAGTCGTCGAGTCCGCGAACTGCTCGCTGATTGGTCAGCAACGGGTAAGCAGGAGCGATTGATCGAAATCGTATCACAGCACCTTGAACCACCGGGGGCAATAAGCGAAAATAGGCCTACACAGGACGAGTTGTTGAAAGAGGCCCGTAACCAGCTGCTGGCAATGGCAAAATGGTTTGCCGAGGGAAAGAATGCAGATTCTTTCCGTAGGAATGCCCTGGCTGAAGTGGACAAGGTTGTTCGCCGGGCATCTGCTCTGGCTGCTACAGCGAGACCAAATGCTAATTACGCCACCAATCTAAATGCGCTGGCCAATCAGTTACTGATGGCCAAAGATGGCGAAACGGCGCAGCAAATCTTCTCGGTTGCCTTTGCCAACCTTCTACCGGTACATTTGCCAGAAAGTCTGGCAGGTACACCAAGCGCAACTATTGACGCAGGAAAATTGAGCGACTGGCAAGAACCACCGACCGTCGCACTGCGCTTACGACCTGTTAGCCGGGCAAATCGCGGGGAGCATCCCTTAGAAGACCCGGTGATTGATAACCGCACAATTATTCGTAACCTGATTGTGCAGCATGAGGCCAAGCTCAAGGAACAACGCCTGCGTTTTGAGGAACTCTTCTCAGAAGAATATCTCGATATAGGTACTATGAACAGTATTACTGTTGAAGATCGCGCCATTTTGATTGAAGTGATTGATAGCTGCCTGGGCGATATAAGTAACCAATATCGCGCACCTGATGGCTCGACAATCGTCTTGCTCAATCCAGAGGAACAAGCATACACACTTCTATGCGCTCCGGATGGAATGTTGCTACTACCACGTTATCATTTACAACGCCAGAAAGTCGGAGAGTTATCCGCATGATCGAAGAGAAAGAGCTATTAGCAGCAGAGAAAATTGAAGAGATTGTCACCAACTACCAGCAAGGCACACCTCAAAGCAATCTTACAACACTCTTTACAGCTTCTCGCCCCCGAGTATCGACTTCTGATCTGATGAAAGCACACCTGGTATTGATGGAAAAGGAAGTGATCTTGCCCAAACACAGCGATCTCTTCCGATTGATGAAATATCATTATTACGCACTGCAATCATGGCATGACCAGCATACAGGCTGGCGTATCCAACGGGACGCCAGCGCAATTCGATTGATACGCAATCCAGGAGCAACCACTCCAGGCTACCTTTACGACCGCTTGAAAGAACCAGGCGACTTTGCGTGCCTGACGTGGATTCTCTGGTATGCAGAAAATCGTCAACTGTCAGGCCGGGGTAACGACCAGCAATTCTTACTGTCCCAGTTGGCTGAGCAGATACAAGAACAGTCTGCATCTGGTCCGGCTAGTGAGCGAAAATTTGATTTCCGCAAGCCTGCCGACCGTTACAGTATCCAGCGTGCATTGCAATACCTGGAAGATCTGGGTGGTTTGCAACTAGTAGATGGCCAGACAAGAGATTGGGTTGAGCAAACAGCAAGCGCTGATGCGCTGTATGAATTCACAGATGTAGTGCGTTCAATGATTGTCGCATTGAATCCACAACTAGTGACAACTGTTGCAGACCAGTTAAGCAATAGCTCGACGACACTACAACCGGCAATTCTCCTCAACCCTGCTGGAGCGTCGACATCGCCCCTAACTCGCGCCTGGCGCAGTATACTTCTCGGCCCAGCGTTATTTCGATTCGATGATCCTCCAGCCTTTGGCGAATTGTTAGCGCATGCTGAAACAATAGCTAACGAATTGCTTGAAACCTTTGGTTGGCTGCTCGATATACATCGCGATTACGCATGTATTGTGCGCGCAAGCGGCATGACAACAGGTCCCGTGACAAGTCTGACACCGTTTGGCACCAATGACCAGATCGCTATGCTCTTGTGCAAAGCCATCCGAGATCAAGTCGTATCTGGCGCATGGACTTCACCTGATATGTATGGATGCTTGCATGTAACGACGGAGGATATGTCGGAATTGTTCTATAGCGTTCGGGAGCGCTACGGAGAGAACTGGGGCAGTGAGGCTCGCAACAAAAGTTCACGCAGTCTGTTGAATGATGTCTATAGGAAAATGCGTCAAGCAGGTCTGCTTCGAGGCCCTGACGACGCTGGTAATATGCTGGTGTTGCCAACCGCCGCCCGTTACACTGCCACCTACGAGAAAGCCGGGCAGGAGACGAAAGAAGGGGCTGATGTTGCCTCTCAAAACGGTAACTCCACCAGGAAAAAGTCAAGTAGCTCACGAGAAACTATGGTATTTACATTACCAGAACTAGGTTTAGATGAGGGATAGCCAGGACTCACAGATGTGAGATAGAGCGACCTGCAAGGTGTAAGAGGACAAAGAAATGCAACGCACGTTTGAGAATTTTGCCGAGTGGGCAATTACAGAAAATGGCACAGCTGAAGAGACTGCGGCTCGCCAGCTCGAAATGTTCGTCGATATATTACAGCAGCAAGCAGGTGGGCCACTGGGCTATCGACTGCGCCGCATCATCTTGACAAATTTCTGGCTCTACGGTCAGCAAGAATTTGAGATACCACACGGAAGACTATTCCTGGCAGGAGAGAACGCGAGCGGCAAATCAACCGTGCTGACTGCTGCTCTACCCCTTGCTCTCGATGGTGATCTTCGGCCTAATCGTCTCGATACCTTTGGTGGACGTGAGAGACATATCCAGTATTACGTGCTTGGAGGTTCAGATTCGGCGACTCCTTTCAGCCATGAGCGACGTACATCCTATATTGCCCTGGAATTTGAGTGGCTCAACCCCGATGCTCCGCCTATCGCGCCGGAATTACGCCAGCGATGGGAAAATGGGGATCGAGAAAAGACACGCTTTCTCACAATCGGTATTAGCCTTGCTGGAAATTTGAATGCCAGTGATCGCATTCGTCCATTGCGTTTCCTGATTACAGACGGGTCTCGCCTGGGATACGAACTCGACACCATCTATGAGACGGGCAACAAACGCGATAAACGAGCGTACGATCATCCACGGTTTAAGCAATTGCTCGAAGGGCATGGGATCATTTGTGACTCCCAGGCCGAATATGAGCGGCAGGTAGCTCGGCACCTCTTTGGTTTTAGCGATGAAAAGGACTTCCAAAAACTGATCGACTTGCTATTGACCTTGCGCCGCCCTAACTTGAGCAGCGAATTGAGCTTTTCACGAGTCCATGACTACCTTAAGCAGTCACTGCGCAAAATTTCGGGTGAGACAACCTCACGGGTGATTGGAACAATTGACCGCATTGACGTGATCAATAGCGAAATCGAACGCATTCAAGAAGCATTCGAGTCAGCCAATCGCTTACATCGAGCGCAACAACAAGTTGCACTGATAAGAGCGCAACTTGCGGCTTGTGAATATACTGGTGCGCACCTTGTAGAGAGCAGCGCACAAAGTCGGGTGACAAAACTGCGTAAAGACCTGCTCGCGGCAGAAAATGAACGAAAGAGAGCAGAAGCACGCTCTCAGGCATTACGGGTAGAGCAATTTGAGGTCAACGGCCAGATTAAAGCATTGGAAGCCAGCGAGGGATTGGAGGTAGCAAAAAGGCTTGCATCTGCGTGTGAACGATTGCAAGAGGCTGAGACACACATGCAACTCCAGCAGGACAGCCGGGAGTCTGCTCGTCAATCACTAATAGAACTAACTGAAAGCCTGGTACGCCAACGCGCACGTTTCGAGACATTGAAAGCAGAAAGCCTGTCATACCTGGACGGTTTATCTTCTATTGCAACTGAGGAAGCACTCTGGGAGGCTGTCTCTTTGCAGTTGCAAGAAGCTTCCCACCAACTTAGCAACATCTCAACTGAAATTATAAACAGGCCGGAAGTGCTTGCTGGTGTCACTGCACTGGTTGAAGCAGAATCAGAAGATCGCATTAGCTGGTTACGTAGACTCGAAGCGTTGCATCAGGAACGAGAAAAGTTGGATAGTAAGGTTCAGAACGCTCGTACACTCGAAACGACACGTTTTCAAGAATTAGATGAAGCGCGCCATCGTTTCGAGTCTGCTCAAGACCGCGCATACGGATTGCAACGAAACCTCAATACTACACTGGAGCAATTCTTCATCGAGGGCATCTCAACCAATCCGCTTGATAATATAGGTGATGAAACACAGGCTCAAGAAGATACAATCGATGAAGAGTCCCTGACAGGTAGAGTAGTGGAACAATTAGCTACAGCCATCAAACGATATCAGCAGATAATAGATGAGCTTGATTATGAATTGGCAGGTGCAGCAAACCTGGCACAAGGCGAACTGAACGAGTTGCAACTGCTGACAGGTAGCAAGCAACACGAGTTATCCGAAATGCAGACTCTCTATGAGCAAAAACTATCTGAACCGGAGTTCACACCTTCCCATCCGGATCATCGTACACTTGCCCGAGCAAGGCTTGCAGAGCAAGGCATATTCGCTCTACCACTTTATACACTTCTTGATTTCGCTCCTGATATTGATAGTGAAAGCGATGAGGCTGGACGTATCGAATATATGCTCGAAGATGCTGGACTGCTCGATGCGTTAGTCGTAGCGCCACAGCAGGTAGGCGCCGCTGATGTGCTTCTTGCTAAGGAGGGACTGAGCGATTGCCGTCTTGATATAGACGCCTTTCTCGGGCTGAAAAACGAACATCCCCGCAATTTTGAGCACGTCCAATTGGAGATTGGTGGACTTTGTTTCGATACATCTATACGTCAATCCCTGGTTGGTGATGATACTGATTGGGAATCAACGATAGCAGCTATCCTGCAAGCTTTAAGTCATAGTGAAAGTGCACAAGGAACCAGTGCTGTAAGAACAAAATACTCCATCAATCAGGACGGATATTGGTCCCATGGAGTACTTACTGGGCATGCAGGAGGAGGCGAAGCAAGATATATTGGAAGAGCTACCCGCCTGCGCATAAGGCAGCGCGAACTGGACGAACTGAAACAGAAACGGACAAATTTAGAAGAAGAGCTTCAAGCATTATACAGTCAACTTGCTTACTACGAACATCAGTTGTCTCAGATTCAGGAAAAGCAAATTAGAATACGAAAGATTTTGCCAGAGAGTGGTATCGAAGAGATGCACGCAGAACTTTCACAGGCCAGATTAACTTTAGATGATCTCAGAAGTAAGTATCAAAAAGCGCGTCTACAGACACAAGAGGCAAGGCAGGCGTACAACAGACTCCTTGCTCAATTAGAGCGTGAGTGTAAAGGGATTGCGCCATTAGCAAGTGATGCAAAAAATGTCCAAAGCACGTTAATGGGAATAGTCAAATTAAAAAACCAGGCTACATCGCTGCAGATGCAAATGAAGACTATCATCAATACCTGGGAGGAGTACCAGAGAACACGAGAGGCACAAGAAAGAGCAAAGGTTAACGAAGCTAATGTTGCAACTCTATTAGAACGTATTCACCAGCAATTTTTAGAAGCCCAGTCAGAAGCGAACGAACTACTTCGGGTAGCTGCATCGTCAAATGCAGAGGAATTGAGTGAACGCCTGCGCATGTTACATGAGCAAAACGAGATGCTATCAACACAACTCGATGAGGTCAAAACGAGCTTTATCAGCGCAGATGTGCGTGCCAGCGCTACGCAGGAGCATCTAGAAGAAGCCGAGGAATATTTACAGCATGTACAATACGACAGTTCAGAAAAACAGAGACACTTTGTTTTACTTCTGTCAGAATATCCTACGACGGAACTACTTGAGATACGTGAACTGACCAACAGTGGAGAGTATGTAAGAGCAGCACAGAAATTGTTGAGCGAAGCATTACGTGAGAGCGACATCGCAGTACGCAAGCAACAATTGGAAGAACAGTATCGTGATATGTACAATGCGCTGTCACGTACCTTCAATCGGGAACAGCCGCTCCTGCTCGAATATGGGCCAGACCTGGACGATCAAGGGCATGTTGTTTTCCTCAATGAAAATAAAAGTAGACCAATTGAACTTTTAGAACTACTGAGCGACCGTATCGAGATGCAGAAAATGCTACTCCGACAAGAAGAGCGACAATTGTTTGAAGATTTTCTGCTACAAGAGATCGCCGAGGCTATTCGCACACACATTCTGGAAGCAGAGGAATGGGTACAGCAGGTTAATGGAGTACTGAAGGGTTTGCCTATGATCGGTGAGCATTACGCCTTACAGTGGAAGCCACCCGCTGAGTATGACCTGACAAAATTAGGCAGTCACCTGGCTCAACACTATAAGCTCTTGCGTAAGCCATCTCAAACGTTGACCACTGAAGAGACAGAGGCCTTGATGGGTGCGTTCCGACGGGAGATCGAAGCTGTGCGTATTCGCCAGCAAGAGAACCCTGAGACGAATTTCATGGAAACGCTGGAACAGGTCTTTGACTACCGTGAGTGGTTTCACTTCGATGTGCTGGTTGCGCCTGTTGGAGGTCAATGGCAGCGTTTGACCGATCGCATGGCCGGTACCCGAAGTGGAGCAGAGCAATTGTTTGCGCTTTATGTACCACTCTTTGCTGCCCTGGCAGCGCTTTATCGGAGCGCGGCTCCAGGCGCTCCCCGATTGCTTGCCTTGGATGAAGCATTCGATAAAGTCAGTGTTGCCAATACGCAGCGCATCATGGAATTCCTTGTCTCACAAGATTTCCAGTGGATCATGACCGGGCCACAAATCAGCGGTACAGGAGCGAAGATACCTGCCTGCGCAAGATATCTGATGATTCACGAAAAGGGTTCACCGGTAGCTACAGCTTCAGCCTCATTCTGGAGTGACAGTCAAAGCCTGGAGCGAAAATAAGGAAGACGAAGCGAAGTGAAGGCGACAGACACCAGCCTATACACTCCTCAAACCACGCAAAAAGCGGTCACATTCTTCAGACAGGCAAACTTATCTCGCCTCCTGCTGAAACTGCGTGAGAAGTACATCGAGGTTGGACGAGTAGGTGGCCAGGTGCTTTTGGAGGATACTACGCTTATTGAGCGGCGTGAAATAGCCAGTTTTCTTGCCAGACCACCCTATGCTGGTAAAAGTCTGAAGGTCAAACTGGTAGATGTTGAAAAGGTTCTCCAACATAGTTTCGGATGCACCTTGCCTGATCTGCTCGTTGCTTTCTTTCCTGACCAGCCACTTGTGACCCGCCAGGCAAAGAGAGAAGCGCATGCTACTCACCAGGCTAATTTTCGTACCAACTTGCTCTTCATAGCTTCGACATTGCCTGAAGGATCGCAAGGTAAGTATTGGTTACAACATGGACAGCATGGGCAGGAATGGATTTATTCTCGTTTCAAAAATTCCCCTGTAGAGGAACAGGAACGACAACTGAAACTGGTGCGTTACGTAGCAAATGTGCTCGATCAGTTACCTGAACCAGGTGCGCCGGAACGTTTAGCTCTCTTTGCCCAGCGAACCTGCGGAGATCCGCATGCACTCGATCCAAATCTCGCTGCTGGAAGGCTTCTATTACTTGCCCTCAATGATCTTGCTCAAGGCCTGGGGGAGAGTAGCTCTCAACTTACAAAAACGCCACAAGACAGGGAACAAGAGCTACGTTTGTACAAAGATGCAGGTCTGCTTGTCGATACAGTATCATCAAGTGTGGCAGCCTTCAATCTCGCAAATGCAATATATCACAATGATACATCTGATCCACTTGTTCAAGCAGCGGGCAAACGCGTACTTCTCCTCCCAATGCGACAGTTGCTTGAATGGAAGCGCCTTACTCCTTCAAGCACAAGGATTTATGTGTTCGAGAACCCGCAGGTTTTCGAGGAAGCTATTGCGGCATTAGAATCTGCTGGAACATTACCTACAATGGTTTGCACATCGGGCTGGCCCAGTGCAGCCGCATTACGTCTGCTCGACCAACTTCTTGAAGCATCTCCTGACAACTGTTTGTATTATAGCGGAGATTTTGACTTGAAAGGATTGCAGATCGCCACATATCTAGCCACACGCTACCAGGGACGTTGTCACCCGTGGCATTTTGATGTGTATTCTTATGAAGTCGCACTGAAAGCCGACGGGATCGAGGTACGAGCAAGCGAATTGAGTATGCTAAACGTACTTCCCGAAATCTTTAAATCGCTGATAACGAGGATGCAAGAAAAGCAGAAGTGGGCTTTTCAGGAAGGCATCGTCGAACTGTTGGTGAAAGATTTGCAAGATTCCGGTTGAATCTGATTATCTGACTCTCTTCTTTTTCTCCGGTCTGCTCAGTTTTGGAATTGACCTGGAGATACCTGGTGCACGTTCGAGTTTCATCATATCGAGTACCTGGTGCATCATCTGCCTCATCGGCCCTTCAGGTTCGAGTCTTTCTGCCTTCTCGAGGAATAATTCCGCCTGGCGATAATCACCGATATCAAAATACCTCATTGCCAGATACATATGCAGGATAGAGGAATCAGGATTTTCAATCAGACCTTCTTCGAGCACCTCAATCGCCTGGGCTCTTTGTTTGCAGAAAACATCTCGCTAAGCGTGTAGTAATAGTCTTCGTTATCTGGCTCTAGCTCAATAGCTCGTTTGTAGTTGGCTTCAGCCTCGTCATATTGCTCTAGCATTCTATACACCATTGCTAAGCTTGCCCATGATTCGGAGGAGTTTGAGTGATAGTTTGCAACATGTTGATAATGCTTCAATGCATTCTCGTACTGCTTTTGTTCAAAAGCGATCTCACCGAGATGCAATTCAATATGTGCTTCATCCGCAGGGTCGGTGACCATGCTTTTGGTCTGTAGCAGGTGCTCTTCTGCCTCATCAAGATGCTCATTCTCATCAATGAGTATTTCAGCTAGAGATATGTGCGCCTCAAAGCTATTCTCAAGCGAGAGTGACTCACGTAACGCCTCCTCGGCAAGTTCCTGAAAGTGCTCACCACGTTCATAATCTGCTTCATCAAAAAATTTGTTGCTAAGTTGCCTTTGAAATGCTGCAAGCTGTCTTAATCTAGGTCCATCAGGAAAATGACGCGCTAGTGGCTCCAGGTAAATCAGACTGTGCTCATATTGAAGGACGGATTGCAAACGACTGAGAACATCACTATAAAGAGCATAATCGAGTGGCAACTTCTTGATGAGAGCTTCGGTGTAATAAACGGTTTGCATTATACGCCAGACTACCACATTCAAGAATTGTTGTCTTTTATCGCTATCTGTAGCTTTTGGCTTGTGTTTGCCAAAATACTCATCCAGAAATTTGTCGTGCTTCTCAATTCTCTTTTGCAATTCCTCGATGGGTAATGTCAATGCTATCGCTGCTTCATCGGTCATACTCTTGATACGCCACTCGTTTTCCTCTTGAACCAGAGTATAACTTGTCCAGAACCAGTGACGCTGTGTTTCTTCGTAAATAGCAGTAGGTTGAGGAACCTCTGGGAGTGTATAGGTGAGGGGTGCTTCCTCTAATTCGATAGACCAGCCAACCTCAAACTCTTTGCGGGTAGCAGAACGTCTCGCACTTACCAGGCCGGGAAGCCAGATCTTCGATTCCTCAGGCTCGCGCTCATGGATAAAGTTTGGTATCAGTTCTCCTGGATCTGCTTCCTCTAACCAGGCCTCGCGTCGTTCAATCCACTCATCCCTCGAAAGACCTTCGCGGAGGGTACTATCGGCAGAAAGCAATTCGTAGGCTAAATCGTAATCACCATTGACCCAGAATTCCACGAAATTGACGACAACTCCAGAAGGATCCAGGCCGTGTAAATCGATCGTATCTTCTTCTTCAGGTTCGACTTCCTCTTCAAGCTCAGCTTCTTCAAGGCCAGGAACCTCCAAAATCAGTTGATTTACAAGGGAACTATTAAAGCGATAATCTTTGTGAGGTTGTGTTCCATTTCGTTTGTTGACATCAAGGGCCTCAAGAATGAGATGACGTGCTTGCGCTAATGAACAGTCCTTCGTTTCAACACCGGTTAAATGTGTTTCCATCTCGGCAAAGAAATTATCAGCAGTGCGTTTGTTTCCCGTTCTTGAGAAGAAATCTTTGACACCATCATGAAAGAATTCAAGCAAAAACACTAAGACACGCACCTGACTTGGATTATCTTCCTGTTCAAAGCCGAGAGCTAATTGCACCTCGCCAACATCGCGTGAATCTGTAACCATACCTTTCCAAAAGTGTAGAGGTGACGAAGTGACCTGCACAGCAGGCGTTCTCTCGACGGGTGGGCTCCATTGTGGATAAATTCGTACCCCTTGAAGCCCTATCAATGACCGTTTTGCTTCCTTGCGTACACTTTTTGTCGGACTCAATTCGTTAATTGCAACCAAAACATCGGCAGCATCGGTATGCCGTTCTCTTGATAAGTCCTTAAGCAAAGCCATTTGCGCGCCTTCAGGCATGTTGTTGATTTCAGCCAACGCGGATTCCATTTGCTCCTGGTTTGTACTTTCATGCAAGTTCCTGGCGATTTCATGATATCTATCAAGTACATCCTGGGCCTGTGAAGTATTTTCCTCTGAAACTGGTATTTGCGATGTTCTCTTCTTAATCTTTGCCATATGCTATCATCATTTTCGACAACAAGGACATGAACATTTCAAACACAATACATTTTACTTAATGCATTTTACTTCTTCCACATGGATTACACAACTACTGATAGTTCTAAAGGGACCCAGGATGTCAAGGGGCATTATAACTTCAGCATGGTGTAAAAGTTCATCTATAGGAAGTATCTGGTTACGGGCACCCTGGACAAAGAACGGGTTCTTCACAAACTCTCTTCCTTATCGAGGTGTGGGAGCAACTGAGTTGTCCGTTTCACCTCCCATGTGTGCGGTCGCAGCCATAGCGAAACATGTGTTGGCTGCATCGTCTCATCAACCACCGCCATCAGCTTTGTGCACAACTGGTTCAAGTCCACCTCATCGCGTATGGTCGTACTGAACGTCGCGATCGTTCTGGCTGCGTCATACTTTCGTCGGTAGAAGCGACGGTCGATGAGCGCACGCGTGCGATCATGCAGTGGCTTGAACAGAACCCCAATCAGAAGAGTGGAAGCGACAATCGCCAATTGGTTTCCCCGTATGAGTGTGAGACCGCTGGTCAAGGATTGAAGCGTGAACACGCTGACTTCGTAGACCGTTGCCAGCAAGACCGTTAAGGTGCTGTAGACCAGCGTGCGGCGTATGATGAGATCAATGTCCCATAAACGGTAGCGTAGCATGGCGAACCCAAACGAGAGCGGGATCAAGAGTAGCAAGAAGGCACCGACCACTTCGAGAGCCAACAACGGATAAAGGGAACTGGGCGAAGTTAGAGCTGGAACGATCAGCAGCACAAACCCGACAACGATGACTATACAGAGCACAGCAATGCCATAGACCACCCATTTGGTCTGCTGACGTTGCAGGGGACTAGATACCCGCCAGTAGCGGTACAGTTGGACGACTGCAATGATCGCGAACTCGCCGAGATACGCGAGATTGAGAAGCGAACGAGCCAGGGTATTCTGCGTAAAAGGTTCATTGGGGAAGAAGGTGAAAGGGATGAGCACTGCGAGAAAGACGATGAGAGTCCAGCGCGTCCAGCGAGGCATGAACTGCCCTGAAGGGAACAGGAGGAAGACAAGCATTAGCAGGGCAAGAGCCAGAAAGTACAGACACGCGTTGGGCATCTGCCAGGGGAAAGGAATCACCAGGAGGGTGCTTGTCGCGCTGATCGGGCCAAGCGTCACGAGCATGAGCGCGACGAGCATCGCCATGCGGTCGTCCGATCTGCGCCAGACGATCACTGTGCTGACCACCAAACACACCACCACCAGGGCAAGCGTGAGCGCGACCGTGTATGCTGCGTAGTTGCCTAGAGACAGGCCCATACCTTTGAGCACCCCTACTTGTCCAGGAGTGAGTTGCTGGGAGAAAGTGCAGGCCGTCCCAGCACAGAGAGTTTGCATTTGTGCCAGGTACACCGGGAGGCTAGCGAAGAAGGTAGCCAGGGTAAAGATGATTAGGGTGATCCAGCCTACTCGCGCTAGGATGAGGCTGCGCCCACGTAAGCGCGTATCTGGCGCTCCTGATCGATGGGAACTCCTCGTTGCCTGGCTGGGTACAACTGCATCGTTGAGAGGTGTGCTCATGGTTGCCCTCTTCAAGCTGCGCATTAAGCGCTAAAATACAGAAAAGCACGCACTACTCGTAAGGAGAGATGTCAACCTTCCTTGCTATCGTGTCACTATGATAGCATGTTCCCGCCCAAAAATATAGCCTACAAATGCTTTGAAGGCATTGCATTGTTCCATGTGCAGACCTCCACCACCTCACTGGCTATCGTGCTGCGTAAAGCCACTGTGGGCATGGCGCCACTGCATAGAATGGGCGTCTAGTGCTGCTGACTTGATCTATGACCCGATTAGTGGCGTGATGTCTACAGGCGTGGCAGCGCCAGGACCAGGTAAACGCTTTATCGGCATTGAAATAGATCAGTGCTACTTTCATGCTAGTCAATACTGCATATCTAACTCACTCCAAGTATAGCAATGAGGAGAAGAGATGAAACAACAGAAATGCCGCACGATTGGCGGCATGAATAGTAGAACGTAGTGACTATGCAATACTGCCACTGTTTGCTATACTGGCCTGGATAAAGTCATGTTGGAACAGAGGTAGCGCAATGGGAGCAAGGTTTCGTTCCTGGTGGCAGTTCTTAAAACAGTCTCGAATAACAATCCTGGCTATTGCAATCATCCTGGTAATAGTCATCGCATTGATTATTTGGGGGTACAGGTTTGATTGGACTGGGTTCAACGGAAATAACACATCAGGGAAAACGTTGTGGGACTGGATGCAACTTACCTTGATTCCAGCAGTGCTCACACTTGGAGCCTTTTTGTTTAACCGTGCTGAACGCAGCAGTGAACAAGCGGTTGCTCTGGACAACCAACGAGCAACAGCACTACAAACCTACCTGGATCGTATGTCAGAACTGCTCCTGGAGAAGAACTTGCGTACTTCGCAACCAGATGACGAGGTTCGCACTGTTGCACGATCACAGACCTTGACAGTAATACGCAGTTTAGACGCGAATCGTAAAAGGGCCTTGCTCCAATTTTTGTATGAATCAGGTCTTATTATTAATGATGAAAGCAATGGGATTGTGAGTTTAGAAAGAGCTGCCTTACATGGTGTCAATCTACATAATGCTGACCTGGCTGGGGCTAATCTCAATAGAACCAGCTTACGCAATGCCGACATGCGTAACACAAATCTACAAAGGACGAGCCTATGCAGGGCCAAACTGAGCGATGCTAATCTGAGTGAGGCAAATCTCTGTGAGGCTGACCTGAGCGATGCCATTCTAGATGGAGCAATGTTGCACCATGCTGATTTGAGCAAGGCTAACTTGTGTGGTGCTGATTTAAATAGTGCTGACCTACGAGGAGCTATTGTCACTCCTGAAAACTGAAAAAAGTCCTATCACTCAAAGGCGCAACCATGCCTGATGGTTCTAAACATCCGTAGCCAGCTTTAGCTTGTAGCGTGGCCCACCTGTGCCAGTGGTAGGTGACAGCGTTACCCAAATCCAATTCTGCCTCTGCCTATTTGCCTACTTTTTGCGCTTGTTTAAATGTGCCAAATTGAGGCGGCATTTTGGCTTTTACACGGTGCAAAAGTTCATCTATGGGAAGTATCTGGATGACTATGCAACACTGTCTAACCACCTGAGTTATTCGCCCTGGGTGGTTAATTCTAACCATTCGCTGCCTCTTCAAATTCATATTTTTCTTCTTTTATATACATGATTCATTACAATATTTTCATGTAAGCCATCATAGGCGTATAAAGGGTTACTAGAAATCTGCGACTTCGTTTTCACAAGTAGACTTCGCACCTCTAAAATTTTAGAGCCTTCGAAATCAAAGAGTGAGGATTGAAGGAGAAATATATGCAGCAACCTCCAACACAGCACGGTCAATGGCAATCACCACAACAAGGCTATGGGCAGCAACCCTATCCGCCACAGCAAGGCCAATGGAACCAAGGGCCATATACGCCATACCCGCCGCAGCAAGGATATTCAGCACAGCAAGGCCAGTGGCAGCAACCACCACCACCAAACATGCAATGGCAGCAACCCTATGGACAACCGCCACCGCAGCAGCCGAAAAAGAAAAGCAAACTACTACTCATCGTTGGATTAATTGTAGTACTGGTACTTTTTGCATGCGTTGGAGCTAGTGTATTGGCGAGTCATGGAAGTAGTCCAAATGCTTCTTCAACAACGAATTCGTCCTCATTAAATAGCACCGTCACATCTGTTTCGAACTCAACATCGGTACCCACGAACAAGCATTACAAGCAAACAGATGCGGTTCAGGTCGGTAATATATATGATATGGAAATCATAAGCGTTAAGAACTCGACTGGAAGCCAAATTTTTCAACCGAAAGCAGGAAACGTATTTCTTGTGCTCCTTATAAAGGCAAAGAACATTTCATCACAAGAGCAAGCGATCAGTAGCCTCATAAGCTTTTCGTTACAGGACTCCAATGGGCAAAAGTACACCGAAACTATAAATCCTAATGCTGGAGCTACGATTGATGGTAAGGTTGAGCCAGGCTCATTGATTCAAGGAAGTATAACGTATGAAGTTCCAGCATCCATGAAATCTTTCACCTTAGCATTTCAAGCTGACTTTCTTTCACAAGGGCAGGTAATCTGGGATATCAATACCTAAATATTCCTCATTATGTCGATTCCTGATAAACCGCCTGAGTTTTGGCCTGGGCGGTTTTTGTATGTTCGATGCAGCCTAAACCGTTACTCAAACTGTGCCATTACGTCAAAATAATCAGATTTATTCAGAAATAAAAATATTGATGGAAAAACAAATGTCTGTAGATGAGAGCAAATTAAACGAAAATTGGGTTCTCGTAGAAAATGGAATTTCTTTCGCTACGCAGCGTAAGATACTTAAAGAATTAGCCAGAGGAAATCTCAAGCTCTACCCTACTAGCATAAATGCCGCCGAAGAAAGGGCGGCAATAGAAACTATAAAACAATCTGACCCAACAGATTTCAAAGCGATCTCCGCATCAAAATTAACTCTCAGCAACAGCTTCTATAACAATGCGCTTCGCCAATCACAACAGAGTTTTCTCTGGTCACTTATCTGGGCAGGAGTTGGAGCACTCTTTATCATCTCGACTGTTACCCTGATTATTGTTTTGCAACCCACTATAGCTACATCTGTCATCATAGCGTTGCTTGGTGGTACTGGTGGCATTGGATCATCGGCAATAGCTTATGCGACCCTACAGTTATACAAACAGGCTTCAGAGCAAGCTGTTGCTTGCCATATTCGCCTCGATAGAACTTCAGACTTCATCATCGCCAATAGTGCGTGCGAAGGGCTAGACGGACAAGAGAAGAAAGAAATGAGATCAGAAATCATCAGAAAGTTGTTTGAATAAGGAGATAGCAAGTGATGGTAGCAAGGGTTCGTTTATGGTGGAAGAAGATAAAAGCACATCCAATCATTACTTTATTGATTCCATTCCTCGTTGCGCTTTTTCTAACGATTATCATAGGTGGGTACAGATTTAATTGGTCCTGGACAGGGTTCGCTGGAGACAAAGAAACATACAAAACCCTGTATGACTGGATGCAACTGCTATTTATACCTGTTGTACTGGCCGTTGCTGGATTTTGGTTTAATCATAGGGAGCGGCAGGCAGCGGAGCTACGTGCTGAGAATGAACGAAAGGCGGCAGAACTACGTTCGGCAGCAGAGAGAGAAATTGAACACCAGCGTGCTAAAGCTGAACGCGACATTGCAGAAGACAACCAGCAAGAGGCAGCCATGCAAGAGTACATTAGTAAGATGTCAGAGTTGCTACTTCATGAGAACTTGCGCAATTCAAAACCAGAAGAGGAAGTACGTAAGATAGCACGAGTGCGGACGTTGACAGTGCTGCCGCGTTTAGATGGTGATCGTAAAAGAAGTGTACTCCAATTCTTACATGAGTCTGGTCTGATTAGTAAAGACCAAACTATTGTTGATCTAAGCGATGCCGACCTAAGTAAAACCAATTTCAGCCATGCTAATTTGAGAGGAGCTGATCTCAGGGGAGCTATTCTTCGGGGAGCGACACTTGGTGGAGCGAATCTGTGTGAAGCGAATTTGAGCAATACCGACCTTTGGGGAGTCGACTTTAACGGGATACTTGGAGGTTTCGAGGACCTTAGCACCATTGGCGGCGCTAAAATTTTGGTCTTCGACAGTTATGATGGTGGTATTAAAGCCAATCTTAGAGGAGCTAATCTCAGTGAGGCAATCCTCTATGGAAGCAATGTTACCAAGGAACAACTTGAGCAAGCCAAGTCACTCAAAGGCGCAACCATGCCTGATGGGTCTATACATCCGTAGCCAGCTAGAGCTTGTAGCATTCCGTGTCTGTGTCAACTCCTACCAGTAAATTTTTGCAGACGGTACAGATGTTGCCAAAAAGCACTGTGAACAAAACCAAGTGAAAGTTGTACAACAGAAAAGACCTCTGACTTGTGCCAGAGGTCTTCCGTATTAGTGGTGTGTCTGCCTTCTCCTTAGTTGGGGTGGTTTGTCGTTTCTGTCCAGGTAAACCTTAAGTATTTGCATAAACCGCTCATGAGCAGGTTTACACAAAAGTATCAATGATGCCAAGAAAGTTGTACAACCCAAACCAACTAAAAAGACGCCAGGAGGGAAATTTCCCAGGTTCACCACTAGATCGAAGAGGATAATAGCTTTCACAGCCTCCTCCCATAATAGTGGGAACAAAGAATTGACCGCTTGTCAATTCCACAAGCATCATACCAATAATTGATGAGGTTGTCAACTTTCTCCCGATGTAGGACATGCCTTTTTATATATCTAAACTGGCATTTTCAGGAATGGGTAAGTGTGTGAGCCTAGTTCGCACTGCTTCAATTTTTGCAGGAGCAACATAGAGGTATTCAAGAATGGCTTCAAGAAAGTCCAGAATAATTGGCACATCTTGCTCAGTTACTTCATCTTCAGCGTCATGAGCGCCCAAGTTACGGAGTTCTTTTAGCTGACGTGCCATTTCAGCAAGTGTATTTGGAATACGTCCATTTTGAGCTAGATAATTCAGCTTTTCTGCTAATGTTCTACCCTGTGCTTGCTCGTGGTTACATGCAGCCTCTAGTGTACGTCCAACTAGCACAGCACACGCATTTGGTTCAATATAGCGTACTTTGAGAGCAGCCTTGTATTTTCTTTCAATTTTTTCAGGCAAATTTCTTAGTTGAGCTGTTTCTATCGGATAAAGTATTTCCGTTTCTCCCTCAACCAACTCAGTATCTATCTCGATATACATCATTTTTGTTCGTCTCAAAGTAGGTTGTAAGCATGTTGAACACATCAATGTACTGTATACTTTGTATTCACTTACTTCGCTTGTTCCAAACAGGTCTGCTTTATCAGTTTCGTATGGTACGTGTAACTCCCAAGTTGTCTTATTTCCACAGTGACCACATATCATTTTCATTGCAATACCTCATATCAATTAGGCCATACTGCTTCACTTCTAAACCTGAATTGTCCACTGAACTATCTGGTTGTTGTCAATGTCATCAGGTGGATCAAATTGCATGATGAACAAATGTAGCGACTTTGGTATTTCGTACGATAAGTCGCCACGCAATTGTTGGCCAGCAACAACAGTGCCTCTTGGTTCACTTGGCACGGTGATATAAGCAAGGTCATAGGTATTGCCCTGGTTATCCCGCAGTGTAAAATAGTTAGGCGACATGTCACGGTTGTTGGTATCGGTATTTTTCGCAGTAAAATTAATGAGCATATAGATATTGCCAGCCTTTGGAATATCAAATTCGTCGCCTGTATTCGTCTTCGCACTATTGACGGTGAGAACCCAGATACCAGAGGTGACATGCCCACCGACAGTGAAATGTGACGGTGTGGGTGTGGCTGCTGCTTGTGTTGCTACTTGCGTTGGTTGGCTCGTCACTTGAGCCGCAGCTTGTGTCGTGGTATTACTTGTATTTGTTGATGCCGATCTCCCATAGGACGAACCAAGGATGAGGCCAAACACTAAACCAATAGCTACACCAACGAGTATCCATGTGATACGACTCAGCGTCTGAGATGGACGAACAGGTGGTTGTTGTAATTCATTTGGCGGCGGTGTGTTCTGTTGTGGCGATAACGGTTGTTGCGGAGGGTAGTAGGACTGAGACTGTGTATAATTAGGTTGTTGATGCCACAGCTGCGGTGGCATCTGTTGTGGATATTGGGGTGGAAGTGGTTCGGAATGCTGCCACTGCGGAGACGAACCCCAGGAAGTATTCTGTTGCCATTGTTCAGACGGTGGTTGCTGCATAGCGGGTTTCCTTTCAAATGAGGCATACACACACGAACGCTGTAATTTCAAGGAGTCCTGCGAGCACAGCCAGACCTTTATAGGCTAAGCTAAGTAAACTGCACGCAAACGCTATGGAAAAGAGCACAATGGCTATCGTTTTCATGGTTTTATTGACTGAACGTTCGTACTTTTGCGGCGATAGCATCATAGGCGACTGCATGGATACTTGATACGGTGGAGGTGGCTGGTATTGTGGCATAGAATAATTGGTATGCTGATCTGGTGTTTGAGGCCATTGTTGCTGTGGATATTGCGAATATGGATCTGGTGGTTGTTGCATGATTTATCCCCCAATCAACGTGACACCATACACTCTCAATACAATGTGTATATTACTATAACGCAACCCTCTATTGTGAGTAACTGTAAAAGGTGCTAAGCAAGGCAGCATAGCAGAAGTTAAGTAAAAACTCTATAGACAAATTGTGGGTGTAACAAATTTTCACAAAAATAAAACACAACCCATAACCAGACATGCCACTACAGCACATCAGGATACTACCAGGGTTTCACGCCACTACTCTCTCTTGCGCATCTAGACGAGGAAGCCGTCTCCACGTTCCCTTTGAAGATCAAAGTGCAAGGGGTTCGTCTTCCCAATTCAGATGCGCAAGAACGAGCAGTGGCTGGAAGAGCTGGGCCACGAGATCAGGCTCTGTTTCTGTATGTCCAGAAGGCCGCCACAAACTGCGCGAGCGGGTCGCACTTCCGCATCCACTCGCGCATAGCGGTCAATGGGAAGGACGACATGCCCGGTACCCGCGTACTGCGCAAAAATCTCTTCGATCTCCGCCGGTGCCTAGTCGTTCACAATCTCCACATCTTGACTCGTTCCCAGCCGTTCCAGCATGATCTTTAGGATGCTGCTTGGTTTCTTGACCGGTATGCTGGGAAAACCCTTGACAATCACTCCATCCACAACTATAATTAGACTGCCTAGTCTAATTATATGGTCTAAAACTTTTCGATTGAGGTGCAAGCAAACATGCCATTTCCGCGCTTTTCCAAACTACCACTCGAAAAACGCGAGCGCTTGATGGAAGTGGCTGCACAAGAATTCGCCGCCTATGGCTTCGACGATGCCTCGGTGAACCGCATTCTCGAAACCGTGAAGATGAGCAAAGGAGCAGCCTACTACTACTTTGAGGACAAGGTCGATCTGTTCTTCACCGTCATCCAATATTGCATCGAGCGCCTGAAACTCGACCTGGAGCTAGACCCTGCGACGCTCACCGCGGAGAACTTCTGGCCCACCTTTGCCGAACTGCACCGCCAGCCGTTGCTGCGTTCCTTCGAGCAGCCCTGGCTCTTCGCAGCGGTCAGAGCCGCGGAGCACCTGGCTCCCGCAGCTCTCCAGCGCGAACCACTTGCCACCTTTGCCAGGCAGGTCAGGACCTGGATGATGAACATTGTGAAGCGTGGACAGGAGCTGGGCGTCATCCGCACCGATATGTCGGAGCATCTCATCTTCGCCTGGCTTCAGGCTCTCGATGCTGCCAGCGACCACTGGCTGCTCGCTCACTGGTCGAAGCTCGACCGCGAGGCCATCGCACACATTTCCGACCAGACCGTTGATGGCATGCGCCGGGCGCTGGCAGTCTTGCCAGAGGACAACCAATTGTTCTCTGGCAGCGCTTCCGCGGCAGGATCTTAAGGGCAAAGCCGCAGGTAGATTGACAGGGTCTCACGCCAGCCATCCCTTTACACAAGGAGATGAAGAAGACTCTTTCAGCTAGACTGGCTTTTCGTAATGAGGCAGGGAAAAACAAGAAAGCGAGGTGTGCATATGGGTGTCATTCGCGTCAGGGCGAGGATTCGAGCTCCTCTCCCCCAGGTGTGGGAGTTTCTCATCAAGCCAGAAAATATGCATGTGTGGGGACCACCCACCCGGCCGGTGACTGGCTTCGACCGACCATTCCAAGCAGGTGATCGTGTGACCCTCTATCGCCGTGACTTTTTCAGGAACCACAGCCAGGTGCTGCTCGTCGAAAAGGTTGTTCCCTACCACTCGCTGCACCTGCGCGACCTTTCGCCTGGAGCCGCCAGGATCAACGTGACGCCTACTCTCAGCGTAGAAGAGGCCAAGGATCGAGAAGCCACCTGGGTTGAGGAAGCAATCTTCTATTCCTTGGGCAGCGGCCGGGTACTGCAGTGGCTTGATCGCTGGTTGATCAATCCCATCCTACAACTGCTCGGCAGCTACAGGACCAACAAGGTTTTTCGCCGCTTGCAGTCTATCCTGGAGAAACCTCACGCTGATAGCATCCTGGGGTCCGGTCAGGAGGAACACAAAGGGGCAAGATCAGGGAGCGAGCCTTCCTGATCTGGACTCGCAAGAGCCGAAAGTCGGCGTGAGACCAGGATGGAGGCAAAGCGTACATGGTGCCTTGCCTCCATCCTGAAATAGAGAGGAGAAACATACTATGGGCCTGACAGTCTGTCCCGCCGCCGTCTTCGCGGCGCCGGTCGAGGTGGTCTGGGAGAACCTCGTACAATGGGAACGCTATTCCGAGTGGGCCGATGTCCAGGTAGAACGGAGTGAGCCAGAAGGTCCAGCCACCGTAGGCCAGACCATCTCCTTTGGGGGAAAAGCCTTTGGCCGCACCTTGCACTTCATCTTCAAGGTCGAAGAGGTCAATCCCGAAAGACACCAGCTCGGCCTGCATGCTATTTTCCCACTGGGCTTGCAAATGAAACCACACATCGCCTGCTATCCCATCGACGCGACCACCTGTCGCGTCCAATATGGCTGAGACTTCATATTCCCCCCAGGCTGGTGGGGTTGGGTCCTCGAAACAGTTGGTGCGAAAACACTCGCTGCCAGCATAGATGATTCCTTGCAGCGCCTCAAGCGTGCCGCTGAAAGACAGTATCAGCAAGCGCAGGCGAAATGAAAGAGATGACAAGTTCTACTGCCTCCTGGGCATAACTTGAAGCGCAGGAGTCATGAGCAGGCGCCTCGTTCGGGGTCTCGCGGAAGTCGACCGACCTGCGCAGGTAGACCAGGAGGGCATGAGCGCGTGCAGTATCCCCTCTCCTGTTTTAGGTGCGCAGGAAACGAGTGGGGCGTGACACCCTGACTACGTGAGACGGCCAGTTGATAGAGATCGTTATGGCTGTGCTTGCAATTCAGCTTCGCTGCTGCTATGCTTAATTAATATAAGAACCTGGGTGTACTAGATAGTACCAACTTTGAAAGACTGACCCGCGTCGAGCGAACAAAGTATGAGAATGGCGACCAACAGCGATCCGAAACAGAGTGGAAGTTCGGAATGGAAACGCTTCTCAGAACGCATTCGTGAGCGGCTGGCCGAAGAAAGCCTTACTGGAAGAAAATAGATCAAGTTTCTTCTGAACAAGGCAAGTAGGAACAGGTGGATGGTTCCCACGCAGCGCAACAACCATGGAAAAGCGGCCTTTCACCCTTATCAACAGCGTTGTTGTTAAGGCGTCGCCAGCGTAAGGCATCTCTACGGAGAATGAAAGGCAATTAGGGTGGCACCACGGGTGTGTAAAGCGGAATAGAAATATCCCCTACACTCTCGTCCCTTCAATGTCGTCAAAGGAAGGGACGGGGGTTTTTTATTGCAGTCGACTGAAAGCTCCCTCCCTATCCTCACAATCATCATCTTTTTAAGATGAGGGAGTTGAAGGAGCATCACACAATGGTAACAAGCGGTCAGACAAAGATGACCCAGACCACGACAACCGTTGACAATGCACTCGATCTAGCATTGAAGAAAATCACTGAGGTCGAAGTGCCACAGGGCAAGCACATCGCCCTGGCCTATTCGGGCGGGCTTGACTCGACGCTATGTGTCAAACTATCAAATCTGAAATACCATGCTCGCAAACTCACAGCAATTACTGTTGATGTCGGTCAAGGTGAGGCCGAGATCCAGGAGAGCGCCGAAAGAGCTGCGAAGCTAGGTATAGAGCCAATCGTGATTGATGCAAAGCAAGAATTTACCGAACAATGGCTCAGCAAAGCAATCCAGGCAAATTCAGATTACAATGGCTACCCTGTTTCTACCTCTATGACTCGCCAACTCATTGCTGCGCACGTTGCACAGAAGGCTCAGGAATTGGGGTGCGATGCTTTGATGGAAGGTTCCACCGGCAAGGGCAACGATCAGTATCGTATGCACAACGTCTTCAGCCTCTTTGCGCCTGGTATGCCCATCTTTGTTCCTGTGCGTGACTTTGATCTCACACGTGGTGAAGAACAGTTGTTAATGGAATATTATGGTGTTGCGGTCGAGGAAGTAATTACCGGCGGAGACGATAAGACAATGTGGTGCCGCTCAATTGCAAGCGGCGGCATCGATATTAGCACAGAACTGCCAGATTCGATCTGGATGTGGCTGACGCCACCAATTAAGGCTCCTGATAAACCCACAACTCTCATCTTGAGTTGGCAGAACGGCTTGCCAGTAGCATTAAACGGCAAACAGCTTCCCCTTGATCAGATCATCGAGCAACTCAATAGTATTGGAGGAGCCAACGGCATAGGCAAAATTGATCTCTTCGAGGACGGCATTATGGGAATGAAGTCAAGGGAGATATACGAAGCGCCTGCTGCAACAATTCTGTTGAAGCTGCATAAAGACCTCGAGCAATTTTGTCTGACCAAAGAGGAAATTCAGTTGAAGCGCCAGCTTGATGCACAATGGGCTAATCTTGTGTACCACGGAGAGTGGTTCCACCCCCTGAAAGATGCTATCGACGCATTCATTGCGACCACGCAAAAGGTTGTGAACGGAGAATACACGATAGAACTCTACAAGGGCAACATTAATATATGCACACGTTCATCGGCGAGTGGCCTCTTCTTTCCCGATATACGCTCGATTAAGAGCGCGAGTTTCAATCAGAAGGAATGTGCTCCAGCCGCGCACCTTCGAGGTCTACCCTTTGAATTGATTGCGAGGCGTAACAAAATGGTAACGGCCAGCTTTGAAGGGGAACAGTCATGACAAAGCTCTGGCAAAAAAGTTACCAATTGAATGACCAGGTCGAGCGCTTTGAAGCAGCGCAGAACAGCCTGCTTGATGCAAGGCTCATTCGACATGATGTCTGGGGCTCACTTGCTCACGTTGCGATGCTAACAAAAATCGGTGTGCTCACTGAGTCTGAACATCGCGTATTGAAAGATGCGCTTTGCAAAGTTCTGGAGTTGGAAGCAGAGCACGCATTTACTGTCACATTGGAAGATGAGGATGTTCACACCTGTGTGGAAAATTTCCTGGCTGCGAATGCTGGTCCTTTAGGTAAAAAGATTCACATGGTTCGCTCGCGTAATGATCAGGTACTGGTGGACCTGCGCTTGTACGGCAAAGAGCAAATGCATAACGTGATGACCAGACTATGTAATCTTTGTCTGGCATTAATCGAGTTAGCTGATACTCATGCTGACGTTCCTATGCCGGGTTATACACACATGCAACGAGCAATGCTTTCTTCGGTTGGTCTATGGGCATCAAGCTTTGCTGAGGCTCTGCTTGATGACGAGAAACTACTTTCGGCTGCATATCAGCTCAACGATCAGTCTCCACTTGGTTCCGCTGCTGGTTACGGTGTGCCAATTGATATTGACCGGCAGTATTGCGCAGACTTGCTCGGCTTTTCCCGCGTACAAAATAACGTCATCTACGTACAGAATAGCCGTGGTAAGATCGAGGCGGCTATTGTTCAGGCGTTAGCGCAAACCATGCTTGATCTGAGCAAATTAGCGCAGGATATCCTACTCTTCACAACAGTCGAATATGGCTTCTTTCAAATGCCACAGGAACTCTGCACTGGCAGCAGCATTATGCCTCAAAAGCGTAATCTGGGAGTGATGGAGCTGGTCAGGGCGCGCGCACAGACGATGCTAGCGCTACAACAGCAGATACTTGGTATTCTCAGCGGACTGCCCTCTGGCTACAACATGGACTACCAGGAGACAAAGCGCCCTTTCATGGAAGCTCTGGATCTGGTTCAAGAAAGTCTAGAAATTTGTACTCTAGTAGTCAGCAAACTAGAAGTCAATGTCGAACATCTCATTGCTGCCTGTACGTTTGAATTGTTTGCCGCTGACCGCGCTTACGAACTCGCTACCGCTGCTAAGCTCCCATTCCGCGATGCTTATCGAATTGTAGGAGAAGAGGTAACAGAGCAATTAGATCGCCATTTGCCATTGCCTCTGGAAAGCCAGGAACAACTTGCCGAACGGCTAGCAGCGCGTAGTCACCTTGGTGGCGCCGGTAATCTAGGGCTGGCAAAGACACAACAGCAACTAGAAAAAGTAAAGTCAGTGTGGGAGAGTCGTAAAGAAACTTTCACAGGTGCAATACAGAAGTTAGTCGGTAATGAATAAAATGGTGATCGGCGATGCCGGGCGACCGCAAGGGTCGCCCCTACATCTCTGGTCACACCTTAATGCTGAATGAAATGTAGGGGCGACCCTTGCGGTCGCCCGGATATCTACAAATGCCCTGACAGGAGGTTTATAACATTATGGCAACAGTCGTACTTGCTTATTCAGGCGGATTAGATACTTCAGTGGCTATCCGTTGGATTAAAGAACAATATAACCTGGATGTGATCACTGTGACAATCGATGTTGGCAATGCACGCGATCTTCCAGCCATCGCAGCTCGAGCAGAGAAGATCGGGGCTGTGAAAGCGTTGGTTGTCGATGGCCGCACTGATTTTGTGCGTTACTTCGTCTGGCCTGCACTGCAGGCTGGCGCAATCTATGAGGGAGAGTATCCTCTCGCAACCGCTCTAGCACGTCCGTTGATTGCTCGACTGTTGGTCGAAGTTGCACATGCAGAGGGTGCTATTGCTGTGGCACACGGCTGTACAGGCAAAGGCAATGACCAGGTGCGCTTCGATGTCGCGATTAATACACTTGCGCCTGAACTGAAAATAATTGCGCCAGTACGAGAATGGAGTATGACGCGTGACAATGAAATCGCTTATGCAGCCGAACATCACATTCCAATACAGGTGACCAATGCCAACCCTTATTCAGTTGATCAAAACTTATGGGGTCGCAGCGTTGAATGTGGCATCCTTGAGGATCCCTGGGCAGAGCCTCCTGAAGAGGTCTACGGTTGGACGGCAAATCCTGATTTTAGTACTTTCAGCAATGAGTCTCATCCATCGGAACCGACGTATATCGAGATCACCTTTCAGGAGGGCATACCAATTGCACTGAATGGCGAGGATATAGAAGGTGTGACGATGATTGAAACATTGAACAAGCTTGCAGGGAGTTATGGCATTGGACGAATCGATCACATCGAAAATCGACTCGTTGGCATTAAATCACGGGAAGTGTACGAGGCTCCCGCTGCGGTCGTGCTACATGAAGCCCATCGCGCCCTGGAGAGTTTAACACTGAGTCGCGACCAGGCTCGATTTAAGGAAGTAGTGGCAAGTGAATATGCGTACCTCATTTATAACGGTCAGTGGTATAGCGCCCTGCATCAGGATCTAGCTACATATGTACATAGTACGCAACGGTTCGTGAGTGGAGTTGTGCGTATGAAATTGTCACATGGTCACTGCATTGTTGTGGGACGCAAATCGGAACATTCGCTCTATAACCATAGCCTGGCAACGTACGATAGTGGTGATCAATTCGATCATAATGCCGCCCTGGGCTTCATCAAGTTGTGGGGCCTTCCGCTTACGACCCAGGCACAGGCACAACTGTTGCCTGAAATTAGCATAAATGGTAATTTGCTCAAGGGGCCTGTGAGTTAAGAGATACGAAGGTAGCTAAGGTGTAAGATTATGATTTCGGTTTCAATAGTAAATGTGACCAGCTACACTGGATTAGAGTTGTTACGGTTATTGTCGCAGCATCCTCAGTTCGAAGTATCATCCGTCACTGCCCGTAGCGCTGTGGGCAAACGACTATATGAAGTATTCCCACAACTTAGTGTCTTGACGAATACGCAAATTGATCCCCAACTTGTGATTACTGAAGAGCCGGGGCAGACTGATCTTGCATTCGTATGCTTGCCACATGCTGCCGCAGCGGAGTCTGTAGTGACGCTACTTGAGCAAGGCACAAAGGTGGTTGATCTCTCCGCCGATTTTCGTTTGCGGGACGTTGCTCTTTATGAGCAATGGTACAAACATGTACATGCAGCGCCTGCATTGCTGGAAACAGCAGTGTATGGATTATGCGAGCGTAATCGCACAGTTATCGAGGGCGCTTCGCTCGTAGCGAATCCTGGCTGTTATGCCACTGCTGCAATTCTTGGATTACTCCCTGCCCTGGCTACAGGTATTATAGAGCCTGATATAATCATTGATGCCAAATCGGGCAGCAGTGGCGCAGGACGTTCTTTGACGTTAAGCACACATTTTGCAGAAGCAAATGAAGATGTTAGTGCGTATAGTCTCTCTGGACATCGTCATCTGCCTGAGATAACGCAGGAACTCGAGGCTGCGGCGCTGGTAGGAGAGCATCCTGTTCAATCGCTACGTATAACATTTGTACCGCACCTGATACCAATGACACGTGGAATATTAGCAACATGCTATGCCAACCTGGATCAGGAGAGGATATCTACAACGCTAGAGATTCGTTCGCTCTATGAAGAGTTCTATATTAATGAGCCATTTGTGCGCGTGGTAGATCAACCACCACATACTAAATGGACCTTTGGTAGCAACCAATGCCTCATTTATCCAATGGTGGATACACGCACCAGGCGTCTCCTGGTGATTTCTTGCCTAGATAACCTCGTCAAAGGCGCCGCAGGCCAGGCAATTCAGAATGCAAACCGGCTTTTTGGAATTCCAGAAACTGCTGGATTGCTGATAGCGCCCCTCTATCCGTAGAGGACGCTCCAGGAGGAGTTATCTTGGCTAATACTACTTTTTCATTTACTAAGGAAGGAAATGCACTCAACCAGCATCACCTGATCGCACAGGTGCTGCGTGAGGCTCTTCCCTATATCGACTTTTTAAAAGAGAAAACGCTGGTAATAAAATTGGGTGGAAGTACTCTCGAACACCAGCGAAGTGTCATACAGGATATCATCTGGTTACAGGCGCTGGGCGCTCACCCTGTGCTGGTGCATGGCGGCGGACAATATATCAACGAGTGGTTGAACAAACTCAATATGCCAGCGCGTTTCGAGAATGGTTTGCGCGTGACTGATGCCCAGACATTGGAAATTGTGCGCATGGTTTTACTGGGCCAGGTGAATTCGGGGCTAGTCTTGATCGCATCACAGATGGACGGGAACGCGATCGGCTTAAGTGGAACTGACGGTAATATGATACGCGCACGCATCATCGACGAAAAGCTGGGTTTCGTGGGAGAAATAGAATCAGTTGATCCCACCCTGGTACAAATGCTGATTGACCAGGGATATATTCCCGTGATTGCGCCACTGGGCCAGTCACAGAGCGGAACTTGCTTGAATATCAATGCCGACCTCGTGGCAGCGCACCTGGCAGGCGCGCTCAACGCCGAAAAGCTCATCTTCTTGAGTAATGTGGTTGGCATCTGCCGAACTGATGGGTCATTGATCTCAGAATTGACCGAGGAGGAAGCGCTACTTCTGATAGAGGAAGGTATTATTAGTGGTGGTATGATACCTAAAGTTACCGCATGTCTTAACGCCCTGTTTGCCGTACCTCGTGTACACATTGTAGATGGTAGAGAGCCACATGTATTGCTTCGCGAGTTGTTTACTGATCAGGGAGCGGGAACCATGATCGTCCGCAAGTAATAATGAATACTCAGGTATTACCGGTAGCTTGTTGAGATTCAATTCTTTCACACACCGAACCAACCTGCTTAACCAACTTGACAGCAGGATTGCCGCGATCTCCGCACCTTCGCGCTCGCGCTTCGCATTCGCGATCTCTTCGCTCAAGGCTGCCTGTAACTGCACCTTGAGCCTCTGTCGGGCCGAATACAAACGTTTCTTGACCGTTGTGAGCGGGATCTTGAGGAAGGCACTTATCTCGTTGTACGAGTAGCGATAGCCGTAGAACAGGACCGTCACCAGCTGCTCATGTGCAGGCAGAGAGGCCACTGCCGAGCGCACACATGCATGGACCTCGCCTCGCAAGGCTAGTTCTTCAGAATTACTCTCAGCAAGCAAGCCCTCGCTCACTGCTTCGATCGATGTACACTGTATGCTTGCTTGTCTCAGCACGCGAGTACATTGCCGCAAGACGATCTGGCGAAACCATCCTGGGAATGCTGATGGCTCTTTCAATTGGGGAAGATGAAGAAAGGCTTCGATGATGGCATCTTGAACAAGGTCCTGAGCCAGATGAGGGTCCCTGACACGTCTAAAGGCAGTGGCGTAAGCCATTCCTTGGAAACGTTGCACCAGAGCAGCGTAGGCTTCACTGTCGCCTGCCTGTGCTGCCTCAACAAGGTGAGATACTTCTTTCATAGCAGTTCCTCTTCGTCAAAGATCTTCTATGATAGAGGTGCCAAAACAGGACGAAAAAGTTACCTGCATGGCTGCTCTATTTTAGCATGCCACAGAGGAAGAATCGAACAGAGCTTCTCGAAGCTCCAGACAAATACGGCTCTTTATTTATATGAAAGTTCTGCGCTATAGGAGTGAGCATCAACATAATCACATGCTGTTCGACTAGTGGTCTGCCCATTTACGCTAAGGTCACGTGGTGAAACGCGCCAGAAAACGCGCTGCATTCGACTCCATTCAGCTAAAATCTGCGCTGCTCGCCAACTGCGTGTCTTTTTGCCATGCCACTGAATTATAGTACGCAATGCATCTATTTCGTCTGGATCATGAATGCGTTGCAACTCCACTAATTCGGTATTGCAGCGATTAGGAAAAACTCCAGCCAAATCCAGTATATACGCAACACCAGCAGACATGCCAGCGCCAAAATTCTGTCCAGTCTCACCGAGTACAACCACTATTCCTCCGGTCATATACTCGCAAGCATGAGCGCCAACACCTTCGACAACACCTAGCGCCCCACTATTCCGAACAGCAAATCGCTCACCAGCACAGCCAGCGGCAAACAATTGACCGCCTGTTGCTCCATACAGAACAGTATTGCCAAGAATAGTGTTTTTGTGAGCGGAAAAACTTGCAACGGGTGGTGGTGTTAAGATAATCTGTCCCCCCGTCATACTTTTGCCAACGTAATCATTAGCTACACCATGAAGTATGAGATGCATACCTGGCAAATTAAACGCTCCAAAACTTTGTCCCGCCGCTCCTTGAAACTGGCATGTAATACTCACGCCTGGTAAACCACTATTCCCGTAGCGGCGCGCAATCTCTCCAGCAAGACTCGCCCCAATAGAGCGATCATAGTTAGATATGTGATGTTGCACCAACACGCTATGTTCGCCACGAAGCGCTGCTTCCGACTCAACTAGTAATTGCTCAGAAATAGGGGATTGAGGCAGCAGGGATTGTGCTACAACAAATCTTTGAGGTGCAGCGATGAGCATTGATTCAAGATCGATAGTGGTCTCTGCAACCGACTTCAGGAGATCAGCACGCCCCACAAGGTCATCCAGATGTCTCATTCCCAACTGAGCCATCCAACCTCGGGTTTCTTCAGCAACCAGAGTCAAGTAATGAATGAGCATTTGTGACGTACCTGTAAACTTCGCTCTTAAATCCTCGCGCTGCGTTGCAATACCAGTCGGACAAGTATTCAGGTGACACTGACGAGCCATATCACAGCCTAAAGCTACGAGGCTGGCAGTGCCGAAGCCAAATTCCTCGGCGCCCAGCATTGCCGCAATTACTACGTCGCGTCCTGTTTTCAAACCACCATCAACACGTAATCTGACACGACTTCGCAGTCCATTACGCACCAATACCTGTTGTGCTTCTGCAAGCCCACGCTCCCATGGAATACCAGTATGTTTGATGGACTGCATTGGCGAGGCTCCAGTGCCTCCATCATGTCCGCTAATCTGGACATAGTCAGCATGGGCCTTCGCAACGCCAGCCGCAATTGTGCCAACGCCGATACTCGAAACAAGTTTGACACCGACTCGAGCTTTGGGGTTGACCTGCTTCAAGTCATAAATTAACTGAGCCAGATCTTCTATGCTATAGATATCGTGATGCGGTGGAGGCGAGATAAGTGGCACATGCGGTGAGGTATGGCGAAGTCGTGCGATAAAGGGAGTGACTTTTGCTGGTGGCAACTGACCACCCTCACCAGGCTTCGATCCCTGAGCCATCTTGATCTCTAATTCCTCTGCACGCACAAGGTACTCCGTTGTAACCCCAAAACGAGCAGATGCCACTTGTTTGATCTTGCTGCTGACAGGATAACCATTCATTTGCTCGTGGTACCAGGCGGGGTCTTCACCACCTTCTCCGGTATTATTTCGTCCCCCAATGCTGTTCATGGCAGCAGCAATGGTACGATGCGTCTCAGGACTCAGTGCGCCAAGCGACATAGCTGAGATTACAAAGCGCACACGAATCGATTCCATCGACTCAACCTGCTCTAATGGAATTGGATTAGTTGGTACAAAAGTAAGTAGATCTCGAATGGCAGTTGGAGGACGCTGATAGACTAGCGTCGTGAATTCCCTGTAGTCTGAAATGTCTCCGCTCTGCGCCGCTTTTTGCAATGCACGGATTATTAAGGGATTATAAGCATGATATTCACCATCACGGCGGAAACGAAAGCGTCCGATGTCGGTCAATTTGCGCCGTCGATTGATTTCAGTAACAACTGGTTTCTTTTCTGATGATGCCGTCATTACCTCATCTGCAATCTGCGAAGACTGCGACTTAATCCTATCCACCCGCTCGATCACTTGACCAGCAATGTGTGTGAAACTAACTTTGCCTGGATGGGCAGCAACAGTATTGGAACCAGCGAAACAGCGCCTGATCAAATCAGGATGCAGACCAAATATTTCGAACTGGCCTCCACCGATGATGTTTCGGATTGTTGAGATACCCATACGTGCCATGACTTTACACAAGCCTTCTTCAATGACGTGCAAGTAGCGCTCCTCAGCCTGTTCTCTTGTAAGGGTCTCCAATCGACGCTCTCCAGCCAGGGAACGTACACTCTCCAGGGCCAGTGAAGGTACAACTGCTTCAGCGCCATAGCCCAGCAAGAGCGCAATCTGGTGAACATCCCAGGCAGAACTTGTTTCGCAGATCAAAGCGGTATAGGTTCGCAATCCCGATCGGATGAGAGCCTGGTGGACTGACCCAACCGCCAGGAGCATTGGTATTGGTGCCTGATTCAGGTTGGCCATCGCGTCACTCAAGATAAGCAACTTAGCGCCTCCAGCAACCGCTGAAACAGCTTCATTCTCTAGATTATCTAATGCAGATTCAAGCGCAGCTGGCCCAGCGTCGCTTTCAAATGTGACACCGAGCGTTTGAAAGGGAAAACCTCTCAGACTACCGAGTGCTTCTAGTTGGCTCTCGGTTAAAAGAGGAGTCTCAAGATGCAATAGGCGTGCGTGTAGCGCAGTCTCTGTAAGGAGATTCTGATGACGACCAAGATAGCAATCGAGCGATATGACGATCTGCTCGCGTAGCGGATCAATAGGAGGATTGGTTACCTGCGCAAATCGCTGGTGGAAGTAATCAGAGAGGGATCGCGAATGACCTGAGAGCACGGCTAGCGGCGTGTCGTCACCCATACTCCATATTGGTTCTTTGTTTTCTGACAACATTGATCGAAGGATCAGCTCTACATCCTCATGAGTGTACCCGAAGAGTTGCTGGCGGTAGAATAAGGTATCCGCGTCCAGGGTATCATTAATATGTGGTACTGGCTCTTGGGGGATATCTGTCAGGCGAACGAGGTTTGTGTCTAACCATTCCTGGTATGGTTTACGTTGCGCTAGAGCTGCTTTAATCTCAGCATTACGAAGCAAAACACCATGCTCAAGATCTATAGCGATCATTTCGCCAGGTCCTAGCCGACCATTTTCAACCACATCATGTGCATCACAGGGTACAACTCCTGCCTCAGAGGCCAGAATCAATAACCCGTGTGATGTTAGTGTATAACGAGCTGGGCGCAGTCCGTCGCGATCCAGCGCAGCACCAACATAATGATCATCACTGAAGGCTAGCGCAGCAGGACCATCCCATGGCTCCATCATACCAGCATGATATTCGCACCAGGCCCGCTGGCTACTGGTTAGTTCAGGATTGTGTTCCCACGCTGGGGGAATGAGCATTTGCATGCTGTGCAGCAGGTCCCGCTCAGCGAGCGTAAGCAACTCCAGCATGTTATCCAGTTGTGCAGAATCGCTTCCTCCTGGTTGAATGATTGGTAGAAGGTCACGGAAGTCATTACCCCAATGTTGAGAAACAAGAGATGCTTCACGGGCCTGCAACCAGTTGCGATTGCCTTGAATAGTATTAATTTCGCCATTGTGTGCTAAAAGTCGAAATGGCTGAGCCAGCGACCAGGAGGGAAAAGTATTTGTGCTATAGCGTTGATGAAAAATAGCGAATGCACTTGTATAGCGAGGGTCAGCCAGGTCAAGGTAGAAGCGAGCCAGTTCATTTGGAGCAAGGAGTCCTTTATAGACAACTGTAGTACGAGACAGCGAGACGATATAGCCATCTTTGATCTCCGCATTCTGCAAACGTTGTTCTATCAGACGCCGGGCATGGTAAAGGGTTCTCTCATACTGCTTGAGGCTAAGATGTGCAGGACGCATAAGAAGCACCTGAGCAATGCTCGGTGCAGTTTCACGCGCTCGTGTACCGAGAATAGTATAATCAATAGGAGGATTCCGCCAAAAAGTCGGAGGGTCATCTGGACAACTGAGTCCTACTTCATAAAGTGTCTGCTCGATGATTTGACGGCTTTGAACATGTTCGGCAGGTAAGCGTTCTTGAGACGGTAAAAAGAGCATACCTACGGCGAGATCTTCTGGATCAGGAACCGTGATTCCTTGCGCTTGAATTTCTGCACAAAATATTGCTCTCGGAATCTGGGTGAGCAGGCCAGCGCCATCGCTTGTTTCAGCATCAGCATCTTGAGCACCACGATGAGTTAGTCGAGTAAGAGCTTCAAGAGCAGTTTGTACTAAATGGTGGCTAGCTTCACCAGAGATTTGAGCCAGGAAGCCTGTGCCACAGGCATCATGTTCCAAAGAAGCATCATAAAGTGGGTATGCATGGTCGATTTGATGTTGCATCGGTAGCCCTCCTGAAAAACATCATGCGCTTATTGCTAGGGGGCACCTGCTTTGGGCCAGTTTGTTTTCGATAGCTAGACATCGCTTATCGAAGTCATGACAGGAGTTTGGGTATTCGCATAAACGGGAGCATCATTGAACCGAAGGCATCTACATAGGTTGCAGAAGAACAAACAGCGTTCTTACTGAAAGTAAGTATAGCATAGTCAAGGGAGTTAGAGCAAGACGAGCACATGTTTGCAAGAGCACCATTCCTCCCCGGCTGCAAGGCCGGGGAGGAATGGTGCTCTTCGGTAAAAAAATAGAGTGTCTTTCGGAAACGCTGTGCGTTTCCGAAAGACACTACTCTCCACGGTGAGAGAAACACCAGGAAATTTATTCGCCGCCACCTCCTGAAATGGACGCTGCCACAGCGATAGGCGTCTCGTAGAACTCGGCGTCTGGATTGTAGCCCAGGCTCCCCATTTCGGGAATGTCGAGGCCGCGCAGCTCTGTCGCTGCTGAGACACGCAGACCAAAGAACCTCTTGTAGAGGGCGAAGAACGCCAAAGAGATGCCGAAAACGTAGACGAAGCAGACAACCATACCGATGATTTGCGCCATCAACTGACCCGGGTCGCCAAAGAAGAGTCCGCGTACCTGCAACCCACCATAGTTAGCGGCTCCATCAGCGAAGAGGCCAACCGACAGCTGTCCCCAGGCCCCGTTGAAGCCATGGACAGCGATCGCGCCAACCGGATCATCTATCTTCCAAACCTTTTCAATGACGCCGGCGAAGAAGACTACAAGGACACCAGCAACCGCACCGATGATACAGGCAAAGAACGGACTCACGTAGCCACTCGGAGCAGTGATCGCCACCAGGCCGGCCAGCAGCCCATTGCCCATCATACCGATATCGGGCTTCTTGACTCCCGAGACCCAGGTGTAGATCATAGCAGTAACAGAACCAAACGCGCCCGCAAGCATGGTGTTCACGGCGATGATGCCGATGCGCAGGTCACCATTCCCCGATGCGCCCAGGGTACTGCCGGGGTTGAAACCAAACCAGCCGAAAGCAAGAATGAAGCAACCCAGCAGGGCTAACACCATGTTGTGTCCGGGGATGGTATTCGCGCTTCCATCGCGATTGTACTTGCCAAGACGTGCGCCTAACATAATGGCTCCGGCAAGCGCGCACCAGCCACCAACGGCGTGCACCACCCCGCTTCCTGCAAAGTCGATGTAGCCTTTCCCCAGGCCGATCGCTCCCAACTGTGAGAGCCAACCGCCGCCCCAGGCCCAGTTGGCGAAGACAGGATAGACCAGGGTCGAAACAAAGAGCGCGTAAACGCAGAAGGCTGACCACTTCCAGCGTTCTGCCATCGCACCTGTGGGAATGGTTGCGGTGGTATCCATGAACACCATCTGGAACAGGAACATGACTGCGATACCGACATCATAAGTGCCATCGTTGAGGAAAAAGCCCTTATATCCGATAATACCCCAGTTTGTGCCTCCAATCGGAATGGCGAGTTCCTTGTTCAGCGAGGAGAGACCACCTAGATTAGGCACACCGACCAGGCCAACGCCGCCATTCTGGAAGGCGAAACCGCAGATCCAGTAACCTATCATGCCGAGGCCATAGACCATAAAGTTCATCGCCATCGTATGACCAGCATTCTTGGCCCGACAGAGGCCGGTTTCGACAAGCGCGAACCCTGCCTGCATGAACATGACAAGATAACCTGTCACCAACGTCCACACGAAGTTGATGCCAAGACGGTTCTCATCAACGATCAGGGCAAGATTATAGGCAAATGGCTCGTTCGATTTCGCCGTGTCGAGCTGCTTCTGGGTCATGGGTGTGCCATTCGCCGAGACACCGGTCAAGTTGCTCTGGTTGGCCGAGTTCAAGCCACTTGGATCAGCCCCCTGTCCACACGCAGTTAAAAGAAAGAGTAGGCTTACACCGAACAGTGCCATCAGGGCGATGAGCGAGAGACGCCGTCTCAGCCAAAGCATTACAGAGCGATCCAGGAATTTTGGAGGAGCCTCATCGCGCACTTGTAGGAAGCACTGGAAATAAGGCAGTACTTCATCATGACGGGATGCCAGCACAAAAAGTGGCAAAGCGCCAAAGCCTTTGCGTGGCACGAGCATGACTTTCGCCCCCCGATAGCGCACGTACTCGAACTCTTTCCACTTGCGGAAGAGGACATTGTTACATGCGATACCTAGTGTCGTGAACTGGTAGCGCACCGGGAGATTGACGAGAGCAAGAGCCATAAGGATAAGAACCAGCTCTACCGTCGTCGGGAACCAATTACCAATGGCACTGAGAACAAGTAAAGCGCCCAGCGCGTAGAGATTCATACGATGGAGCAGCAACTTCTCACGGTAGGTGAGGGTCACTGTCGCTACAACACTCCCCTCGGACTTGAATCCGAAGGGCAGTCCGATTCGTAGCAACATCAGCATAAAAGAAAAACCGATCAATATCCAAACCAGCATAAGACCATCCTTTCTCTAAAACAGGGAAGATAAAATCTAGTGCAACTCCACCTTACCAGAAGCAGAGGTCTCATCGCTCTTTCGTGGCATGAACCGGGCAAAGAGACGCATCCAGCGATGCGGGTCGGGTAGCTCGCGCATAACCATGCTTTTGCTTTTTTGCCGAGCCTGCACGAGCAGTTGCCGGACCATCGCGACAACATGCTCATTCGAGCCATGCGGCCCTTTTAAACCTCGCTCAAGGATTTCGACGGAACTATGATAAAACCCCATGCGGTAGTAGTATTCAGCATATTTTAGATGCGCTAGTAAGTTCGTTGGTTCATCTTTGAGAGCGCGCTCCAACTCTTCTTCGGCCCTCGCGATATCGTAGCGCTTGAGGTATTCTACGCCCAGGTAAGCTCTGGCCGGTATGTAGAATGGATCGACGCTCAGAGCCTTCTCGAGTGCGTTGACGGTTTCATCATTCGAATCTTGCTCCAGATAGACCATCGCCATCCCAAAATAGGCCTGTGGCCGCTCTGGCTCGGATTCGGCTGCATGTCGAAAACGGATTAAAGCTGCATCCGGGTCTCCTCTACGTAAGCTGGCATATCCCTTGTCAAGCAGATCTGTGTACATTCGCTTCCTCCTGAAACATGATGTCCTCCATGCCTTCTTCAATCATCTCTAACAATGGTTCTGCCACCGGTGATCGCTTTACTCCCGATTGCGGCCGAGCGAGGTAGACCAGCTTGAGCAGCAAGGGCGTGACTAGCGTTGTGACAAGAGTAATTAGGATGACAACTGAGAACAGTGAAGTATTGATGAGCCCAGCCTGAAGTCCAATCGTGGCAGTAATCAGCGCCACCTCGCCGCGTGAGATCATGCCAACGCCTACTATCAGCGCTTCCATCGGCCGGAAACGGCACAAGAGCGCACCACCACCGCAACCGATCACCTTCGTGCCTATTGCTATCCCAATAAAGCTCAGCAAGAAGAGTGGAGAGAAATGAGCAACCCCATGAAAATTCGCTTCAACTCCGACATAGACGAAAAAGATGGGGATGAAGAAAGAATAGCCAATTTTTGAGAGGCCATCATGCACCCACTCTCGCATCTCCGAACGACTTACCAGGATACCCGCAATATAAGCGCCGGTGATCGCTGCCACGCTCCCAAGCTCCTCCGCCGACCAGGCATAGAGCAGGACGAGTGCAAGCACGAAGCCGATACGGGCTTCCAGCGCCAGCAAGCGCGGGAGCCAGCGAGAGAGCAACGGGAAACCGTAGTGCCCCAACAGGTAGGCTATAGGGAAATACAGCGCCATCTTAAGGATAGACCATAGTGGGTTCTGCCCCAAGGTAAAGGCGAGGATCACTGAGAGTACAATAAGGCCGAGAACGTCGTCAATCACCGCCGCTCCCAGGATTGTCGTTCCCTCTTTGGTGTGGAGTTTGCCCAATTCTTTTAATGTTTGTGCGGAGATACTCACACTCGTCGCCGTGAGCAGTGTTCCGAGAAATAAGCTCATAGGGAGTGAATATCCGAGCGTGTATGAGAAAGCTGTTCCCGCGACGAAAGGAACCACCACACCTGCGGAAGCGGAGACGAGCGCAGTTACTCCTACCCGACGCATCTGTTTCATATCTGTTTCCATACCAGCGATGAACATCAGGAGAATGACGCCGATCGTGGCAAATGAATTCAGCAGGGGATCAGGATGAATCCAGTTGAGAACAGATGGTCCTGCCAGAACGCCGACAAGCAGTTGTCCCAGTACCGTTGGTATACCTATACGCTGGCATATCCAGCCGGCGCACTTAGCCGCAAGAAGAAGCACCGCAAGCAGGACAAGAAGTGTGGTGACAGACATGGTAAGTAACTCCAGACCTTCCAGTCAAAAGACTTGCTCTCTTAGAACTGGAGAGAGCAATAAGGTTAAGGTACTCACCATCGAGCCTATCATGAGCACTCACACATATGATGTGTATTGCTTGCATGTAAGATTTGAGGAATCCGCATCGCAATTCCTCAACGTTTATCTTTGCCTATAGTATAAAAAGTTAATGTTGTCAATGATAGAGTTAAAATAGAAGAAAAGTATCGGCTAATATTTGTGCATAATATACAAATTAGCCTTGCATAAATTCCTATTATTCACGACAACAATTAGTTATTCTGTTATCTTCAGGAAGAATAAAGTAACAATCTGTGCAAAATAACCTGCTATTATTATCTCCTTAATTTTTTAAGAGCGTTACAATCAATACAACTGCTACAACCGCGACAAGTGCGACAACTGCTACAAAATCCCTCCAGGTTGCCTTTTCACGTAATCCATCCACTCCTACAACTACCTGGCAGTTTCGCGGCTAAAATGAAGCATTGCTTGCTATAGCATATGGGTATAATGTAGATTAAAAAGAGCCGCACAAGCACTTGTGGAATTTATCAAGGGATCGCCGCTGGAATGGAATAATGATCAATAGCTGGCATTCGAGAGGATGACGTCTGAATGAAGAAACATATTGAACGATTGCGAGGCATGCGCGATCACTTACCAGAAATGTACCAACAGCAGCGATGGGTAATGGATAGATTGAGTGCATTCCTGGCTCAAGCGGGCTATAACCCGGTTGAGCCTCCCATTTTGGAGCGTAGCGAGCTTTTCCAATCTAGCTTCGGGCAAGAGCTATGGCAAAACCTTTACACCTTTCGCTTGCATCATCGCGATCTTTGCTTGCGCCCTGAGTTCACAGCATCGATATGCCGACTTTATCTTGATCATTATCAGCAGCAGACTTTGCCACTACGGTTCCAATATGCGGGTCCAGTTTTTCGCTATGAAACACCAGGACGGGGCCGCTATCGTCAATATACCCAGCTCGGAGTGGAATTGTTTGGTGGTCACATCATATCTGCTGATGCAGAAATCTTACAACTAGCATGCGAAGCGCTTAACAAATTGCAGATTACTTTGTACCGCCTGGAATTGGGACATATCGGAGTTGTAAGCGGTTTTATCAATCGGCTGCAACTTGATGATCATGCGGCTCGTTTATTACTCAGCCTGATGGAGCAGATAAGTCGATCTGATGAAGGCGAGCGATTTGCACAGACACGACTTGAAACTCTTTATCCAGCAAAGAGGTCAGGCGAGAGTGAAATAAACAGCAGTTCTATGGGTACAATTGCCGTTGGAGATGCGCATTTACTTGCTTCGCTTTTGAGCAGCATAAGCGTCACATTTGGGAGTGACGATGCCCGGCACGAGGTTGTTGAGCGGTTTCTCTGGAAAATGGAACGCAGTGAGCAACGCAGGCGAATATTATACGCGTTAGAATTTTTACGTGCTCTTCATGCTATATCAGGATCGCCCCCAGAGGTCTTTGGCGCACTTCGTGATCTATTAGAACGCTACGAGCTTGATCCCAAACCATTAGCAGAACTGGAACAATTGGTAGGTGTTATCGAGCAGAGTGCTGTTACAAGTCAACAGATTGTACTCAATCTGGCACTTGGACGAGGCGTTAGTTACTATACAGGGCTTGTCTTTGAGATTCATGCAATGGATGAAGATGGTTTTGACACGCAACTCTGTGGAGGAGGCCGTTATGACAACCTGGTACGTGCTGTTGGGGGGACACGCGACATCAACGCATGCGGCTTTGCATTCGGCGTTGAGCGACTCCTTCCTTTTATTCCTAAAAGCAATCTCCCATCGGTAGAGAAAACACAGGCGCTCATCATACCTGTGAACATTCAAAATATGCCTTATGCTTTAAGAGTAGCGCAGCATGCACGTGAAGGTGGATTACGAGTAGAGGTTGATGTAAACGAGCACAGTGTTGGTGCAGGATTGAAACTTGCGACAAAGAAAGAAACCCCATGGGCGCTGATTGTAGGTGAGGACGAACAGCAGACGAATAGGGTCACTTTACATCATCTTGTAACAGGAAAAGAACTCGTACTAGACATCCATTCACTTGCTCAACAAATCTCGGATGAGGAACAGCCTTTATGAATTCAACATCCGTAATTCGCCTGGCACTTCCTGGAAAAGGGACACTGGAATCAGCAACCCTGGCATTTCTCGCTGAGTGCGGTATGAAAGTGAACCGCAACAATCCGCGCCAGTATCTTGCAAGTGTGAGTAGTATGCCAGATTTGGAGGTAGTCTTTCAGCGTGCAGCCGATATACCATTACTAGTACAAGATGGTGATGCTACATTCGGCATTACCGGTTATGATATCCTGGCAGAATATAGAGGAGTTGCTGAAACTGAGGGTGAAGATCATGATCATGATGATGACATCATCATACTTGAGCAAGACCTGGGATATGGAAATTGCCGCCTGGTTGTGGCTGTCCCAGAGAACTGGATTGATATAAGCACCTGTGCTGATCTCTGGCACCTGTCCGGCTATTACATGGCTCATAAAAAGCGAGGACTGCGCATTGCTACGAAGTATCCAACCCTGACAGGGCAATTTCTGCGCCTGCATGGCATTACACACTGCAAAATTATTTCTCCTCATGGAGCTTTAGAGGCTGCGCCATTAACCGAAACCGCAGATCTGATAGTTGATCTCACTGAGACAGGAACAACCCTGCGTGAAAACCACTTGAAGTTGTTGGAAGATGGTATTGTGTTGCGTTCGCAGGCTTGCTTGATAGGCAATACTCGACTTCTACGGGAGAACAAGCAAGCGCTAAGTCTGGCATCAATAGTGCTAGAGCTTATCGAGGCTCGTAAGCAGGCTCGAAATCGATCCATACTCACAGCTCATTTACAAACAGAGACCCCGGAGGAAATGCAACATAACTTCACAAGCCTGAACCAACGTTTGGATCATCTGGTTTCGGGATTAGAATTTCAGGCCGCACATACGGAAGGGCAGTATACTACCAATCCATGCCGGTACACAATTTCTGGTGTGACAAATGTAGGAGGTTCCGCTACTGATTTCTTAGAAATCGTTGCGGTATTGCGTAGTGCAGGAGCGCTACACATCAACATTACACCGTTGACTTATCGTTTTGCGAATGAGTCTTCGAGTGTACGTACATTGAACAAACGACTAAAGAGAAAACATTGAATGATCTAATTATTAGTCTGGCTACCATCCAGCAAATGCAATTTAAAGAGCGAGAGAAGGCAGAGTTGCTTCTGCAGCGCTGGTTAGCACGGCATATGAATGTGTTGGCTGAGAGTGTTACTCTGACACCAAAAGCGGTTTCATTGAATTCGTTCAATGGGTTTTACCGTAGTGATGGTGAGGAATATTTCTTCAAAACACATATTGAAGAGCAAGGAATATTGGAAGAATACTACAATGCAGAGCAGTTATACCAGGCAGGTTACAACATAGTGAGACCATTGCGAACGATACACGAAGGTGGGCAACAGATGGTTATCTATCCAGTTGTACACTGGCCCGTCATGTTTGATCTCATGCGAACAGTTGAGGTCGGCAAAACAGAAGAAAGTTCATGGAATACACTTGTTTCTGCCGAGAAACACGAATGTGCTCGTTTGCTCGATATTTATCAATCAACGTTTGCCCATAGTACGGCAGTAGAACATGCGCGTGCTCCCATTCATCAACTTTTCTGGCATCGCCTGACGGGAGGACGTTATAAAAGTTTTTACGAGGGAAAACTCATTCGATACCCGCAAGGTACTTATGTACAGGAGAGTGGCATTTCTTTCAATGAATTGCTCTCGTTGCGTTGGGTTATCAATGGAGTATCACAGCAAAAAGTGTTAGGCGAATTAGTCGAGCGCGCTAAAGTTGTACTTAATCCTGCGCAGGATGCTTTGACGGTTATCGGACATGGAGATGCCCACTTCGGCAACGTTTTTCTGGAAAATGCGCTGCTGCAAGGCGGGCGACCGCTGGCACCTATCCATCTCGCCAACGCCGCTGGCGCGGCTACTGCTGCGCAGTCAGGCGAGATGCAAGGAGAAGGGTCGCCCCTACATTTCAATTGGGAGGACCTAGAGGAAACAAAACCACGTTATTTGTATTTCGATCCGGCGTTCGCTGGGCGACATTCACCATTATTGGATATAATCAAGCCATTGTTTCACAATGTGCTTGCAACATGGATGTATTTTCCACAAGTTATTGCACAGGATTTGCAGTTGACTGTCTCAAGGCGTGATATGACTATTACTGTTGAGCACAATTACACGTTGACTCCAGTACGCCAGGCGATTTTACGAACGAAGGTAGAGCAGTTGATTAGACCTCTGATTGGGAAATTGCGGGCACGAGATATGTTACCAGTTCATTGGAAAGAGATCATGCAACTAGCATTGATGTGTTGCCCACTCTTGACTATCAATTTGCTCGATGGAGAACGTATGCCCCCATCCATTAGTTGGCTAGGACTATTACTGGCAGTTCAAACTGGCAATAATGGTATACAACCCTGGGGATACGAATTATGATTGCAATCATCGATTATGGAGCAGGCAACATTCGCAGCATTGAAAAGGCTTTGGAGCATGTCGGAGCGAGTGTCCAGATCACTGATGAGCCTGATACCGTCAATAAAGCACAGGCAATAGTACTGCCAGGTGTCGGCTCGGGAGGGGCTGCGATGTCAAGAATGACAGAACGTGGCTTAGACGATGCTATACGCAAGGCAACACAGCAAGGCAAACCTTTCCTGGGTATTTGCCTTGGCATGCAATTGCTTGCAGATCATCATGCAGAAGGTGAAGTGGACGGATTGAGTCTCTTCCCTAGTGAAGTACGACGGATTCCACATGGGCCGAAAATACCACACATGGGATGGAACCAGGTAAAACCACAACATACAGCATTAGACATTTTTGATAACATTCCTCCAGATGCTTATTTCTATTTCGCGCACTCATATTATGTCGAGCCACAGGATTCACAGGGCGTAGCGGCAGTTACGGATTACGGTTCGCCTTTTTGCAGCGTTATTGTTACGGAGCGAGTCTGGGGAACACAGTTCCATCCTGAGAAAAGCGGATCTGTAGGTTTGCAATTGCTCCAAAATTTCCTAAAGTGGATAAGAGAATGATCATTCTGCCAGCTATTGATATTAAAGATGGTCAGTGTGTTCGATTATATCAGGGCGACTATGCTCAGGTCACAACATATGATGTAGACCCTGAAAAGGTTGCTCAACGCTGGCAGCGTTCTGGAGCAAGTTGGCTGCATATTGTCGATCTGGATGGCGCTGCAGCAGGCCACCCTGTGAATATCGAATTGATTAAGAGGATTCACGCAAGTACTACTTTGCATATCGAACTGGGTGGAGGTATGCGTTCACTGGTGGATATTGGTCAAATGTTAGACCTTGGAATAGATCGAGTTGTACTTGGTACTGTGGCTCTGACTGATCGCGCATTGCTCATGGAAGTTCTGGCACGTTGGGGCGAGCGTATTGTTGTGGGACTTGATGCTCGTAATGGTTCGGTAGCTATTTCTGGGTGGCGCGAGACTTCGCAAGTGCGAGCAACCTCACTTGCAACCAAACTATGTGCCGATGGAGTACAACGATTTATTTATACTGATATCGCTCGTGATGGTGCATTGAAAGGGCCGAATATGGAAGAGCTAAAAGAGATGAAACAGGTACTGTCGGCGAGCAGCGAGGGCGACCTCAAGGGTCTCCACTCCACTCCACTCCACTCCCGCCCTTACAATGATACGGAAAGGCTTCGCCAGCATTCTATGCAACAATTTTCATCCTCATTAATTGCTTCTGGGGGTGTCAGTTCGATTGATGATTTACGTTCCATTGCGGCGCTTGGTATTGAAGGGGCGATAATTGGGAAAGCTTTGTACACTGGCGATGTAGACCTCGCGGCAGCAATACAGGAATTTGAGAGGTAGTGTTATGCTGACAAAGCGCATCATCCCCTGTCTTGATGTTGCAGCGGGACGAGTGGTCAAAGGAGTTAATTTCGTGAATCTGCGCGATGCAGGTGATCCTGTGGAACTCGCCGAATTCTATAACGCAGAAGGCGCAGATGAACTGGTCTTCCTGGATATTACGGCTTCACATGAGCAGCGAGCCACTATGCTGGATGTCGTTATGCATACTGCAGAACAAGTTTTTATTCCTGTAACTGTCGGTGGCGGTATTCGCAGCGTTGAAGACATCCGCGCTACGCTTGGGGCAGGAGCAGACAAGACCTCATTGAACACAGCCGCCGTACAAAATCCAGACTTATTGCGAGCAGGAGCAGAGCAGTTTGGTGCGCAGTGTATTGTTCTTGCTATAGATGCTCGCGCAAATCCAATCATGCCAAGCGGGTATGAAGTGTTCATTCATGGTGGTCGCACACCTACTGGCAAAGATGTGCTGGAGTGGACACAGCAAGGTGTATCTCTTGGTGCAGGTGAGATTCTCCTCACAAGCATGGATCGAGATGGTACACAGCAAGGATATGATCTAAAGCTTAATAACTTGGTTTCAAAGGCTGTCTCGGTGCCTGTCATAGCATCCGGGGGTGTTGGAACGTTGGAGCATTTTTACGAGGGTTTGACCAGTGGAGGAGCAGATGCAGTGCTGGCAGCTTCGATCTTTCACTTTGGGAAATTTCGAGTTCGTGAGGTGAAGGAGTATTTGGAGAGGAGGGGAGTGGTGGTGAGGCCATCTTAGCGCAGTAACACATCCATGCGAAGAGGCTCATTACTTTAACGGAAAGGTTCGCTGCCTCTAATATATGATTTCCATACACGTGAATAAATTGCTCGAGCTTCTCACTGCGGTTTGAGATTATGATGTACTTGCTAGATCCATCCGTTTGCCTGCAACCTCTCAATCGCAACTGCTACCCCATCCCGATTATTGGTATCCGTCACCCAATCTGCTTCTGCTTGTACATAAGTTGGAGCATTACCCATGGCAATACCAAGCACGGCCATGTGTAACATTGCTACATCATTATCCATGTCACCGATAGCAACCATTTCAGAAGGAGCGATGTCAAGTTGCTGTCCCAGGGCCAACAGCGCTGTTGCTTTATCCACGCCCCGATGGATAATCTCTAGATATGTCTCGAATGAAAACTGGCCTGCACAATCACTCGGTAGCACACTCGCCAAAGCATTGAGACGTGGTACAAGTGCAGTTTCTCCCACGATGGCTTGCAACTTATGGGGTGCCTCATTAAAGTGCATGAGGTCAGAGTCTACAATGGGAGTGACCCCAGTAATCATACTTTCATGATGTAAGGCCAGATCCCACCTCGGGATGTACCAATTTTCGCCAGTAAACCAACCGATGCTGATCCCTAGCTCCTCAGCATTGCTCAATACCAGGCGCGCTGACGAGAGACTCATACGCTGTTCATTCACAACCTCTACTGAAACATCCTGATCGGGATAAAGTCTACAAGTCAAAGCTCCTGTATAGCAAATGGCCAGTCCAGTGATCTCCAATTCCGCAATGATTGAGTAAAGTGCCTTTGGACCTCGGGCTGAAGCCAGAACCACTTGCACACCTTGAGATATCACCTGCCGTACAGCCTCACGGGTCGCAGGCGTAACCTGGAGTTCATCAGTCAAAAGCGTTCCATCCACATCTAAGGCCAATAAGCGGGCTCGTTGAGTGTATTTCATAGGGAAATTTGTGCATCCTTAATCAGGTAATTAGTGAGTTTTTGGAGATACCTCCTTCAGAAAGTTTCCAGAAGACTTCTCCAAAAATGACGATTCTTCAACGCAGGAAGAAACAGGGTCTTCTTGCTCTTTATATTGCACCATTTGCCTTATTGTCAAAGATTGATTGAAAATAGGTTAAAACGATTCTCCTCGAACTGCTTTGGCAGGATTGATATTCCTGACATGGTAACGTATAGTGAGTGGAGCAATCACTCTCAATGCGAGCCAAAGCAACCAGATCCAAAGGAGAATGAGGACACGAAATATGCTGAAATTTGACCGCCAGGGTCTGATACCCACTGTCATCCAGGACGACACTACAGGTGAAGTGCTTATGGTGGCTTTCATGAATGAAGAAGCCTTCAATCTGACTCGCAAAATGGGCTATACCCACTTCTTTAGCCGATCGCGAAATGCGATCTGGCGCAAGGGGGAACAGTCGGGAAATGTGCAGGAAGTGCGAGATATTTTTGTGAATTGCGAGGAGAATAGTTTACTGATCCGGGTAGTGCAGCATGGCGAAGCAGCATGTCATGAGGGTTATCGCAGTTGTTATTATCGTCGATTGCTGCCGGATGATAGTTATGAAACGATGGCTGAGCGCATTTTTGATCCGGAGATTGTCTATGAACTCTAAAGACGCACAGGCAAGAATACAACTTAGTTTAGCTTTAGAAAAGAAGATGCTCCCTTTATACGGCGCCTATCTCTACTTGCGCGATCATGATTTAAGTGAGGAGTCGAACACTTCGCGATTGCTCCAAGAGCACAGTAAGAGCTACCTGTTATCCAGGCTGAGTGATGAATTGCAAGAAATGGCAAATGTGCAAAGCGGTGAGCACATGCATACTGATCGGCAATCCGATACGATACTTGAGTGTAGCCAGGTTGGATACTGGCTGATGCTGCTGGCGGCAATCAAGAAAATAAAGTATGATGATTTTATACCTCATAAGGCGGTTTTAGAGGGTTATTATGGGCAGCACGACTCAGGATGGTCGGTAGAGCAACAGCAGAACTGCCTGAGTCTGCTAGCTAACACCGAACCTGCCATGATTGCGCAGGGATTGAGGCTTGGTTTTGCTTTGATAGGCTGGGCATGCGCTGAAGCAAATGTGAATCCCCTGGATCCAGCCGAATTTGACCTGGCACAAATGCGTCGGAAAGGTTTGATTTGACACTAATAGAGGAGTGCTGTCGCTTCTTGAAAGACATTCTGTAATGCTGCTGCGCAGTTAGCAGTCTGACTAAGAATGAGAGGAAGAGATGATCCACTTTTATGAATTATCGACGATGAATGCTTCCCAACGACAACATCTATTGCGTCGCGCAGAATTGCAGATTGATGAACTTACTGAGCGAGTACGACCCATTATCCAAGCAGTACGAGAACGTGGTGATGAAGCACTTGTTGAATTTACAGCTCGCTTTGACCATGTTCAACTTTCACCTGATCAACTGCGAGTTGGACAGGAAGAAATTGAGCAGGCTCACAGATTGCTCGATCCATCAGTGCGTGAAGCCATTGAGCATGCTATTCGCAATGTTCGAACGTTCCATGAACGACAGTTGCCGCATGAGCACTGGTTCACAGAAATTGAACCAGGCGTTATAGCTGGTGAGAAGATCACGCCGATAACTTCAGCAGGTCTTTATGTACCGCGAGGGAAAGGTGCGTTTCCCTCTGTAATGTATATGCTAGCTACTCCTGCCAGTATTGCTCGAGTACCTCGTATTGTTGTCTGTACACCTCCTGGACCTAACGGAACAGTCGATCCTGCTTCGCTCGTAGCAGCAGATTTATGCGGCGTGCATGAGATATATCGCATTGGCGGAGCGCAGGCCATTGCGGCTCTTGCTTATGGTACAAATACTATCAGGCGGGTGCATAAGCTAACCGGTCCAGGGAGTGGCTATGTAGCTGCCGCCAAAAGGTTGTTGTATGGAACTGTAGATGTGGGCTTACCTGCCGGTCCAAGTGAATCTATCACATTAGCTGATAAAAGCGCCGATCCTGAACTACTGGCAAGAGACTTGTTGATCGAGGGTGAACACGGCCCAGATTCATCTAGCTTGTTGGTGACTGATAGTCGTCCACTGGCTGAAGAAGTGATGAGTTTGCTACCCGAAAAAATGACTGCTCTACCTGATTGGCGGCAGGGTTTTGTACGCACGGTATTCGAGGCGCCAGAAGGAACAGGTGGCATAGTATTTGCTGTAAACATGGATGAAGCTCTTGATTTTGTCAATGAATATGCCCCTGAACATCTCGAAGTACAGGTACGAGAGCCATTTGCACTTCTACCAAAATTGAAGAACGCTGGCGAAATATTGATCGGACAATATACACCATACTGTACCGGAAACTATTGCATAGGGACAAATGCCTGCCTGCCTACAGGTGGCTTTGCCCACACTTTCTCTTGTACGACTGTATTTGATTTCCTTAAGCGAACAGGCATTGCTTATCTGACAAAAGAAGGCTACGCTTCGCTAAACGAGACAACACGTCGCCTTGCAGAATTCGAAGGCTTTCCCGCACACGCAAATGCAGTCACTAATAGGTTTAGCTAAATTGAGAAACTAAGATGTTAACACAATTCCGTGATCGAACTGAAGCAGGAAAATTACTGGCGGCACAGCTTGCTGCATATGCTAACCAGCAGGATCTGATTGTGCTTGCTTTGCCTCGAGGCGGTGTGCCTGTTGGATTTGAAATTGCTCAAGCACTACACGCACCATTGGATGTCATTGTCGTTCGGAAGCTTGGTGTCCCTGGACAGGAAGAACTGGCGATGGGGGCTATTGCAACTGGTGGAATACGCATACTCAATAAGGATGTCGTGCAATTCCTGAATATACCTGACGAGGTGATCGATGAGATCACAGTACAGGAACTACAGGAATTGGAGCGACGCGAACACAGCTATCGTGGAGAACGCCCTGCGTATGTCATAAGCGGTCGCACAGTCATACTTGTGGACGATGGCATTGCGACGGGGGCAACCATGCATGCTGCTGTCGCGGCCATTAAACAGCGACAGCCCACACGCATCATCATTGCTGTTCCAACCGCCGCGCCCTCGACATGCTATGAGTTTGCGGCTGAAGTAGATGAGGTAGTATGCGTTATACGACCGGAGCCGTTCATTGCAGTCGGCTACTGGTACAGACAATTTTCGCAAACCTCCGACGAGGAGGTGCGCAGCTTGCTTGAACAGGCAAATCAGAGGACATCAATAATACCACGCAGACCACGAAATACGGCAACAACTTGGAACCGTAAGAAGAAAACCAGCAAAGATACATCGCAATCTGAACACATGAATACAGTGTAACAATATTCCGTGTTCAGGTGGACTAAATTCTTTATAGACCGAGATGACACGAAAGGTATCTATGACCTTGCAACTTGCCTGACATGAAGTGTAGAAGCAAAATTTTTAGCTATGTACAAAGACGCGGAAGCAGCGTTTCTGAATACATAGGAGGCAATAAAATGGCAATAAATCATCTTGAGCAGTTTGTACAGATTCCAATCGATTCCATTAAACTGGAAGGATCACTTGCTCTTCCTAGACAGACACAAAGGCTTGTTGTCTTTGCTCATGGAAGTGGAAGCAGTCGTTTCAGCCCCAGAAACAACTTTGTAGCCCGAGTACTGCGTGAAGCGGGCATTGGGACGTTGCTCATGGACTTACTTACTGAAAATGAAGACGCTGTATATCAAACCCGGTTTAATATTGATCTGCTGACCGAACGTCTGATTTTGGCCACGCAATGGCTAAGAGAGCAGCCACACACAAAAGATCTTGTGATTGGGTATTTTGGAGCTAGCACAGGTGCAGCAGCAGCACTTAAGGCTGCCGCCGCTGAAGGTGCAAAGATCGGGGCAGTAGTTTCTCGTGGTGGACGCCCTGATCTAGCTCAAGAAGCGCTCGTGCATGTTCAGTCTCCTACACTTTTGATAGTCGGTGGTAACGATGACATCGTTATTGAACTGAATCGCGAAGCCTATGCAAGGTTAAATGGGAAGAAGCAGTTAGTGATTGTTCCAGGGGCAACGCATCTGTTTGAAGAGCCTGGCACGCTGGAGGAAGTAGCCAGGTTAGCAACTGATTGGTTTAAACAATACCTACGCTAACATAGGAAGTCTAACAAACACCACTAATAACAAATGTGGTAAGATTTTGGCAAACATCGCTGACATGTATTGCCAAGAGGTAAAGCATGACTCTTTCTCTGGTAGCTGTAGATTATAGCCGTCCCATCCAACCAATATTTATGCAGAAGCCTCGGGTTGGCACCGTCCACAGTGTCTTTCGTAAGGCCGTGAATATTACCCATGATAGTACCATACTGGCTTTACTGAGTGACGAATTGCCTCGCATGCCAAACAGTGTACGGCTGCGGTCTGTCGTGACAGATGAGCTATTGCCAAACTTACGACCCGGCATGGAAGTCATGGTGGGTAACGATAGATTAGCTATTCCAACCTGCAACTTCTCATTTGATCTGCCTGATACATCTGCATGGGAGCCAAGACCGAATGTATCGGCATACGCTTGGCATCGTGAAACAGTAACGAGACATACTCGCTTGCTTGCTCAATTTTTCGCACAAAAGCAATATGAAGGTGGACTGGCTCCCCTGATTGGATCGTTATTTCTAGAACAACCGCCTCAAGAAACACCTCTTTCACGGATGGCTATGCCCAATCTTCGATTGCTTGCTCAGGCAAGTTGGCAGCAGAACATTGTAGGCATTGAAGAAGCCACGCTTGGCCTGGCTGGTTTAGGACCCGGCCTCACTCCATCTGGAGATGATGTGCTTGGGGGGTTTGCAGCTATTATGGCGTTGCTAAGCCCACAACTTAGCGCAGACTCTATCTCCCGCAAACACATTGCTTCAACCATTACCACAGTGGCAAAGCCACGTACTACAAAGTTAAGTGGCATTTTGCTGGAATATGCTTCTCGAGGTGAAGTGTCAGAACAATTTGGCACATTACTACTGACACTGTCATATCCAATTGAGGCATCTGAAACATTACTGAAAGCCGCGGATCGTGTCCTGGCCTTTGGTGCAAGCTCTGGCGGTGATACCTTGTTGGGTATGCTGCTTGGCTTGCGGGCACTGGAAGGTGAAATCGATTAAATTGGAGGTTACCCATGGTCATTCGAGCGCTACTCAAGCGTAATACGTACTATGATTCGATCACTCTGATGTCCGTAGCCCAGGCTGCTAAAGATCTGCCTGGGGTAGAAGACATTGGAGCAGTCATGGCAACAGAAGTGAACCTTGAGTTACTGCTCAATGCCAACTTGATGCCTGCTGCATTTCTTGCCGAGCAGCAGACGCCACCCAGCTCAGAGGATCTACTGATCGTGGTGCGTGCAATCGATGAGGCGCATGCAGAGGTAGCTCTGACCGTTGCAGAAGAACGACTGACCTCACGAGGGGATCGGGATGCCTCGAATAGAGGTGAAACGCTGCCAGCACGCTCATTGGAGATGGCGCTAAAACGCGATGGAGCAGCAAACCTGGCAGTGATTTCCGTGGCCGGTGAACATGCCTGGCTGGAAGCAGAGCAAGCTCTGCGATGCGGTATGCATGTCTTCCTCTTCAGTGATAATGTGCCTGTTGAGCAGGAGAAGCGTCTTAAAGCCCTGGCCATTAGCAAAGATCTCCTGCTAATGGGTCCAGATTGCGGTACAGCAATCATCAATGGCGTCGTGCTTGGCTT
>WNGE01000083.1_pt1 | contig 98261 bp, 79 predicted proteins | sample 5400651 | NCBI WGS metagenome assembly WNGE01 (sample SAMN13153370, study PRJNA577476) | soil metagenome | isolation source: 60 cm soil or saprolite under grassland replicate 2 | place: USA:California | collected 2016-06-15 | reverse complement strand
CCAAGCGACCCTTTACATCGAAAGCTCCGACAGCTTCGTTGCCTCCGCTGCCGCTTCGATTGCTACCGGGTGGAGCGAACCAGTTCCCGGGCGGGACTTGCACCCGCTGAAGTCCAGCGCCTTTCACGGCGCACTGTTATGCCAACTAAAGCTCCATCCAGTGACCGGCAGTCCAGTGCGGGCTGCCGGCCAGTTGATGGCGGTTGGGACTAGTTCTTAGTCGACCGCGAACGCTGCCATGGCGACCTTCTCGAGGTCGAGGTACTGCGCCTTTTCCACGGTGATGCCAACAGCCAGGATCTCGTCCCGCCTTTGAACGGCGAAGACCCCTTGTATTCCTGGCTGACGGCATCCGCGCTGTCGAACCCGACACACAGCCCGTCGCCGCACAGCGTGAACTTGCCCACCTGTGCGCGCATTGGCCCTTGGGCCACGACCTTGTCGTTGACGTAAAGCTTCGTCTGGCCCAGCGACTCGCGGTTCGGGCCCGCCTTCTCTCGGGTGAACTCCATTCCGAGGGTGTACTTGCCGGGCTTCAGTTCCGGTGAGACGAACTTCTGTTCCGGCTTGATGCCGAGGAAGTTGTAGACGTAATACAACTTCTTGTCTTTGATGAACAGCGAGTGACCGCCGAAGCGCGACCCGTGCGCGAAGATCACGCCCGAGCAGTTCGAATCGGCGATCTCGACGTCGGCGAAGATCTTATACGACCGGCCGCGCACGTTGACGGCCACGCTCTCTGGCACGGCCGACGTGCCAGGATAGTAGATGTACCGCTCGCGGGGCTCTTCCTCGGCGGGACGTGGGGTGCCGAAGATTTCCACGATTGTGCGATCGTCAAGTGGCAGCACCAGATTTTTCTCCGCCTCCTCGAACCAAGCCTTGATCAGCGCCTGGAGCTTCTCGGGGTGCTCTTTGGCCAGGTCCTTGGATTCGGCGCGGTCCACGTCCACGTGGTACAGCTCCCACTGGTCCTTCTCGTAGTTGCCAAGGTTCGAGGGCGCCGGCGGGTGGACCGCGGAGGCCTTCCAGCCGTTCTCCCAGATCCCACGCGTGCCGAGCATAGCGTAGTACTGCCGCTTCTTCTGTGTGGGGTCATCCGGCTTCGCATCGAAGGTATAACGCATCGAGACGCCGGAGAGCGGGTACTGCTCAACGCCCTTGTAGACCTTGGGCATCTCCAGTCCGCAGACCTCCAGAATTGTCGGGACGATGTCGGTGGAATGGTGATACTGGTTCCGCACCTCGCCGCGGGCCTGGATGCCCCTTGGCCACGAGATGACGAGCGGGTCGCAGGTGCCGCCCGCATATTCCGAGTACCGTTTGAACATCTTGAACGGCGTTGAAAACGCCGTGGCCCACCTTGTCGGGTAATGCTCGTAAGTATCGGGTCCGCCCAGTCTGTCGATCAGTTTCAGATTCTCTGACAACTCATCGGGGTAACTGTTAGAAAACTTGTTCTCATTGACCGAGCCGCTGGGGCTGCCCTCGCCCGACGCGCCATTGTCTGCGGTGTAGATCACGAGGGTGTTGTCGAGCTGACCGGTCTGCTCCAGGTAGTCGATGATGCGGCCCACCTGAGCGTCCGTGTACTCCGAGAAGGCGGCATAGACCTCGGCCAGCCGGGAAAACAGGTGCTTTTCATCGGCGTTGAGTGAATTCCAGGGACGCACCTGGTCTGACTGCGTCGCAAGCTCCGGCGGCATGGGGTTGATCGGTGTCAGGGCGGTGTCCTTGGGCAGGATGCCCTTGGCGATCATGCGCGGCAGCACCCATTCGCGATAGGCCTCGTAGCCGTCGTCGAACTTGCCCTTGTACTTGTCGATGTATTCCTGCGGGGCGTGGTGGGGAGCGTGATTGGCGCCCGGGCAAAACCACATATACCACGGCTTCGACGGGTTGCCCGCCTTCTGGTCCTTAATCATCTCAAGCGCATGATCGGCCACTCGGCCGCGACCGCGAAACCAATAAACGCAACTACCACAACCGAACGATCCACGGTCCCATGCGAGAAGCGCAAGCATATTTGACAAGAAAGTTGCGCGAACGCGATCTGGGCCGCGATTTGGAAGGAGCAAAGATCACACTCAACGAGTATCTGGATCGGTGGAGTCCAGACAGCCGTGAAGCCAAGAGTGCGAGAGAAGACCTGTCAGGACTACGAAGGCATGCTGCGACGGTACATTCGACCTGACCTGGGCGAAAGAGTACTGGCGGCAATGCGTCCCCTGGATCTCCAAACTGCCTATCAGCAAATGATGGAGCGCGGTCTCTCAGCTCGGACTATCCGCTACACGCACGTTATCTTACGATCCGCGATGCGGCAGGCGATGCAATGGCGCTTGTTGCTTGAGAACCCTGCCGATGGCGTGAAAATACCGCAACAGCCAAGAAACGAAATGCGGGCTCTCACGGTTGAGCAGGCACGGACATTCCTCAAGATCGCACTGACCACACCCTATGGCAGGGTGCTCGCAGCTGCGCTCACAACTGGAATGCGCCCGAGTGAATACTTGGCTCTTAAGTGGCAAGACGTGGACTGGGAACGACAAACCATCAGCGTTGTCCGCAGCATTCGGAGACTGAATGGGAGATGGTGCTTCTGCGATACTAAACGTGCCCGAAGCCGCCGCCCCATTAAATTGCAGAGTTGGATTGTTGCTCGTCTGCGTGAGCTCCGGACGGAAACGATTTCACTCGCTTCGTCCCCTGAAGCCATTGATTTGGTGTTCAGAACCCCATCGGGACAGCCAATTAAGCCGATAATCTGGGCAAACGTTTCAAGTCAATCCTTAAGCTGGCAGGTTTACCACGGCTGAGACTCTACGATTTGCGCCACACGGCAGCCACAATCGCGCTTGCAGCTGGAGTGTCGCCCAAGGTTGTATCGGAGCAGCTAGGACATGCCAGCACAGCGTTCACATTGGACACCTACTCTCATGTTCTCCCACACATGCAGGATGAGGCTGTCGCAAGAATAGAGTCGATGCTCGTCGAGATAGCACCGTGATCTGAAGACGTAAGTCCTCGGCACTCGATCCTGAAACACCGTGTCGGGTGCCGAGATTTGTCCCACATGACGCGTCAGACGAACAACGTCCTTTAGGGACTGCTAATTTCTGGCTTGCCGACCGTTTGCCTGTAGCTACTCTTGCCTTGGCGCTGTCCACCGACCTTACTTCTTCTGCGTCCTTGCCGTCCTGGGCGCCGTGTCTGGCGGCTTATCCGCCGGGAAGTTCACACTCAGATATTCTATGAAGGCATCCCGATCGCCTGGATCGACCACCGCGCCCCACTTAGTCATCTTATCCACTTCTTTCGTCCACGCAGTTTTCCCTAACCGCTGCTGCACGATGATGCCCGAGTCATGGCATCCCAAGCATGCTGCTTTCACCTTGGTCTGTAGTGGTCCGGGTGGCAAATCAGTCGAGTCTGCGCATAAAACAGCGACGCACGTGAGCGATAGGAGTAAAGCGAGCAATACACTAGGTCTGGACATGGATTTCCACCCGGTCAACGACGTTGATGAGATATCCGCTGGGGTTCCACTGCACCGAATCCGGCTGCGTGCGGCCTTGGGTGTCGGTAGCCCGGGACATAATTCGGTACGCACCCGGCTTAGGCGCACTCCACGAATAATTCCAAAGGCGCCACGCGTAGTGTGATTCCTCCTTACCAAGTTGCGCTGGATACCAAGTTGCACCCGAGTCGGTCGACACGTCCACCTTCGCAATATCTGCTTCACCCGCCCAGGCCACCCCTTGAACGTGCATGGCCCGGGATTTCATGCTCGCACCGTCGCGTGGGCTGGCGATCAAAGACTTGACATTCAAGGCTGTCAACGGATGGGTGTCCTCCACTTTCACCGCCTCGCCGGGATTTACCGGCCCGTTCGGCATGCGATACCCCGGACTCATGAAGTTGCCATCGAATTCTTTGTCTATCACCTTGATGTCCGTCAGCCACTTGCAAGAGGCTGCGCCAATCCATCCCGGCACCAGCGCACGCGCCGGAAATCCATGATGCTTAGTCAACGTCGCTCCATTCATGTGCAGGGCTATCAGCGTGTCGCCATCCGTGGCTTTCTCAATCGGAATGCTACGGATAAAAGGCGGCACTTTCCTGGGCACCTCGTCCAGCCCGCGGAACATCACATGCTTACCTGTCGGCTTCACTCCCGCGCGCTCCAGCAGTTCGCGCAAACGTGGGCCGGTGAAACGTGCCGTTCCAACCGCCCCCTTCTCCCATTGGATTCCTGGCACACGCGGAACCGCGAACGCGCGGCCGTTCCCGGCGCATTCCAGGGTATTGATGACGGCATGCTGCTGCATTTTCGCCAGCTCCGCAAGGGTCAGTGTCAGCGGCTTCTCCACTTCTCCACTCACACTGAGCCGCCACTCTCCGGGGTCCACCGGGTTGGGCTCGTGCATATGATTGCGGACGTAAAAATGTTCCACCGGGGTGATAAACGAGTTGGCATATTCGACCGGCATTTCCAAATCTAGAAACCGAAGGGACCGCGCAATCATTTCGGGCTTGCCTGGAATCGTCGGACTCTCCTCTGCTCCCCAGCTCAGCAACGGGCGAACCGCTCCGACCGCCCCTATGGCGGCTGACGCTCCTAGGACAAACTCGCGTCGTGAAATCATGCTTTTAATCCTGGGTAGTGCGGCTGTCGCTAAGCGAAGCGCATTTATCTGTCCGAAAAAGTGACTTGTGCACGTGTCCCCGGTAGAGCCTTGCTCTTTGTATTTTTTTCTCTTCGTAACCGCGGTGCGCCGTTGTGTGAGTGTAAAACGCCCAGTTTGCCGTCTCGTGCCAACGCGTCGAATCCTACGCCTGTATACCTTTCGCATTCAAGCTTGCTGTTTGCCGGGCAAGTTACAGGCAAACCATTAATTGACAGTCCGGGCGCGATGGGAAACTCAACTTCTTGTTTGCCGACCATCCGGGAGTTTATCTCCACAGTGTGTCGCTGCTAAGGGCCGAGGGGAACGCTGGATAAGCTTCGCCCTGACGTATTCCTGTCCATCAACGGGCTTGTACGCGGCCGCCCTCGTCGGACAATCTGCCCGGAACTTTGAAGGGGTAGTGCCTTCAATTTTCGATGGAGAGATGTTTGTATTACTGCATGACAGATGAAGCCATTAGCCTGCAGTAACAATTTTGCAGGGGCAAAGCATTGGCTGACTGGGGATCTTGGCAACGAGTGGGCGCCAAAAAAAGAGTGGGTTTGGCATAGTTGCTGGCCGTAAAGGAAATTGAAGCGATTAGGGCATCCAAGTTCAACAAAATTCACTGCAATAGATTGGCGAGGAGCACGACATCCGCGTCCATACGACCGACGGCAGCGTAAATGTGCTTAGAGTCCGAAGACCAGGACACGCGACGAACGATGTCGGTGGGGGTCGAACCGAAGTTGGTGATCTGTCGGAGCGGGCCGCCCTTCGCGGGCAGCAAGTAAAGGTTGGTCGTGAATCCGTCTGCAAGCATGAGCGCCAACGACTTGCCGTCTGGAGAAACGACCGGCTGGACGAGATGGAAGTCGGGCGTCCTCCGTGCCGGGATACGAGCCAGCAGCCGCGATGGCCCGCCTTCCGGGGTTGCGACGTAAACTTCCAGCCCCCATCCGCCGCCCACACGGGCGGTCTCCTGTGCGAAATACAAAGTGCGGCCGTCGGGAGCAGGTGCCGAGCGTGAAAGACGGCTTTCCGTGCGAACCACGACTGGATTACCGTCGTCCACAGGAATCTTGAGAATTCTAGACGCCTGCCCTTCCCGTGGTGGGGGCGAGACGTAAAGCCACTTTCCCTCGGCTGACCATGCCGCCCATGCGCTGTCGTTAGTGAGAAGGCGGCGGTTACTGCCGTCCGGACTAATCAACCACTGATCACCATTGAAAGTATCCGGCGGGCGGCTGAAGAAGGTGATGTTCCGTCCATCTGGCGACCATACAGGCACTCCGACTGCAACATCGGGATCACGCTCGAAGGTAATCTGCCGCACTTCGCCCGAATCGTTCAGCTTCATGACCCACAGGTTCCCGTGTCCGCCGCTGTCGGACAGAAACACCAACTCGCGCTCGTCGGGGCTGACCGATGGCGTCTGAACTTGACTGGTCTGGTGTGTCATCTGGACGGCACGGCGGACATTTTCGTCGGGTGGGCCGTCCACGGGAAACTTCCAGATGTTGAACTCAGTGCGGATGTGGGTAGCTAACAAGCGACCCCTGCTGTCAACGTCGGGCTCGATATAGCTGGCCTCGCCGAAGGTGAGTTGGCGCGCACCGCTTCCGTCCAGTTTCACTACCCACAGATTCATTGTGGGCAGATACAGCACCGTGGTACCTCGGGAGGAGCTGTACACGATGCCCGAACCGTCCGGCAGGAACGAATACCCATGCAGGAGCTTGTGTTCACGCGTGATGTGCTGCGGCTCACCCCCGGACGCCGGCACACTGAAAACGTCGTAATCGAATACTTGACCGCGCTGGAAGCCGACCAGCCGATCGTCCGGCGACCACCGAATACAACAGTAACCATAGTCAGCAGCAAGGCGAGAGATCCGGCGAGCGTTGCTGCCGTCGCGATCGGCGACTATGAGCTCCACCTGGCCCCCGCTATTGCGGAAGTACGCCAGCCGCTTGCCATCGTGACTAAAGTCGCCACCGGAGATGCTAACGGCCAGTCGGCGCGGCGTGCCGCCCAAGGCGGGGATCTCGTAAATTGTGCCTTCGACATCGTTTTGGGGCGAAGGCGAGAAATAGATCAACGACGCCGAATCCGGTGCCCAGCGGGGGAACAGGTGGGCTGCGTCATCCCGCGTGATTTTCAAAGGCGGACCGCCTGCCAACAGTCGCACCCAGACGTGCGGCACGTTTTCGCCTGCTGAAAATGCCACAGCTTTGCCGTCTGGCGAGATGGACGGGGACTGCTCCATGCCAACGAAATCGGTAAGTCGCTGGAAATTGACCGGCGCAGGCGCGACCGGAGCTACCGCGACATGCTTGGTGACGAAGTAACCGGCAAGCGCAATCGCGATCACCACTATCGCAACGAGAGGTACGACCTTGTGCCATCCCAAGGCTGGCGCCGGAAGCGGAGCCGTCATCCCCGTGGCGATCATCACGCCCTCAAGGTCGAAGATCACATCGCGCATCGACTGAAACCGTTCTGCAGGATCCTTCTCCAGGCAGTGGGCGACAATGCGATCAAGTGCCGACGGCACGTTCAAGTGGCTCTCCAACAACGACGGCGGATGTTCCATAAGTGTGGCGGTAATCGTGTCCGCAAGTGTCCGGCCATCGAAGGCGCGGCGGCGGGACAGCGCCTCATACAGAATCGCCCCGAAGTTGAAAATGTCGGAGCGCTGGTCAGTAGGCAGACCTCGCGCCTGCTCGGGCGACATGTAGCCTGCCGTCCCCCGCACCCCACCCGCTTCCGTCTCGGTCGTGGCATCGGCAGCAGCCGGTTCGGCGTGCAGCAGCTTTGCAAGACCGAAGTCGAGGATTTTTAGTTGGCCGTCGCTCGTGATGATTATGTTCTCCGGCTTGAGGTCGCGGTGCACGACGCCGCGGTTGTGCGCAGCCACCAAACCATGCGCAATCTGCAGCGCGTATTCGACGGTGCGACGCAGGGAGAGATGTTCGCGCAGCAATCGCTGGCGCAGAGTCTCGCCGTCCAGAAGCTCGGAAACGAGATAGGGGAAGCCCTCGTGACGGCCAACGTCGAAGATTGTGAGGATGTTGGGGTGATTCAGCTGGCCGGTGGCACGCGCTTCTTGCTCGAAGCGCCGTAGCCGCTCCGAATCGCAGGCCAGCGATGAAGGCAGTACCTTGATGGCGACCTCACGCCGCAGCCGGGGATCCCGCGCCCGATAAACCTCGCCCATTCCGCCTGCACCTATCGGTGTCAGAATCTCATAAGGCCCGAGCCGCGTACCGGGAGAGAGAGGCATAAACCTGCGAAATTATAGCCCCGCCGGGAGTCCAAGAGCGCACTACGTTGAGCCCGGTTCTGCGTTTCCTTGGCTCCCCACGTGATCATGACGCGCAATCTGGGAGATGAGGCGCGGTTCTTATCGGATGACGGGCGATTCGGAACTTATGTTTCGGACAATCGTCGCCACAAAAAACCCGTGACTAGCTGAAAGGCATTCCAGGCTCCGCGGCTGTGACCGGAATGGTTCGAGTGACATTCCATCAGTCGTGGAACCGATGCGAGAGCAGGCAGAGCTCCATTTGAATATCGAGCGTGAGCGGAATGTGTGCCGTCATTCGCCACCGGATTAAAGGAATCTGCATCGTAGCAATGGTTGCTCAGTCGTATGTGGCTGGGGACACTTCGTCGAGAAGTGGCGCCGTCCAAGAAGTGATCTGAGCGACGACGATCAGCGCAAAGGTGGGGCAGTTATTTTGCTCGCTTCTGCGAAATCTATTTCGCCGCGCTGCATGCGATCGCGGGCGTCGAGAATGAACTCGGGCGATGGTAAACCAGAGACGCGTACTGAACTCGCGATCCCGAGACGCCGAAAGAGAGTATTCAGCTCATCAATGACATGGCGCCGCAAGACCTCAGTAGCCCATCTGAATGTTAGAAGTCGATAGAACTGATAGTACTCAGTAATATGCTGCGGATGCCAATCCCTCCCGCTCCAGCCTCGCGCGTAAGCCGATAGCGGTTCAGTTCGTAGGCCCGCCGATAATCCGCAATGACAAAGTCCTTCGGCCATTGCCCAGACTGCATGTCGTCATGGTAGAACTTGGGCCCGAGTGACGGCCACCTCGATAGGTTGGCGAGAAGTCTCCGCTGGCCATGATAACCGCCGAGTTCGCGAGGCATGTCGATTCGCCATAGATCGGCCCTTTTGAGAACCACGTATCGACTCTCTCCGGTGTTCACCGCAGTGGCAGGTGCGACCTGTACGCAATTTCCGAATACGAGCCAGGTGCGGACCAAGGGAAACTCGGACAAGTCGGCCACCTGTCCATGTGCATCACGCACGATCTCGAACAGGGCTCGGCCTGAAAATGCGAGATAAAAAACGACCTTGTTCACGGCTGTAAGGACGGCATCTCGACGATGGTACAGGCGTTCGTCAAGAAGGGCGCAAATACGCTTTGCTCGCGTTGCTTCTTCTTCTGTTCCCTTAAACGTAATCGAGACGCCACTTTCGTCAGCATGAATGAGCAGACCACTCTGAAGGTCCTGGGTGAACATGCCGAAATCAAGCGCAAGTGCGTCGACGGAAGGAGCCACTGAAGGACCCACTGCGAACCTACGGGTTCTCGGCAAAGGGCGCTCATCAAAGTTCCTCGGGGTTCTCATCGTCTCCTCCGGTGTAGTCCTCCTCTTCGCGCTCGACTGCTTCTGTCAAATTGTCGACACCGTGCCCCCAACGTAAATTCTCAGCACCCGGCTGCTTCGCCAAGTACAGAGCGGCAAAGATTTCCCAGCCGTCGTGAAATTCGTACTTTGCGCAATATCGGACCAATGGACTGGGATGGTCTACCTCTTCTCGTGTGAAGAGGCCAGAACCCCGATCCAGAAACCTGCGTCTATGTAGCTGATTGAGTTCGCGTTGAACTCTCATGGACCAATTCGTTCGCACGAGTCCGCGATGTGGGATTTGAAACCGGGGCAGCCCACCTGCCGTGACGGCAGCTAACCACGGCAGCATGTGAGGACTTTTCGAAAGTAAGCTATCCCAAGCTGTGGCGATGGGCGCCCACAGCTTCTCTTCACTGTGGAGTTCTGATGACAACTTTGAGAACCCACTGAGCTCCAAAAGGTCGATGACCGGTGCGGCCGCAATCTGGAGCTTCTGTTCTGTCCAAACGTCGAAGGTGGGGTCAGTCGGCCTCATTCGCTCGAACAGAGCGAGTGTTCCCATAAGGAGTGGCGCGAACAACGCTTGCACTTCGCTCGTCTCCTTCCTTAGCAACGCGTCCACCAGATTTTCCGCGGTCTCGTGAATGAACTGGCCAAGATAATCGGGAACACCTGTAACCGTTTCGGAATCCTTGAGAAGCAAAATGTGCAGGGCCATGGAACGGTTAAGCCGTGTCCGAAGTTTCCCGACCTTTTCCACCCAATCGGCCTTGTCGAACTTGGGCCATTGAAGATCAGAAAGATGCTTTGCCGCATTCAGAGCTTCAAAACGCGCCACTAAGAAGTCACGATGGGCTGCAAGCCTGTTCAGATATTCGAGCTGCCTGGCAACACGGCTGCCGATTGCCAAACCCGTCCCGCCTTAACCATCCGATCAGACCAACCCTGGCACTCAGATCCTTTCTCTACGATCGAATTGAGGTTTCCAACCATAGCTTCCATCTGAGCTTTCATAATTAGGTCCTGTATGTACCAGTTGGGCCTCCTAATTTTGCCTTCTATTTCCTTTTCAGCTTCCAAGCGCGGGGAAATCCACTCAAGCAGACGAAGTTCCGCTGAAGTGAAGCCCTTCGAATATATGGACTCAACCCTGGCCCAATTGACGCGCCGGAGTTGATCCGCAGTCGAGTCCGGGGACAATCGCTTTACTACGGAACGATAAGCGAGCAAGACCCTGATTTGCAGAGAGCCCAAGGCATCAGCAATGCCAACATGCGCCGTGGCCTCCGGTATTGTGTTGTTCTCTGAACAATGCTGCTCCCATTTTTCGCGCATTCGCCCGACTAACGCTGTCGCCCGACTCAGATCGCCGCTGAACGCGAGCGCATCAATGTACATACCCGCAGCGCCGAGTAGTTCGCCGATGTTGTCCACTCGTGCACGGCGTACGTTTACATCGAAGCAACGGATAACAATCGTCTCGACTCTGTCCTCAAACCATTGGTACTGCGGAACAGAATTAGGGTTTAAGGTTGTTCCAGTCTGATGCGCCATTGTCGTTGTGCTGTCGTCTGTCATGTACCAGGGGCGATGCTCGTGCTTCTGCTCAAACCAATAGCTGTCTGTCGGTATTCGCAGTTTTCTTCGCTGATACTCGGTCAGCAGTGCCAGGATTCGAACATTAAATTCCAACAGGGGTGCACTTTCCAGGTTCTCATGTGTCGCTGCAAGATCAGCGAGTGTCAGCAGGCCATCAACAATTGAATTTGCTTGGCGATGAGCATGATTTTGAAAGTCGCGGTCTTTCCATCTGAACCCACCCGCGCTAACCTGGTCGAGCCATCGACCAAGTTCACCAAAAAGCGATCCGGCTAACCTCGTTGGGTCGAATAAATCGAACGCGCGCCGGCCAAGCGCAGCGAATGCAATAATTCCAGTTCCCGCGAAAATGATGAGGACAGGAAGCGCCAATCTCAACGGCGGTAATCCAGCAAGATTGAACGCAATGAGACATAGAGGAATAAATGTTGCTTGTGTGAGATATCTGATGTAAATGTTCCCGATGCGTTCCCGCGTCAGTAGCTCCCTGATGTTGTTCGGGACTGTTGCATAGATTGCACCAGCTGCAGCCGTCACTGCTGTGAAGTACAAGGCAATGAATACGCCTCCAATCTGCGCGAGGCTGCTGAGCCACGTTACGTAGTTGGAAGACTCGGGAATCGGCCAACGTGTGGCGACAAGAGGCACCAGCAAAAGTTCCGCAACCTCTAAGGTTGCAGTGACGCACACAGCGACTAAGAACTGACTGGCTGTCGAAGTGATAAACGACAGTAGGATCCCTGCGTTTGTTCGCTTGTCCCTTGCAATGTAGCGTATTCGGAATATCTGACTGAGGACTTTGAACCGTATCCGCAGGACGGCAGAACGGATGCGCCAGAAGATTCGATACTGCGAAGCGCGAAGGAAAGTACCTGAATGCATTGGGTGGATATTACTACGCGGACAACTAAAGTTCTGGCCGTTTTCAACATAGCTGCTTGCCCAAAAGTTTTTTCCGGGGAGACCACGCGTGGTGCAATACCCGCTTAAAAAATACATTCGGCGAGCATTTCCTGGACCGCTTCGCAGTGAGAGCCGAATGCAAGAGCAACGAGCTTCCGCGGTCATGTTAAATAACACGTGAATTTGAGCTCTCGATAATTAGGCGGGGCGAGATTGGCCGGCGAGCCGAGGGCCTTGAACTACGGGACAACGGGCAAACTTTCGGGTCCGCTCCATTGTGGAAAAGTTGGCGCTGGATGCCCCGGTCGAACACGAGCGTTTGTGCTCAATTTCGACTGACTGTCGGTCAGCCGAAGATCTTCTATTTTCGTGTTTCTTCCTGCAATCTGCGCGCGAAAGGTGAGCGGCGACCCGTACTATCTTCGGCAATGAATGCAGTTCCGTAAAAGCAACTGACTCCCAAAATGAACTCTGGAAGGAGCATGGAGTGAAAAGAAGCCGTGAATGAAGGCCACACACTGGATCCAAGATCCACAGCAGTATTTTCGCCCGTTGGATAGTGTCAAAACACTGTTTCAGCCGCTCGCCACTTGGTTCTGAAATACAGACTCTTGCGGCTTTGGATTAATTACTGCAAATCAAATTCGAATCCGGTACTTTTTGAAGCCTAGACGCTAAAGAAAAAGCGACATTTCGGTCATTTTACGGTCTGTTTTGGTCGCCACTCGTTCGCGGATTGCATAGAACATTCATAGAACGCAATCGGCCAGCAGGGGTCGAATGCTGATAAACGCAAATGGCATGCCACTTCGTAACCGATTGAAACCGAATAAGGTCGAAATGAACGCGCGTTTTTGAAGACCGCGAGAGTCACCGGACCCCTTGCGCTTCCTAATAAAATCCGCCAATCCAGCCACAAACAATCAGAAAAAACCGGCCACGGATTTGCACGGATTACCACGGATTTCAATTTAAGACAATCCGTGTCATCCGTGCCAATTCGTGGCCGAGGTTGCTGAGACTTGCGACAGACCCTACTTCGGCTGGGGCACGATTCGCAAATATGGTTTCGGCGCCTTCCAGCCTTCAGGATATTTCTTCTGCGCTTCCTCGTTTGAAACCGCACCGCTGATGATCACGTCCTCGCCCTGCTTCCAGTTTGCGGGCGTGGCCACTTTGTGTTTTGCGGTGAGCTGAATGGAATCGAGGGCGCGCAGGATTTCGTCGAAGTTGCGCCCCGTGGTCATCGGGTAGCTAAGCTGAAGCTTTATCTTCTTGTCGGGACCAACGATGAATACCGTACGCACGGTGGCGTTGTCAGCGGCAGTGCGCCCCTGAGAAGTATTTCCGCTTTCGGCGGGCAGCATTCCGTAGAGCTTCGCAATGCTGAGCTGCGGGTCGCCGATCATCGGATAGTTGACCTTGTGGCCTTGGGTCTCTTCAATGTCCTTGGCCCATCTGCTGTGATCGCTTACCGGATCCACGCTTAGGCCGATTATTTTTGTGTTGCGCTTGGCGAATTCCGGCTCCAGGCCGGCCATGTAACCGAGTTCGGTGGTGCAGACAGGGGTGAAATCCTTGGGATGCGAAAACAGAATCGCGTAGCCGTCGCCGATCCACTCGTGAAAGTGGATGGGGCCTTGCGTGGTTTCGGCAGTGAAATCCGGAGCGGTCTCGTTAATTCTCGGAATGTTGGATGTTGCTGGAGTCAAAGTTGCGCTGCTCATTTGAGTTCTCCTTGTAAAGTGAAATTCTTCGGGGATCCTGCCGGGATATGGATCCTCAGCGACTTGCAATTTTCCTGAATGAGAAAATCAGAACCACCGGGGTTGCGCCGAGTGGCCAGAAATTTGTCGCTAGCCACACGCTGGTGCGAGAGTACAACAACAAACAAAACGCGGCGTAGGCCAGCTTCGCACGGGAATAGAATACGCAGGGCCGTCAGGGCAGTCAAACCCAGCTCACACCAATAAACAAGGCACGATCACTCGCCACAAGAAAGTAGTGCTTCGAGTGCAGCTGTGAATCTAAGTTGACATGACCTCCTCGCCTCGCCGCCTCTCATTCATTCAGCTCGATGTTTTCACATCCCGACCGCTTGAAGGCAATCCCTTGGCGGTTTACCCGGACGCGGGCGCTCTCAGCGAGGCAGAAATGCAAGCTATTGCTCGGGAAATGAACCTGTCCGAGACTACGTTCATCTTTCCCAGGGACGCGGCCAGGGAGCAGGAACGTGGGACTCGCGTGCGCATCTTCACCGTGCAAGAGGAATTGCCATTTGCTGGACATCCCACCCTGGGCACAGCATTTGTTTTGCGCGGAGATACGGGTACCCCTGAGGTCCGGCTCGACTTGAAGGTTGGGACGATTCCGGTTCGCTTCGAAGACACCGCCGGAAAGCCAGTATTCGGGGAGATGACGCAGGCAGAGCCAAGCTTCGGGCAAATTCATGATCCCAAGAAAATCGCAGAGGTCAGCGGCGTGCCAGTCGAAGACATTGATGCGGAGTTGCCCATTCAAACGGTCTCAACCGGAGTTCCCTTCACCATCCTGCCTTTAAAGGGCCTCAGTGCCATCCGAAGATTGCAGATCAATCATGCCCGGTCGTCGGAGTATCTAGAGGCGTCGGGCGGGAAATTTTTCTTTTGCGTCACGCGAGAGACCGTCGATCCCGCCGCCCGGGTGCATGCGCGCATGCTTTTCTACAATGGCGAAGACCCCGCGACGGGCTCGGCATCCGGGTGCGCCGCTGCATGGATGGTCGGACACGGAGTCGCGAAACCAGACGAACGAGTGCTAATAGAGCAAGGGATCGAAATGAAACGTCCCAGCCGAATTTTTGTTCGTGCCTCGCAGCACAATGGCAGAGTGGTTAATGTACGCGTAGGTGGAAATGTTGTTGAAGTTTTGCGTGGAGAACTTTTTTTCTGAATGCACAGGCCACGAATCCCGCGAAAATGCGGGGTGTACACACTGATACCAAATTTGCAAGGTGGAAAACTCGCATTGGCTTTCACGCCACTTTACACACGCCTTCCTTGCCGATAGGATTCAGTTCGCTCTGATCGACTTTCAACACACAATTTGAAAACTTTTCGCGCGCGGCAGCTTTCGCGCGCTATGGAAGGCCAATGAAACCAAAACGAACGATTCTCTGCGTGGATGATAATGAGCAGTCACTCTCCATTCGAAAAGTCCTGCTGGAAACCCGTGGCTACCGCGTGCTGGCGTATTCGGATGCTCAACTGGCGCTGGAACGGTTCTCACAAGGCGGCGTGGATTTGGTGCTTACCGATCTGATCATGCCTGGCATTGACGGTTCGAAACTAATTGATGGCGTGAAAGATATTTCGCCTGAGACGCCTGCAATCCTTCTCTCGGGCAAGATCAAAATCTATGAACGCGAGACCGGGGCGGACGTTTTCCTAGCCAAAGGAATGTATGCTCCGGCCGACCTGCTGGAGCGGATTCGCTTGCTGCTGGTGCGCAAACGCGGTCCTAAGCGAGCTCACGCTCGCGCCCAGGCACCTCCTCCTGTTGCTTGTCGGGTTGCTTCGGCCTAGCGCAGCTCATTTTCCCAATATTCGATTTTCTTCGTGGATCATCGGCTCCTTTGTGGTGGTTCACTCTTCGTTGATCCGCCTAGCGAAATTGGGGACACACAGGAAGTCAATGCCAATTGGTGGGGCAACGCGGGCGGGGGTGCCCGCGCCACACAGGCCTTGATGTAATATCAGTACTTCGCATGCCGGTTATCATCGAGGCCATTGATCTCCGCAAAACCTACCACATCGGCAAAATTGAAGTGCCGGCGCTGCGTGGAATTTCCTTTACCGTTGAAAAAGGGGAGTTCGTCAGCGTAGTCGGGCCGTCGGGCAGCGGCAAGTCAACGCTCTTTTATGCACTCGGCGGTTTAACGCGCGCTGATTCCGGCAAGGTGATCGTGGACGGCTCCGATTTCACCCAACTTTCCGATGCCGAACGTACGCGAATGCGTAAGCGCAAGATCGGCTTCGTCTTCCAAAAATTCAATCTACTGCCAACGCTGGATGCGCGATCGAACATTGAGGTTGCGATTGACATCGCGGGCAAGAACGGCGGCCGCGACGCAGCGTACTTCGACAAGATTGTCGGACTGCTCGGATTAAGCCAGCGTCTGCGACATCGGCCCTCCGAGCTTTCCGGAGGCGAGCAACAACGCGTAGCGCTGGCGCGGGCTCTGATTAATCGTCCCGCGATTGTGCTCGCCGACGAACCGACCGGCAACCTGGACTCCAAAAACTCCGAAATTGTTCTGAACATGCTGCAGCACTCGAACCAGGAACTGGGCCAGACGGTGCTGATGATCACGCACAATCCGGAAGCCGCTGGCTATGGAGACCGTATCGTCCATATGCGTGATGGCGAGATGGTCCCGCCGGAGAAAGACCCGCAGTGGGTCGCCGGCCACTGAAATTGAATCATTGAATCGTGGAGCGATTGAATCATTGAAAACCGTATTTCGATGGCGAGTGGTTTCAGTGATTCAATGATTCAATGATTCAATCCAGGAGTGGACCTGGCGTAGTTTATAATTTCAGTGCTGAGCGGGAGTAACTCAGTGGTAGAGTGCGACCTTGCCAAGGTCGAAGTCGCGGGTTCAAATCCCGTCTCCCGCTCCAAGAAATTAGTTCCTTCCAGCGGTACTAACAGTAGGTACTTACCCGGCGTTGTTCCGCAACTTACGATTAGCACGTGAGGTGGTTATGAACCGAACAATCGGGATCACAGCCATGATCGTGGGGTTGTTGATCAGCGCCATAAGCGCACATGGTCTGGACGCGCCTGATGTCGAAATATTTGGCGGATACCAGTTTTTCCATGCCAACAGCGGTGTCTCGTTCAGCGGGTTCAACAGCTTCAACATGAACGGCTGGAATGGTGCGTGAGCGGGTACTTCAGTCAGTACGTGGGCATTACCGCCGACCTAGCCGGGGTTTACGGGACACCCAGCATCACCATTCCACAGGTTGGCGCGATAGGCATTGACACACATCTCTACACGTTCATGTTCGGACCCACAGTTCGCCTAGCCAACAAGAGTCCGCTCCAGCCGTTTGCCCACGTGTTGTTCGGCGGTGCGCACCTCACCGGCTCGGTCAATATACCGGTGGCGTTAGTTTCAGTCAGCGACTCTGACACAGGGTTCGCTTGGGCGGCAGGCGGCGGCGTGGACTTTAAAGTCCTTCCTATTCTGGCCTTGCGACCAGCCCAGTTCGACTTTCTTCAAACTCACATAGGTGGCGACAATCAGAACCATTTCCGCTACTCGGCGGGAGTTGTGCTGAGGTTCTGAACGGTTATGGGGAGTTTGGACTCTGACGTCCTACCCCATTTCTCCGCGTGACCGCTCTTAGCCCACGTTCGGGGAGTTTGCACGCTGTTCGCGCGCCAGCTTAAACTATTCATTGAAGAATAGATGGCTTTGGGAACAGAAGCAGTTCAAGCTGGCTCCAAGCATAAGGCGGCCGTTCCGGCATGTCCCATCCCAGTGGACATTTTGAGCCCAGGACGCTACTTTAATATCCGGCAGGGCGCGGTACCCAAGTGGTAAGGGAGAGGTCTGCAAAACCTTTATACGTCGGTTCGATTCCGACCCGCGCCTCCAGACTTTTCTTGCAGTTACCTGCATGGCTTGCTGTTAAGTCCGATTTGATCTTTCGTGTTGGTTGGACCTCCGTAGGGCCAAATTGCCATCGAGGGGCAGACAGAAAAGCAGACCCGAGTTTGACCTGCCCTTTACGGCAGATCTCAAAATCTCGTCATAGTGGAGCGTCGTGGCTTATGCTCAGGCGTTGCTGCACGTAGCTGAGCACCAAACGAATCGAGCTGTGACCGAGGGTTGCCCAGCGTAGCAAGGTCAACGCTAGCCTACTGCGAGGCGGGTTGCCGCGGTGGAGCAGCAGGAATAGCGGCCTGTTTGCGTCACTCGCCGCAGTGCAGTTGCTTGTCTTCCTCGACGCTCGACTCAGCAACTGCCTCGTTCAGCGATGAATTTCAGCAGTTGCAAAACTCCCAACAGCAAGTAGAATCGGGCAGTTCGAGATCAGAAAGGATATCCCTCCCCTACGATGGTCGCAGCTCGTCTCGGACTGGGATAAGCGTTTGAACAGTGGGCTTGGCGCCTGACCCGAGAGCGCGAACTGAAGTCGTTCCTGCACGGCCGAAGACCGAACTCCTAGAAATGAGGAGGCCGGTTGACGACCAGGCCGGAAAAAGCCCGGCGCTTGGGATGCGATTGCTTCCCGAAATTGCTTTAGGGAGCATTTTGTACCTGATGTACTCCCCCGTCTTTCTTGCTGATTATTTAATGAATGATGAGTGGACCGTCATCGGTTCGCGCAACGGCTTCAGGGAGGGTGTGAGAAATGCATTCTTCTTCTGGGGACGAAGCCTCTTTGGAATTTACTCAACTTTAGTCTACAGGTTCGTCGGCTGTAGTCCTTTCCGTATCCAGGTAGTACGCTTTCTCAATTTTGCTTCATTCGCAGCGATCGCGATCTTCTTGTTCGCCTTCCTGAGAAAGAGAACTCAAAACGCGCTGTTTTCGTTCCTGGTTGTTCTATTCCTATTTTCGCAACCGTCGTTTCAGGGAGCGATGGCGTATTCCCTCCAGATGATCTCCAATACCCAACCGGCTATTTGGCTAAGTCTGATGGCGCTCTACATTCACTTCTCTTGGCATCGCGAGCGTTTTCGCCACCCTCTTCGCATTGCGGCTGTGTTCCTCCTCCTACTGTTGGCGATGCAGTCTACGCAAACCTATGCTTTCTTTTGCATGGTGCCGTTGACCTATGTGACGCTATGCGATTGGAAGAACCAGCGTCGGAAAATAATCGAATTTCTCGCGTTGGCGAGCATCGTATTTCTAGTTTCAACTCTGGCATACAAAATCGGGCTACATTACTGGCATGCCCACGGCAAACAAGGCTACCATCTGGCCGAGGATGGCGTGAGAGCGGTGGGCCAGCACCCGATCGCAGTCCTTCTACACGCTCTGAATCCAGTTACGTATTGGAGCGCATTTGAAGTCTGGAACTATCCTTTCCCGTTCCACTCCATGCCTCCGCTCGGAACTCTAAAGTTCACCACAGCGTGCTGCATCATGGTTGTGTGGACCATGCTCATTTTCTGGGCGTTGCGAACAGAGATTCAGGGCCGTACGCGTGAAGAAAGGCGAGACACTTTCTTTAAATGGCTTGCGGCACTGGCGTGCCTGGCATTTGGCGCCCTCTTTATAGTGGCTGATTCGCCCCTGGTTTCCAAAGAACACCGGCCGCATATGGTCATTACTTTCGTGGGAGTCGCGACTTTTGCTGCAGCATATGCTTGGCGCACCCTGGCCCTGAAGTACCGTTCTTTCGAAGGCGGGGTCTCGAAGGCGCTGGGCATTTCCGTCGTTGCTATGATCGCGTTCGGAGCTCAAGCTGGGCTGGTACGAGGCTATGTGAACAACCGCGCGGAGCAGCTTGATTTCGTCAGAGCCGAACTGGTGGGGGCGGAGCCGTCGGCTTATAGGAACATCGTTGTGGTGTTGCCGCAATGGAACGACTGCGTCACCGAGCCATGCGGACCCTGGGCGGGACAGGTCGTCCATGGCCCACACCATGTAAACCAACCCGGGGGATATCGCTACGCATTAGCTACGCTCGGTATTGCACCCGAAAGCAAGATGATAACGTTTGTGCAACAAAGGCCGGACCTAACACCCGATGATGCAATTGTTATCGATTGGCAAGCATATGCATCGGCGCGTTACAGGCAAACGCATCCGCGCGATAACAATGCCCTGAACTTAGGAGCGCATAACTGAATATGACTACTCACTGAGGTTCCGAATAGGCGCGGAATCTGGATCAGTGACTAGGACCAAGCAAGTATCCAGCTCCAGCCCGGATCTCAGTAACTATCGAACCGAGCTGGCCTGACGAATTTGTGCAGGAGACTATCTCGCCTTGTGGCGGGTTTTCGCAGTAGTGCGCACCAACGGGTCTGCAAAACCTTTATACGTCGGTTCGATTCCGACCCGCGCCTCCATTCTTTTCTTTCAGTGCTTACAAAGCGCGTGTCGCTGTTTGGAACAGGAATCGCTGAGACCTTTTGAGGGCGGACGAACGGCGCCAATTGGCTAGGTCCGAGAGGTGAGGCACGGACGACGTAACGCTGGGGAGAGCGCGGACTACGCCCAAATGGGTAGCAGGTAACGAGCGTAAGCGCGTCTTCTGATGTAGGCGCCAGCAAGGCAACATCCGGTGGTTCCACGATGCGAATCATAGTTACGGTGTAGGTGCGCTCATGCAATCCGCCGATGCCCGGATCGAACCATTCCAGGTGAATGATGTCGCCCTGGGCAATAGCCCGGAGCGGCTGGAACCAACTGGTGCGATGTCCCGCAAGCACGAGGTTTCCCGGCTCTCCCAGACCGGCTCCTGCGAGTAGGCGCGCTGGACCGAAGGCCAGCGTACGCGACATTGCACCCTCCAGGACAATCTCGTCATAAGCCAAACGCGGGATTTGTAAACGCGCGATTGGGTGGGTATCGGCCCAACTCCATGGCGCGTGAGGCTTGCCGGACCGTACGCTTTGTTCCCAAGCCCGCCGGATCAGGATGCCCGCCAGCTCGGCTTTTGCGTGTAAGTACGCTGAACGACCAGTGAGGGATGCTCCTGCGATCAGGATCACCGCCGCCAAGAAACGCACTACCTTCACGAGAGTGCTCCAACTCTCACTCTCCGCAGGAGGAATAGCGACACGGCACCTGCGATCAGAAGCGTGATCCCCAGGGCTTCGAGGAACGCGTCTGCCGTCCCCGTTGCCGGAGCGCCAAAGACTTTATCCATTTGCCAGCCTGCCGGCAGCTCCGTGGGTACGGCCACCGTATTGGATTGTCCGCTCGCGTTCGCCACAACTTCTTCCACCGCAACCAACGAAGTGAAGCGGGTGACCAGGCGATAGCGAATCGCGTGGGAAATCACGCTCGCGCGAATCTCGGCTTGTCCCTTTTCGTCCGAGTGGCGCCAATGATCCATCAGTTCTTCGATTCTTTGCCGGGCCCAAAGAGTCGTGATGCCGGGATGGAAAGTTGCCTTCGAAGCGTCAAACGCGATGGTCGTCTCATAAGATTCGTTGCCCGCGCGCGCCGTCAGGTGCACCTTCCCTACATGGCCTTTGGAAATGCGTCCGAAGATCAGCAGTGGTTGCCGCAGGAAAAGGTCCGACGGACGCTCCGGGTACACTTCCGACACCTCTACGCCGTCGAAAGACAGCTTCACATCTGTCAGCACCGGACTCTCGATGGTCGCAAAGAGCCGCGTCATTTGCTCGCGAATTTCGCGTATATCCGCGATGTGGGTGAAAGTCCCTCGCCCGAATTGCGCCATCTTGGTAGCGAGGAAAAGATTTGGCGCGCTCCCAATGGCAACCGTGTACAAGCGCGCATTGCCTAAGTCGTGCCGAAGCGCCGCAAAAATTTCCTCTTCGTTGCCGAGATCTCCGTCGGTCAAAAGGATAATGTGGCGCAGGTAACCGGGAATTTCGGGTTTCCGCATCAGGTGAAGCAGCGCAGGCAGCATCTCAGTACCGCCGCCGGCTTCGAGATGTTTCACATAATCGCGCGCCGCCGCGAGATTTTCCTCGGTAGCGGGCAACGGCTCTGATGCAAATTCACCATAGCCGCTGCTGAACGCGAGGATGCCGAACCGATCGCTCGGGCTGAGTGTGTCGAGGGCCTGGAGCAAAGCTCCACGGGCTTGTTCGATGGAGGTGCCGGCCATCGAGCCAGATACATCGATCATGTAAAGCATTTCCACGGGCATGCGCTCGCGGGGCTGTACCGTCGGCGGAAAGGCGGCCAACACAAACTGCGTTTCACCGGAGTCGCTTGCAGGAGATAGGAAGAGGGCCGTCTTCGGTTGATTGTCTTTCGCCTGTTGCACTTCTAGAACAAAGTCTTTGTTCGGTATTGTCGCGCCGGGAGCGAGTTCCACGTGCTGTCTGCCGTCTGGCAACCGACGCGCCTTGACTGCATGAGAGACACACTTGATGGATTCAATCTCGAAACCAGAATCCAAATCAACGGCGAGTGAAATATCGTGACCGGAGCGGCTTTCCGGTCTTCGCACCGGAGGCGTGATACGCGATGCGTCGGACACGGCGTTCGTGTCTGAAGCCCATCCTGTTCCACTATGACCGACCACCTGGGTTCCGGGAATATATCGCGGGCCTACGACCATCGGGAAAACCAGGCGCGTTCGCCCCTCTTCCCAGCGCAGCGGCTCGACATACCGCAAGCGGACATCGATGTGGTCTCCAGGCATTATGTTCGCCACTGAAGTGGTGAAGATGTTGGGGCGCTCCTCCTCAAGTAAAGCGGCGTGTTTGCCTTCGGACTTGGCGGCTTCATAAACGCGTTTGGCTTCCTGGCGCTCGCGGATCACGCTTCGAATGATCCGATTGCCAATTTGGATTTCCAAGTCATACACCGCAGCATCATGCGGTAGCGGGAAGATGTAAACGGCCTCGACCGGCGACGCACTGGAGTTAGCGTATTGTTGCGTCACCGTGGCAGCGGCCACCAAGCCGCGCACATCGATCGCAACATCTGTATGGACCAGGGGCACGGGCTCATAAGTCCCTGAGATCGGCGAGCGGTAGAGCAATGATCCTTCCCCAACCTGAGGCGGGCTGGTGTCAGCCTTCCCGGCGTATGCCCATCCAGTGAGGATCGTAGTTATTGCCAGAAGCGCCAGGACGAAGCGCGTGCATATTTGGTTCTTGAACCGGTTCTCCGCGAAGCGGGCCATTGATTTCCTCCAATGTTCGAGTTGTCGCGCTCATCGGAGTGCAAGAGGGATTCCAGAAAGGGTTCGGTGTCAAAGACCAAGCCCCAGCGTCATTAATTCAGTCGGTTAGCGTTGAGAGGGGTTGAACCAGCACAGCGTAGTTGTGTCGCGCCAACCACGGTGCGTGGAAGCTCAGCCACACACGAGAGGTGATTATTGCCGATCGACCGCTGCTTCGAATAAATCCAGCATCTGCTGCTCCGCTCGTTGGGTTTCACGGACAAGGAAAATATCCGACAATGCTCGCGCCAACGCGGTGTCGGGGAGAGAGCCATACACGAGTTCGATCCTCATCCGGCGGTTGATCCGCGAGCACATTCCTTGTCCTGCCTACGCGCGAACGGTCCAGCCGCCTGGCCACTCTCGGCTCCTGAAGCCAGAAAATATGGCTGCAAATCACCAGCAGAGTAGTATGATATGCGTAGTTTGGCTTAATCCGGTAAATGCACGGAGCACGGACCGCGTCGTCTAGAGACTCTGAGACTGCTTCCGTCCTCCGCTGCGGGGAGGGCAAGCCATGGGTTCACGCTACACCGGCAGAGCACATCTGTTCTGCTGGAGGATTTTTCCAATTGCGACATGTTTGCTGATACTCAGTGCATTGTCGGCGGCACAAGCCGTGCCCAAATACAATTCTTCCACTGAATCAAAGTTCAAAGGCGTAGTAGAAGAACTGAAGTTGCCGCCCAAGGGCAGTCCGAAAGAGGTTGCTCACTTGATGATCAAGAACGGGGACGTCGTTCTTGATATCTATTTGTGTCCGAAGTCGTTCATCGACGACATGGGTGTCAGTTTTGCCAAAGGCGATGAGATCGCCTTCACCGGATCTAAAATCAAAGATGGTGAGGCTGACCTGATCCTGGCGCGGGAAGTCGTGAAGGGTTCCGACACGCTGATTCTGCGGGACGATAAGGGCAATCCCGTTTGGAGCTGGCGCAAGTAGCTAGTGCAGGTGCTGCCTCTGATTTCCGGCTTCGCGGATTTACACTCGCGTGAATTGTTTAGCGCGACTTCCTCCAGCTGTTTCGCCAACACTATATCCCGCATCGCTCTAGCTCTCATGCCCGCTTGGAGATCGCGGAATTCCTAATCAACTTCAAATAATGCGCAGCGGCGTGCATTGCCTCGCGTTCATCGTCTTCCAAGTTCAGGTCGTGCAATTTCTGATTGATGGTGATGACAGCATCTTGGATGTAGAATTCAGCGAGAGCTGGATCACTCTCAAGGAGTGCCCGGCAATAACACCGGAACCATGGCTTCGAACTGAAGCTTGCAAACACAGCCGGCGCCTCAGGGCGCGCTGCATGGTGGGGATGAAAGGGGAGCACCAGGCAGTGCGCTGTGTACGTAGTGCACTTATGCTTGCACTCCAGTAAGAGAAAAGGAAGCGCCAACAAACGACACCGTAGCCGCAACCAAAAAACTTTTGACCGCAAGCTCGCAGAGAACTTCCGCGAAGTCCGCAGAGAAAACCAAATCGGGACACTACCGGCATTTAGGTTGTCGCCCATAATGCCTCTGATCTTGCTATGATGAATAGTTTCTCCAATGTTCTTCCATGAGTTTCACGTCGCGGAAACGACGTAATCGGTTTCTACCAGAATATGAGTGCTAGTTTGACGGAGATGAGGACGCCTTTGCCAAACCGGCAGCAAAAGCTTTACTCCTGGAAATTTGGGCTCGCCAAATTGCGCGACTACTATCGGCTGACCAAGCCGGAAGTAAATCTGTTGATCCTGATGACCACGTCAGCCGCCTATTATCTGGGCTTGCACGGCAGATTTCGTCCTGCTGGTCTGTTCAACACTCTGGCCGGAACACTGTTGGTGGCCAGCGGAACGGCAACCCTGAACCAGTGGATGGAAAGAGTTTGGGATGGGCGGATGCGGCGCACTGCAGACCGTCCTATACCTTCCGGTCGCATTCGCCCTGGTGCGGCGTTGCTGTTCGGAATCCTTCTGAGCCTGGCCGGTGGGCTGTATCTCGCACTGTGGGTGAACCGGCTCTCATCTCTGCTCGCGATAGCGACACTGGCCAGTTACCTGTTGATTTACACTCCGCTCAAACGGCATACTCCGCTCTGCACACTCTTAGGCGCATTTCCTGGAGCTATGCCGGTACTGATTGGCTGGGCCGGGAGCGCGGCTGCGCTCGATAGGCAGGCATTCTTCCTGTTTATGGTTTTGATATTGTGGCAATTTCCTCATTTTCTGGCGATTGCTCTGATGTATCGCGAAGACTACGAGCGGGCTGGGTACCGCATGCTGCCACAGTTTGATCGCGATTCACGATTCACGCGAGTTGAGATCGTGGCCTTTGCCGTGGTTCTGGTCGGCATCACGGCGGTGACAACCCTGGGCCAAGCGGGAATCGCGTATGCCGCAGCAATGCTGCTAGCAGGGACATTCCTTCTTTACCCGGTACTACGGCTCATGACTTCGACTTCGAAAGTGCAGGCCAGCCGCCTTCTTCACGCCTCAGTAATTTATCTTCCCGTGGTCCTGGTGATCATGGTTCTCGCGAAACATTAAGGTCACAAAGCGGACGACATTCCCCGGGTCGGATATTGCAAACATCCAAGCATGACAACCTGTCGTGTCAGAGCATCGTACCCATCTGCCACAAAGCGAGGCGCGAGTGCGGTACGCGGGACCAACATCCCTAGATAAAGTCGAGGAACAACATGGAATGCGTGAAGGCGCAACCGCAGGGCATTATCCAGCAACTTCTCAGCTGCGGCGGAGACCGCGGGATCAGGGGCCTGTTTAGCCGCCTCGGCTAAACGGATGAGTATGGCCGCATTTTGGGCGGCACACTTCACGTATTCAACCGCTGCGAGCGTTCGCTCACGATGAACGCGTCGGAATTCTTTCCCGGGCAGCAGTTCGCGGAGGAACTTCTCTTCGCGTTCGTCAATCAGATTGCGGAAGGCGTTGACGTCAAGGGGGCGCAACTGTGCTGCCAAAGCATCCACGTCGCAGCCCGTGGCATGATGACCTTTTGCCAGGTAAATAATCAAAAACAGAGCGAGAACACCGACAAGAGCTACAAGCAATGGGACGATCATCGTCTCACCATCCTTTGCACTTCCTGGTCCCAGAATTCAATGTCTGACTTTTGTAGGCCAGCGCCGGCAAACCGGGGCGCGCGTTCAGGAAGGAAAACATACACCAGCCAGATCAGAACGGAAACATGATAAGCCGCCATCCCAGCGACGTCCGTAGCAATAAAGCCGCTTCTCCCTAAAAGTGCGAGCACAGCAGCATTCGCAAGTTCAAGGCTTGCGTCGATCCCGAATCCCAACGCCACTCCTGTGGCGGGGCTTCGCCAAGAGAGGTGGAAAGCGTGGCTGAAGAGAAAGAGAGCGAGGAGCAACCCGCATTGGACGACGCTGGTCGAAAAATCAAGGACCTGGAAGACGTTCATGGCTCTCCCGAGATCAAATCTGGAAAGAGCGGCGGAGACGATCGCCGCCGCCAACAGCAGCATGGCAGCAGTCCAGCGAAGTAGGGTGCGCAGAGACAGGGCGAGCGCGGAGCGGGACAGTAACAGATCCTCGGCAACTTCGTAAATAACCGCCAGAATCAGGAATCCATTTATTCCGGTCCCGAGGGTCAGTAGGAGGCGATACTTCAACACCGGAAATGGGTGCATCCTGCTGATCGTGAACAACGTCAGGAACTGAACCAGCGTAAAAACCAAGTAGCTAAAGAAGATTGGAAGCTTTCTGGGCAGTCCACGCCTGACCGAGCCGATCAGTACCACGATTGACAGGACTTGGGGGGCAAACCAAAGGTAGTATCTGACGAAAAGCATTGGGCTACCGGAATAGTAGCTCTCTCAGCGGTAGCCCACAATCAATTTGTTCATCTTAAGTGCAAACTGTCCCGGGGGGACAAATCGGGTTGGGACGCGCCATGGCGGGAGAAACAGTAACTGACAACGCTATCAAAGCTGCAGCAAGCAGTAGCAATGTTTTCTTCACGATGAAACTCCTGGTTGAAGTAGGGGTTGCACCGTGATAATGTGGCGGCGGATACCTCGCCGCACGGCGAGCGCAATTTATTTAAAGTTTCCGAAAACGTAACGAAAATGACTTTCAAATCCGCCTTCGAAGATCTCTCGCGTACGACGCTGGAGGCGGTGGCGGGCTGCTTGCGAAAGTTGGAGTATCTGGCCGGACTGAGAGAGTCGAGAGGCGGATATTCCCACTGGGGATTCAGCAAGGTTTACGGGGAAACTCCCGCAAAGACAGCACTTATAACTGCACATCGAGAGGCGGTTTCAGAGGTCCTCTCCACCCCTTTGCGGGAACTGCTGGCGGACGTCGAAACTACTACCCAGCAGGCGGGCTTGGACACGGAGGAGTATCTGGAGAGCTTGGCGCGGAAACAGCAGGACTTACTGCCGAGCAATCCTGGAGCTGGCTCGGCGCGTCACCTCAGTTCAGTGCTGCGGGCTCTTTTGGGGCTTGAGAAGAGTCGGGAACGGAACGCCACTCGCCGAGCCTCATAGCTACACCCACCACCTGCCCAAGAACTTCGGCTTCCTGTGGATATTTCAAGACTCGGGGTGCTACCGGGGAGAGCGGATGGGCCTGCAGAATGATTTCCTCGCGCGTCAGGGTGCACCAGCAGCAAACGTATTCATCGCGGGTTTCTATGAAATAGACGGGACGTTCGTATTCCGAGCGCCATCCACCTTCGACGACCTTGCTTCTGGTCTCGTCCACCTGGACGAAGCTTCCGGGCGGAAGAATTGGATACATCGTCAGATCTTCACTTCCAATGTAGCCATAGGTGAAGTCAATCTTCGAGAGCTGCTCCAGATACATCAGCGGAACCGTTCCCCACTGCTCTACCAACCGGCCAAAATTAGACGTCTTACGAGGATCAAAACTGGGATCCATACGAACCGGCATCTGCACGGCATTGGTATTTCTCAGGGCTCGAGAAAAGTGGGAACGAGGAGGGGCGCAGGTCTCGAGATCGGAAATCGCTATGTCCAGACTTATGCCGTACCAGCCGAGAAGCTCGCGGAAATCGCGCCGATAGATGACGCCCAACGAATACAGCCTGTAAATACTGGGAATTAAACCTTTAGTTTCAATATCTGAGAGGCGACTGATTGGTATGAAATACTCCTCATTATTGGCATGCTTGCGAGCCAATCGCTCGCTGGCAGTTTCCACATCCCGCATGGTCAAGCCCAGCTTTTCGCGCAAAACGCGAAGATTCAGGCCCGCGGATATCATTGAGTTGCCCCTTTTCTGCTCAATCACTCGCGTCGCAAAATGCAATACAAAAGGCGGTTTTTTACGGAAATTGCGACATCAACTTACCTCAGAGCACCTTGCAGTTTACGCCGAATGTAACCCACGTTGTTCCGAATTTGTAACAGAATCATCCATTTTGGGCAAATGCGTGCAGCCGCAGCTAAAGCCAGCTTCGGCGCCTACATTGGATTGGAGGTCCCCAACCCGCCCTGATACAACCTGGCGGGTGGATCACTACGCCGACCGTTTGAGAGAGTGGCATGGACACTTAGTCGGTCGATCTCACTATTAGATCTAGACGGCGTTCAGGTTTTGGATATGAGCGACTTCGGCGTATCCTCAGTCTGCAGCGTGCGAAAGGTTCTCTTCTCCGTGCACTAGTGGAGTTTCAACCAAGTGCTCACTTAAGAACCACGCCTCGAGTTCGTTAGCGCGCAGCACATCGCTTACAACCAGGTCGTTGGTACCCTGATCTCCCAGAGTCGCAGCACGCTCAGCCAACTTCCTGCAGCCCCGAATGATCACCTGATGAGCGTCGAGCAGGCGCGAGAGGACTACGGGTACTTCTTCACGTCCTCGAGGGGGACGTTCTATCTGAGTGGTCTCAGCGACATCATGCGCCATCGCGATCGCAAGCCCACCGAGTAATTGGATACGTTCGGCGATTCCGTCCACGACTTCAACCTGCTCGTCGAAATGTTTATCGAACAAAAGATGGAGTTGATAAAAAGTCGCACCTGCAACTTGCCAATGAGCCTTCTTATAAAGATCACGCAAAGTCATAGAATCCGCCAGCAACTGGTTCAACTGCTCGGTCATTTCAAGACGCACAGGATGTTCGAGCTCCAGATGGAAGGAGTGTGTAACGGTGCCGTACTGCTGGACCTGGGGCCCACGTTGATGAACCCGGGGTTCGGCACTGACAGGTCTGTGATCGACGGAGGTGCTGCTTTGCTTCGGCATAAGGAATTCTCCTGAAGTAAGTTCTAAGAGTTGGATGTTTCAGACGACGAGTGCGCCGCATGAAACTTTGGTGGGCTGGGCCGTCTCCAGAGCAGCAAAAAATTCGAGAATCTTCTATCATGGGAAGTTCCCATCAACAGTGTGGAGAAGCCAGACTTGGCACAGACCCCAGTTTTAGCAGAACCGCAGCCACCAGCCGAAATGACGAGAAACAACGACGGATTGGAAGTCCTGGAAACCCGCGAATGGCTCGATTCGCTCGATTACGTGCTTTCCAAGGGCGGGCCGGAGCGCGCTGGACGCTTGTTACAGCAACTTTCTTTACATGCTCGGCGGGCTGCCGGCGTCAATCTCCCCTTCATCGCGACAACTCCCTACCAGAACACTATTTCGGTTCGCCAGCAGGCACCCTTTCCAGGAAGCCAGGAAATGGAGCGGCGGATCAAAAGCCTGGTGCGCTGGAATGCCATGGCCATGGTGGTCCGCGCCAACAAGGAAGAAAATGGCATTGGCGGGCACATTTCGACTTACGCCTCCGCCGCCAACCTATACGAAGTCGCATTCAATCATTTCCTGCGGGCGCGTACCGAGAACGGCGATCGCGACATTGTTTATTTCCAGGGCCACGCCGCGCCCGGGATGTACTCGCGAGCTTTCCTTGAAGGACGGCTGCCCAAAGAGAAGCTGGAAAATTTCCGCCGGGAACTGAAACCGGGAGGCGGACTTTCGTCTTACCCGCATCCCTGGCTGATGCCGGATTTCTGGGAGTTCCCCACCGTCAGCATGGGATTGGGTCCAATCCAATCCATCTATCACGCCCGCTTCATCAGGTATCTGGAAAATCGTGGACTGAAAGCCAGCACCGGTGGGAAAGTCTGGGCCTTCCTCGGCGACGGCGAGATGGACGAACCCGAGTCCTTGGGATCAATCACGCTGGCTTCGCGAGAAAAACTCGATAACCTGATCTGGGTGATCAACTGCAACTTACAACGGTTAGATGGGCCGGTTCGCGGCAATGGGAAAATCATTCAGGAGCTCGAGGCGATTTTCCGCGGCGCCGGATGGAATGTAATCAAAGTGATCTGGGGCAGCGATTGGGACAGCCTGATCCAGAATGATCGAGACGGTTTGCTGGTCCGGAGGCTGGGAGAAATCACCGACGGTCAGTATCAGAAATTCTTTGTAGAAAGCGGGGCTTACTTCCGCCAGAACCTGTTTGGAAGCGATCCGCGACTGTTACGTATGGTCGAGCATCTTTCAGACGATCAGCTTTCGCGTCTCCGGCTCGGCGGACATGATCCGATCAAGGTCCACGCTGCATACAGGTCTGCGATGGAACACACCGGCGCGCCGACGCTCGTGCTGGCAAAGACGATCAAAGGATATGGGCTTGGTGAAGCCGGCGAAGGCAAGAACATCACGCACCAGCAGAAGAAGCTCAATGATGATGAGCTGCGTATGTTCCGGTCACGCTTTGGTATTCCACTTTCCGATGAGGAACTGCACGGTGCGCCGTTCTACCGGCCTGCTGACGACAGCCCTGAAATTCGCTACATGCAGGAGCGCCGCAAGCAACTGGGCGGCTACATGCCCGAGCGCAAGGTCCGCTCCAAGCCGATCAAACAGGTTTCTGAGTCTCATTTTGACGAGTTCTACAAGGGGACTGAGGGCCGCGAAGTTTCAACGACGATGGTGTTCGTGCGACTGCTGGCGAAACTGTTGCGCGATCCGGAGATTGGCAAGCTGATCGTGCCCATTATTCCGGATGAAGCACGCACTTTCGGTATGGAAGCGCTTTTCCGCCAAGTGGGAATTTATTCCAGCGTCGGCCAGCTTTACGAGCCGGTGGATATGGACACACTCCTCTATTACAAAGAGGCGAAGGACGGCCAGATTCTGGAGGAAGGCATTACCGAGGCGGGATCGATCAGCTCGTTTATCGCGGCTGGAACCGCATACTCGAATCACGGGATCAACACGATCCCTTTTTTCATTTACTACTCGATGTTTGGATTTCAGCGCATCGGTGACCTGATATGGGCTGCGGCCGACATGCGCACGCGCGGCTTCCTGCTCGGCGGCACCGCGGGGCGAACGACCCTGGCCGGCGAAGGCTTGCAACATCAGGACGGCCACAGTCATGTACTAGCGCTCAGTGTCCCGAATCTCTTGGCGTATGATCCCGCGTTTGCCTTCGAAATTGCCGTCGTCATTCAAGAAGGAATCCGCCGAATGTACGTAAACCAGGAATCCATCTTCTATTATTTGACGGTAGGAAACGAGCCGCTTCCCATGCCGCCAATGCCGGACGGCAGCAACGTGCGCGAAGGAATTTTGAAAGGGATGTACCTTTTTAAGCCAACCCTCAAGAAAGACTCCAAATTGCGGGCGCAACTCTTTGGCAGCGGAGCGATTATGTTCGAAGTGCTCAAGGCCCAGGAGATGCTTGAGAAATATGGCGTGGCGGCGGATGTGTGGAGCGTGCCCAGCTACAAAGAACTCTATCGGGATGGCAATGATTGTGAACGCTGGAACATGCTGCATCCTCAAGAGCCGTCAAGGGTGCCGTTCGTTACTCAGCGTCTGAAGGATGCGCAAGGGGTTCTGGTCGCGGCGTCGGACTACATGAAGGTCCTGCCGGAATCGATTTCGCAGTGGATGCCGCGTCCGCTCATCTCGCTCGGCACTGATGGCTTTGGGCGTAGTGAGGGCCGGGCATCGTTGCGCGACTTCTTCGAAGTGGACGCCAAACATATTGTGCTCGCCACGTTGCATGCGTTGGCGCGAGAGAAAAAGATCGAATCCAAAACTGTCAATCAAGCAATCAAAGAACTCGGAATCAATCCCGAGAAAGCGAATCCGGCAATCAGCTGAGTAGCCACTAGCTTCTAGCTGTTAGCTTTTTAGCAAGCAAAACCTAAGGTCGGGCAAGCAAAGCCCGGCCGGTTGCTAATCAGCCAGAAGCTAGCAGCTAGTCGTTCGAAGCTGGACCGGCAGTCGAGGCGACTTAGGGAGAAACTTTGCGTGACGGAATTTAAGCTACCCGAACTCGGCGAAAACATTCATCAAGGCGACCTGGTGCGGCTGATGGTCTCGCCTGGGAAATCTGTTTCCGAAGGCGAACCTGTGATGGAGCTTGAGACCGATAAGGCCGTAGTGGAAGTGCCTTCTTCAGTCAGCGGAGTGGTAAAAGACGTTCGCGTCAAAGAGGGCGAAAAAATCCAAGTTGGCCAAGTAATCTTCACGGTTGACAATGGTGCTGGAGGCAAGCGAGCGGAGGCTCGGGCCGCCAGTGCTCCAACTGCGGACAGCAAACCCGAGCAGAAATCAAATTCCCAAGCTTCGGCGCCCGTTGCCACGCAAACAAAGCCTGCAGAGAAGCCGCCGGCTGCATTCTCTAGCACTCCAGTTGTCCCGTCTGAAACCGCAGAAGTTACGGAATTCAAGCTTCCGGAGCTTGGAGAAAATATCCATCAAGGCGATTTGGTGCGACTCATGATTTCTCCCGGAGCGCAGGTCTCTGAAGGCCAGCCGGTGATGGAGTTGGAGACCGACAAGGCTGTTGTCGAAGTGCCTTCGTCACTGAGTGGGATTGTGAAAGACGTCCTGGTAGCACAGGGCGAGAAGATTGAAGTGGGGCAAGTTGTGTTTACGCTAGAGCCAGGTGCTATTTCTCGCGCGGGTTCGCAACAGCCCTCCCGTACCGATGGATCGCACGAGCACGAGCGAATGACATTTCAGGCGGCGATGCAATCTGAGGGAAGAACCGAGGAACAAGTTCTGCCCCCGGATCAGCCGAGATCCGCTCCTGTCGCCACTTTCAGCATGCCCCTCGACCTCGACAGGGCCGCCGGAGTGGAGCATCGCGGGCCGGTTCCGGCAGCGCCGCACGTACGTCGTCTCGCCCGCGAACTGGGCGTGGACATTCATAGCGTTCCGGGGACTGGCCCGGGGGGACGAATCAGTGAAGACGATGTGAAACTCTACACAAAAGTATTGCTGGCGTCTGCTATTTCCGGCACCGGCACGCGGGCAGCCACTCACATCAAGCAGCCTGCGCTGCCTGATTTCAGCAAGTGGGGAAAGATCGAGCGCGTCTCCATGCGCGGCGTGCGACGTAAAACCGCCGAGCACATGTGGGAGGCGTGGAGCTCAATTCCCCACGTTACGCAAAATGACAAGGCCGATATCACTGAACTTGAACAATTGCGCACTCGCTTCGGACCCAAAGCCCAAGAAGCTGGCGGCAAGATGACCGTAACTGCGATCGCACTGAAAGTGTGCGCGTCCGCTTTGAAGATTTTTCCGCAGTTCAATGCCAGCATTGATATGGAGAAGGAAGAGATCGTCTATAAGCAGTTCATCAACATCGGAGTCGCTGTGGACACCGATCGCGGGCTGCTGGTGCCAGTGATTCGCGATGTCGACAAGAAGAATATCGTAGAGTTGGCGGCGGAACTGACTGGGCTTTCCAAGAAGGCGCGGGACAAGAAATTGGCGCCTGCTGACATGGAGGGTGGGACCTTCACCATTACCAACCTAGGTGGGATTGGTGGCACCGGATTCTCTCCCATCGTGAATTATCCCGAAGTCGCGATCCTGGGACTGTCACGGTCCAGCATGGAACCAGTTTGGATGAACGGAAAATTTGAGCCCCGCCAGGTGCTGCCACTTTCACTTTCTTACGATCACCGGCTGATTGATGGAGCCGATGCTGCCCGCTTTCTGCGCTGGATTGCTGAGGCCTTCGAGCAGCCGTTCTTGTTGTCGGTACAGGGATAAGGAGCTTAGAAAACCATAAACCACGAAGGACACGAAGGTTCACGAAGGAAAGCAACAACCAGCCAATGTTTTCCTTCGTGAACCTTCGTGTCCTTCATGGTTGAAGAATTTTGGGCGTCGATCTATGAGCTCATCAATGCTGAATGTCGGAGTACTGGGCGGCGGTCCCGGTGGTTACGCCGCTGCCTTCCTGGCCGCAGATCTGGGCATGAAAGTTACTCTGATCGACCGCGAGACGAATCCCGGAGGCGTGTGCCTCTACCGCGGATGCATCCCTTCCAAAGCGCTGCTGCATGTTGCCAAGCTGATTGACGAATCACGCCACGCCAAGAATTGGGGAATTGAATTCGGAGAGCCAAAGATTGATCTTGTGCGGCTGCGGTCGTTCAAAGAAGGCGTCGTCAACAAACTCACCGGCGGTCTGGGGCAGATATCAAAGCTGAGAAAAGTCCAGTACGTACGCGGGGAGGCGAGCTTCGAAAATTCTAACATCGTGCGTGTCGCGAAAAATGGCGCTGGTGAGGAAAAACTAACTTTCGACCGGATCATTATCGCGACGGGGTCCCGACCGGCAGTTATTCCCAGCCTGAAGCTCGACAGTCCACGCATGCTGGATTCGACATCGGCGCTGGACCTGAAAGATGTGCCCGGCACGCTGCTGGTCATCGGCGGCGGATACATTGGGCTTGAACTGGGCACAGTCTATGCCGCTCTCGGATCGAAAGTTTCGGTTGTCGAAATGACGGCGGGGCTGCTCCCGGGCGCTGATCGCGATCTGGTTCTCCCGCTGCACAAGCGTTTGGAGAAAAGCTTCGCTTCGATTCTGCTGAACACAACTGTCACCGCCTTAAAAGAAGAGGCGAACGGAATCCGCGTATGCTTCGATGGCAAAGACGTTAAAGAACGCGAAAAGACTTTCGACAAGGTGCTGGTGTCTGTTGGCCGCAAGGCAAACTCGGAAATTTCTGGGCTCGATCGCACGCAGGTCCGTGTGGGGTCGCGAGGGTTTATTCAAGTGAACAAACATTTGCAGACGGACGATCCAGCGATTTACGCCATCGGCGATGTCGTCGGAGAACCGATGCTCGCGCACAAAGCTTCGCACGAGGGACGAACCGCCGTTGAGCACATCGCTGGGCACAAGGTGGCATTTGAGCCGAACGCCATTCCCGCGGTCGTTTTCACCGATCCCGAAATCGCCTGGACAGGACTGACCGAGACTCAAGCGGAGAAAGAAGGCCGCGAAATCAAAGTTGCAAAATTCCCCTGGGCCGCCTCCGGCAGAGCGATGACCATCGATCGCACCGAAGGTATGACCAAGCTCATTCTGGATCCAGCAAGCGAGCGCGTGTTAGGAGTCGGCATCGTCGGGGCCGGTGCAGGAGAACTCATTGCTGAGGGCACGCTGGCGATTGAGATGGCCGCCCTCGCGAAAGATGTGGCGCTGACCATCCATCCCCACCCCACGTTGTCGGAGACAATCATGCAATCGGCCGAGGTGTTTTTTGGAACCAGCACCGATTTGTACCGGCCTAAGCGATAGCTCTCCCAACCTCAAGTGCATTAACCACGAAGGACACGAAGGTTCACGAAGGAAGCAAAAAAGCCAATTTGGCAGACTTGCAATGGTCCTACAGAGCCGTGATTCTGATGGTCTGTAAGTTTGCTTTCTTCGTGAACCTTCGTGTCCTTCGTGGTTAATGCACTTGAACCATCTCTCACAATCGCCACTCGGAAACTTTCTGCGATACTCGCAGGCAGGAGGAACAATTGAACGACTACCTATTGTCCATCGTGCTTGGCATTATTGAAGGGTTGACCGAATTTCTGCCTGTCAGTTCTACGGCACATCTGCGCATTGCCGAATCGCTGTTTCACATCAATCTCACTGATGGATATTGGAAGATGTACACGATCATGATCCAGTTGGGAGCGATCCTGTGCCTCCCGATTTATTTTCGCTCGCGAATTGCAAAATTCTTGAGTACGTTTCCGCAGGGCGAAAATGGGAACCGAACCGCACTGACGCATCCACTTGGACTGGCGGCGATTGCGTTCGTGGTGACTGCCGTTCCCGCTTTCCTACTGACCAAAGTGATTGGCAAGCATCTTGAAAGTCTGTACATCATGGGCACTTCCCTGTTGGTGGGTGGCGTTGTGATGTGGATCGTTGACGGCATGAACGCTCGCTCGGAAGCACTGGGACCGGACGCCCCAGGCGGCCGCATTCACACCTGGCGCATGGAGGCGATGAGCCTGGGCCAGGCCATTTGGATTGGAGCGTGCCAAATTCTGTCAGCGCTATTCCCGGGGACCTCGAGGTCAATGTCCACCATCGCCGCGGGACAAATTGCGGGGATGTCGCGGGCTGCGGCGCTGGAGTTTTCGTTCTTTCTTTCCATCCCAACGATGGTCGCCGCAACCGGCTACGACCTGCTGAAATCCCTGCGTGGCAAAGGCGTGAACCCGATCGGCGTCTCACAAATTGATGCTCACGGCTGGATTGTGCTGGCGATTGGATTTGTAGTTTCTTTTCTCGTTGCGTACGCTGCCGTTGCATGGTTCATGGCATGGGTGCGCAAGCGTGGATTTGCCCTTTTCGCGATGTATCGAATCGTTCTAGGTGGGCTGGTGCTGGCGTTTGTGGCAAGAATGGGATGAAGAAAAACTTAAACCACAGAGGACACGGAGAGCACAGAGTAAACCGGCATGACCCTGGAGCTAACGGCTAAAGCTAAGAGCTAATAGCGGACTTTTTCAACTCCTCCATTACGCTTTGGATCAACTCTTTTGCATCAGTCAAACTCTTCATCACAATCTGGACATCCAGCACCGGGCGTCCCGGCCAGCGCTGGCTCTGGCAGTAAACTCCGTGCTGGCCGACCAGCGCCATGGCGTCAGTAATCACGTCCATAGTCACAGCGAGCCGACCGCGAGGGACACCCATCATGGTCTCAAAATGATCGAGCTCTTCACGTTTTTCTTCGAATACTGGCATGCAGAGATTGTAAAGGAGCACTCGGCAGTCAGCGGTCTGGGTTCTGCCGGACGTTCCTGGCTTTTGCTCGCGGACCTGCCACAGGATTGCTAACTTTTCGTCTTCGGAGATAGTCTAATGCGGAGCACTCAGACGAGCAGGAACGGTAAATCGGATCTTAGGTGGGATTTGGCTGAGTGCTGAATGCTGAATGCTGAGTTCTAATTCCAAGGAGAACCTCGTGCTAAAGAAATCCGCTGTCGCAGTTCTGTTCGCCGTTACTTGCTCTGTCCTCTCTTCTGCGCAGGATGACAAGAGTAAGCGACCCAGCCCGCCAGCCCAGGCGCAGTGCAAGTTTTCCGACGGGAAAACCATTACCGTGGATTACTCCAGCCCGCGAGCGAAAGGGCGCAAGGTTTTCGGCGATCTTGTCCCCTACGGCGAGATCTGGCGCACCGGCGCTAATGAAGCAAGCACATTTGTGACCACCGCAAGCGTCAGTGCCGAGGGCAAGACCGTTCCGGCGGGAAGTTACACAATTTTCACCCTCCCTGCCGCTGACAAGTGGACATTGATTATCAATAAACACACGGGCGAGTGGGGAGTGCCTTACAAGTACGAATCCGAAGAGCTCGCACGAGTGCCGATGGCGGTCTCGAAGACTTCTGCTCCGGTTGAGAATCTCACGATCGGCTTTGACCAGTCCGGCGGCGCCTGCAATCTGCAAATCAGTTGGGAAAACACACAGGCTTCGGTGCAATTCACTGAAAAGAAGTAAAAGCTTTTAACCGCACGGGACGCACAGTTTCGCAAAGTTCGCCAAGAAAAGCTTTCCGCGCATGGAGTCTTTCTTTGCGCGCTTTGCGGACCTTTCGCGAACTTTGCGGTTAAAGGCTTTTTGCACTTACTACTCACAAGTTCTCCGCTAAGAAAATCACAGCTCTGGCGTTCTCTGGATGGGTTTACAATTTTCGTGAATTTACACCGGGAGGTGTTTCATGCCCGTGTATGACTATCGCTGTAGTGACTGCCACAAGACCTTCGAACAGACCCTCACCCTACACGAACACGACAAGCGCCAAGTCCGCTGCCCGCATTGTGGCGGCAAGAACATACAACAGGAAGCCGCGGCATTCTACGCCGTGACTTCGAAGAAGAGCGCGTAACAGATCAGGCCTCGGGCTTTGGACTTTGGGAATCCGGCTTCCAGCGGAGTATCGGTTTTCTGGCAGCAGCGGTTTCATCGAGTCGCGCGACACGGGTTGAGTGTGGCGCGGTACGGACGACCTCTGCGTCTTCTTCGACCTCTTCGGCGATTGATTTCATGGCCTCCAGGAACAGGTCGAGTTCTTCTTTCGATTCGCTCTCCGTCGGCTCAATCATCAACGCGCCGGGTACGATTAACGGGAACGCTGTCGTGTAAGGGTGGAAGCCATAATCGATCAGGCGTTTGGCGATGTCCATAGTACGGACGCCTTTCTTCGCCTGAAGTTTGTCGCTAAAAACGACTTCGTGCATGCTGGCGCTTGAGTAGGGCAGATCGTAAAGGCCTTCCAGTCCCTTGCGAATGTAGTTCGCGTTCAACACCGCATCTTCTGTAGTTTGTCGCAGCCCGTCCGGCCCATTCGCCAGAATATAAGCCAGCGCGCGAACGAACATCCCGAAGTTTCCGTAGAAAGACCTGACCCTTCCAACGGACTGCGCACGATCGTAGTTAAAACCCAGAGTGCCATCCGGTTTTGAGATCAGGACCGGCTTCGGCAAAAACGGTTCGAGAATCTTCTTGATTGCTACCGGGCCGGAACCGGGGCCACCACCGCCGTGCGGAGTGGAAAAAGTCTTATGCAGGTTCAGATGCATGACATCCACCCCGAAGTCTCCGGGACGGACTTTTCCGACCAGGGCATTCATGTTGGCGCCATCCATGTAGAGCAGTCCGCCCTTGGCGTGCAGTAGGTCGGCGATTTTGTGGATTTCCTGCTCGAACACCCCGAGAGTGTTGGGGTTTGTCAGCATTAGCGCCGCGACATCTTCATTCATCTGCGATTCAAGTGCGGCTATGTCCACCATTCCCGCGGAATTTGATTTTAGGTTCTCTATCGAGTAGCCGACGGTGGCAGCGGTGGCGGGATTTGTACCATGAGCTGAATCCGGAATCAGAACTTTCTTACGAGGACTTCCCTTTGACTCGTGATGAGCGCGCACCATCAGCAGACCAGTCAGCTCTCCGTGGGCGCCGGCTGCGGGCTGCAGGGTGATGGCCTCCATGCCTGTGATTTCCAGTAGGCAGTCGCTGAGCGTCTTGATGATTCGCAACGCGCCTTGTGAAATTTTCTCCGGCTGATAAGGATGCCCGTTGGCTAGCCCTTCGAGACGCGAAACGACCTCATTCACGCGCGGGTTGTACTTCATGGTGCACGACCCCAAGGGATACATGCCGAGATCAATCGCGTAATTCCAGGTCGAGAGTCGGGTGAAATGACGGATGATTTCAATTTCGCTAACTTCGGGCATATTGCCTAAATCTTTTCGTTCCGCTGATCCGAGCAGTTTGCTGGTATCCACTTCGGGCACGTCGAGCGGGGGCAGCTTCCATGCGGCTTTGCCGGGAGATGACTTCTCGAAGATCAATCCTTCATTTTGGTTGACGTGGCGGGTGGCTTTGCGCGTCATGTGTTTCTGCATCAGCGGGTCACCTCTTCCACGGTTTCTTCTTTGTCAGTTTTCACCGAACGCTCGCTTTCGGCGAGAAATCCGGCCGCCGTATCAATAACGCTTCGAGTGCTGAGCTCGGTACAGCACCACAAACTGGCATTCCCCAGCTCGGGATAGAACTTCTTCAGCGGAAGTCCGCCGACGATTTTGTGTCCGAGCAGACGAGAGTTGATAGCGTAAGGATCTTCGCTGGTCTGGATAACGAACTCGTTGAATCGCGGGCCGCCCGAGAACAACATTTTTGCGTGTTTACCGAACTGTTGGGTCGCATACGCTGTTTTCACCAAGTTGTGCCGGGCCAGTTCTTTCAGACCAGCTTTTCCGTAGATCGTCATGAAGATGTTCGCCATCAGAGCAATCAGCGCCTGATTGGTGCAGATGTTGGAAGTCGCCTTTTCGCGCCGAATGTGCTGCTCGCGGGTGGCCAGCGTGAGAACGAATCCGCGCTTTCCGCTCCGGTCCGTAGTCTGGCCGACAAGGCGTCCTGGCATTTGGCGGACAAATTGTTCGCGAGTGGCAATCACTCCGCAGTAAGGGCCCCCGAAGGTGAGAGGCACGCCGAAAGACTGCGCTTCCATGGCGATCACGTCGGCTGAGCGCGGCGGCTCGACGATGCCCAGAGAGACCGCTTCGGCAATGGAGACCACCAGCATGGCCCCCTTGCGGTGCGCAATTTCAGCGACTGCTTCGACGTCTTCAATGGTGCCGAAGAAATTGGGCGATTGAATCAGGATGCAGGCTGTACCTTCCGTGATCGCGCGTTCCAGTTCACGAAGGTTAATGCGACCGCTTTCTTCGTACAAAACTGTCGCTAGTTGTATTCCCTGATGCAATGCGTAAGTCGCAAGCACCTCGCGGTATTCCGGATGCACGCCGGCGGCAACGGCCACCGAGCGACGCCCGGTCAAACGGACCGCCATCATTACGGCTTCCGTGGCCGCGGTTGAACCGTCGTACATGGAGGCGTTGGCTACTTCCATGCCGGTCAACTCGCAGATCATTGTCTGAAATTCGAAGATGGATTGCAGTGTTCCTTGCGAGATTTCCGCCTGATAAGGAGTGTAGGCGGTGAGAAACTCGCCGCGCGAGATCAGTGAATCGATGATCACTGGACGATAGTGGTAGTAAGCTCCGGCACCCAGAAACGTTGCATGACAGTCGCCATTTTCGCGCGAGCGCTCGCGGAACCAGTCCACAATTTCCGATTCCGCCATCTGGCGCGGAACGTTGAGATCGCGGTTGAGACGGTACTCAGGCGGAATCGGCGCGAAGAGATCATCGATGGACCGCGCGCCAATATCCTTGAGCATGGCTTCGCGGTCAGTTGGCGATTTAGGCAAATAGCGCATAGCAAAGTATTAGATGAAGCAAAGAGAATGCAAGAACCTTAACCACGAAGGACACGAAGGATCACAAAGGAAATCCTAACCGCTTTTCCTTCGTGATCCTTCGTGTCCTTCGTCGTTAGTGATTTTCAGTGTCCGCCTTCCTCAGCGACGAACTTTTCATAGTCGGCGGCCGAGAGCAGCGAGTCCAGCTCACCGGGATTCTTTATCGTGAGTTTCAGCATCCAGGCACTGTGTGCATCTTTATTTATTTTTTCCGGAGCGGTTGCCAGTTCCCCATTGACGTCAGTCACCATGCCCGACGCCGGGGCGTACAAATCCGACACTGCTTTAACGGACTCGACACTGCCGAACGTCTTCCCTGCTGTGATTTCGGTACCTACTTTCGGCAGATCGACGAAGACGATGTCCCCGAGCGACTCCTGCGCGTAATGGGTGATGCCGATTGTCGCAGTGTTGCCGTCGGCTTTGATCCATTCGTGCTCTTTCGTGTATTTGAAATCGGATGGGTAGGGCATGCTCGTGTCTTGCTCCTGGCCGTCGTTGTACCGTCCCCGAGGGGACTCTGTTTCATATCTAGGCTACCCAGGGCTTACGCCCTGGGCTAAGTTATTATGACCCGCTGGGGCTGTATGCAGGCTAACCGGTCCGCGCCTTCTTCTCATGCAGCCGATGCTGTGCGTTCTCCTTTTGACCTGCATCCTCTGGCTAGAGCTTCTTTGGCTTCTTGTAAAACGGCGTTGGCACGGTTTTTGCTTTCACGCCTTGCCCGCGAATCTCCACTTGCAGCTCTGTTCCTTCCGAGGACAGTTGCGGCGGCACATATGCCAGAGCGATGTTTTTCTTTAAGAACGGCGCATAAGACCCGCTGGTCACATATCCAATTTCATGACCAGTCCTGTCCAAAGCCTTGTAGCCGTCGCGGGCAATTCCGCGTTCGATCATCTCCAGGCCAACGAGCGCTCGCTTTAATTCCTCCGTTCGAGCTTTTTCCAGTGCATGGCGGCCGATGAACTCGGGTTTTTCCATTTTGCAGAAACGGTCGAGCCCGGCTTGCCACACATTGATGGTATCGGAAATTTCGTGTCCATAAAGCGGAAGCTTGGCTTCCAGGCGAAGAGTATTGCGCGCGCCGAGCCCGCACGGCACCGCGCCTAATTCTTTCCCTGCGGCCAGCACTTCATTCCAGACTCGCGCGCTGGTCTCTTCATCACTCGGAATGTAGATCTCAAATCCGTCTTCGCCGGTATATCCGGTGCGCGCGACCAAAGTATTCTTCAGCCCGCAAACCGTGCCACGGGTCACCCAGTAAAACTTCACCGAGCCAAGATCCGCATCTGTGAGTTTCTGCAGAACGTCAACACCTTTCGGCCCTTGAATCGCAATCTGCGTGAAGTCATCGGACAGATTACGCACCTGGCAATCAAACTGACGCGTGTTGTCCCGCACCCAGTTGAAGTCCTTTTCCCGCGTGCCCGCATTGATCACCAAAAGATATTCTTGTTCACCCGGGCGGTGCACAATGACGTCATCTACAAACGTCCCCTGCGGATAGAGGAGCGCGGAATATTGTGCCTGTCCAATCGCTAGCCGGGAGGCGTCATTCATCGAAATATGCTGGACTGCCGCGAGCGCTTGCGGGCCGGCAAGCTGAATGTCCCCCATGTGGCTGACATCGAATACGCCGGCTCTTGTACGAACAGCCATGTGCTCGGCGATGATCCCGCCCCCGGTTGAAGCAGGGTACTCGACCGGCATGTCCCAACCGTTGAACTCAACCATCTTGGCGCCCAATTTGCGGTGGGCGGAGTTGAGTGCGGTTTTGCGGACAGCGGGAATCGTTTCAGTCGGAGACAATACGAACCTCAATCGTCGGCGGTAGCTGGGCCGCCGAACATGAAACTCAAGAGCCTACCACGCGATGGAGTTAGGTTCAACCGAGGGCTACGACGGTACTGTGGTACCCGGAAGCACCATTTAAGCCAATCGGTCTCCTCCAGAGATCATGCTAGGCTCCTGATAGCGCTCGCTTCGCGCTGGAGGAAAGATGCGGAACTTTTTCGTTGCGGCACTGCTGCTAGTGGCCGGAAGGACTATTGCAATCGGGCAGGAGCCGAAAAACGAGATCAGTGGGACCATCGGACGGACCATCATCAGCGACCAGGGCGTCCCGAACACCAATTTTTTCGACAACACGGTGCACTTTGGAAAGGGAACGTCCTTTGAAATTAACTATGCGCGCATCCTGAAGCGCTACGGCGTGTGGAATCTCGCGCTTGAGGTCCCTGCAATTTTCAATCCCGATGAAGACCTGAACTACGGCCTCAACCAGGTCCCAATCGATTACAGCTCATTCTTTATCACCCCAGCGGCGCGTGTGAACCTGATACCAGACCTCGCCATTTCTCCCTGGGTGAGTTTCGGCGGCGGAATTGGTCACTTTGTGGCTAGCAAGGACTTGGTCTTCTTCGGTACAAACCCGGGACACCGAGTCAAGACAACTGGTGTCCTGCAGGGTGGAGTAGGCTTTGACGTGCGCCTGCCGAAGCTAACTCACATCAAATTTCGTTTTGAGGCCCGGGATGATTACAGTGGAGTGCCTCCGATCAATGTCAACACTGGCAGGAGCCGTCAACATAACTATTATGTGGGCGGCGGAGCGGTTTTTCTGTTCTAGAAGACTCACCAGGGTTCGAGCAAGAACTCGCAGCGACGCGGCAAGCGCGCATCAACGTATGGATTTGATTTCTTCGTAAAGCTCAGGCAATCGAGCGGCATCTTCTGCGGACGCTCCGAACCGGGCTTGCTCGTAGCGCTCGGTAAACTCCGAAACCCGCTCTTTGAGCCGAGGGTCCCCAATCAAAGCGGCAAATTCTTCGGGAGTTTGCGCGGGTGATTTCTTCCATCCCCGCCGAGCAGCGTAGCTCAGCAGGCGCTCATACCAAATGGTGGCAGCAGTCTGAGGCGACTTTTGGGGGCGGCGCGCCAGGCGAAACCTGCTCAGCATCGCCATCATGCGTGGAACATTAGCCAGAAACAGGACAACCAGAATTAACCCGAAGGCGCGCTTCCCCCACTTGACGGTGGAATTGCCCAGCGTGTCCTCGGTCCTACGGGCCCACGCCAGAATTTTTTCGTACTGGGTGCGTCCCCAAGACTGCGCCTCTCCTACGAGCGCACGACTACCGCGGTTCGCATCCTGTGTGAGCCGCAACTGATGACCCAGGTCGTAGTTGATCACCCACTCGCGCCAGAACGAAGACATCGCATCCATATAGAGCATGACTCGGTCCCATTTTGTGTGCGCCTCGCCGGCGCCGGAAGGAGTGGGATCAAATTCCATCCATCCTTCTTCGGGGATGTACGCCTCAACCCAGGAGTGTGCATCGCTGGCGCGGATCACATATTCCGAAGTGAGGTCATTGAATTCGCCACCAGCAAACCCGTTTACCACTCGCGAGGGAATTCCCACCGATCGCAGCATGATTGCCATGGCAGAGGCGAAATACTCGCAATGCCCCTGGTGGCGGACGAAAAGAAAATTGGCAATAGGATCGCGGGGTGCAGTATTGGGGAGTTGCAGCGTGTATCCGTAATGCGTTCGCAGATAGTTTTCGAGCGCCACAGCGCCGGCGTAAGGGCTCGACGCCTTCGCGGTAATCTGAACTGCAAGGGGTTTGATCCTGGGATCAAGAGCCGGAAGATCCAGATACCCTGGTAAAGCCTCGGCGGGATAAGTACCGGAGCTGCCGCGCAGGTTAGCGGCAGGCGTCCGCAGTTCAGATGAAGCCGTGTAGCGGGCCACCGGATGCTCGACATCGAGATCAAAGACGTCTCCGGCAGAGTCTTGCGAAACTGAGCGGTAATTACCTTCGAGCGACCGAGGGGTAGCTATCAGAAAGAATACGTCGCTGACGAAGGGCTCCATGGTTACGCGATAACGCAATATTCGTTCCGTACGAGGCGACGATTGCGGACCCCGCGCGTTTAATTCAAAGCGTCCATCTGGGCTGCGGTGAAGATTGACCTTTCCCCACGCGCTCGACCAATTTCGGCCATCGAAGTGGTTGAGCGCCACACCACGGAGCTTCAGGGCGAACGCTCCTGCAGCATCGCCATCAACCTTGACGTGCATCACGACAGTCGTGGACTGTTGAATCTGACCGATGCGTCCCAGTTCCACGTGGTCGGAGAAGCCGCTGGTAATGTCATTCGCGCCAGTAGAGGCACTGAGATATCCGGCAGAGACGCGCGGCAAAATAAAAAAGATGGCCGCGCCGCCCAGAAAGATGAGCAACAGGAGCACGGGGGCAACCGCCGCCACTGCAAAGGACAATTTTCGATACGCCTGGCGGACTTGCGGATCGCGCGCCAGGACCTGCGCCCGCTGCGCCGAGTGCATCATCTCCATCAGCATGAAAGCGGCTACGCCCACCAGGACGAACCCTGCCAGAGCGAGCAGGAACGTGCTGTCCACGGTCAGCACGGCAGCCGCCAGGACCATTGCGAATGAGAGCACGGCAAGCAGGTAATGGTGAAAATCGCGCTGGGCGGAAAACAACATCACCAGCATTCCGAAAAGCACAAGGTGGATAATCGCACCCAAAAAGTTGCGTGAGACAAGGAACTCGTCGGCAACAAAGAATCCCACGCAACCCACGGTCAGCAGGTTGGTCCAGCGCTCGGAAAGCAGCACCTGACGACGGCGGGCGAGGCCATAGCCCCGATAGAGTAGCGCCGCGCTTACCAACAGCACCGTGGGAAGATCGAGCCGGCCGGTTGAGGCTAAGGTCCCAAAGCCGCTGAAGATCAGTAGGAACAGGACCACATCGAAGTAGCGGCGAATGGCCACTGCCAGAGTAAACTCCCCAGTTTGAGGCAGGCCTGGCATGCGATGTTGCTATTGTTCGCGTTTTCGGCTCGCACGTAAAGGGTACCGAAGATCGCCGGGATGCTTGATGAGACGGATGAGCATTGCCGCTCCGGGCGACGAACCCACCCTTCCCGCGTGCGGCGGACGCAAGGCTGGGCACCCAAGAATCCTGGCACCCGGTTCACGAATCAACCCGATGCTAGAATCACACATGTCAGGCATCGGTCCCGCGCGACGCATTCCCGCCAACCCCGCCAGGTCCGGAAGGAAGCAACGGTAACGGGCTCTTGCGTGTGCAGTGGGTCTCCGGTGCCTGGCTTTAAAACCGGGCTTCGGGCTTTAGGCTTCGGGCTGCTGAGTCGTTTACAGACGCCGCTACGTCCTTCCTGCCATCAACATCCTCTAAAGCTGATACGTTTCCGGGCCGAAATACTGCACATGAGTACCCGGCCCTCTCTGCCGGAACGCGAGGAATTTACCGACCTCGGCGGATTCCACGCGTCCCCCGTGCCGATGTTTATTTTCGATCAGTCGTCGCTCGCAATTCTCGAGGTAAACGAATCGGAGGTGCGGCAGTATGGATATTTACGACGTGAATTCCTGAATTTGACCATATTGGATATTCGGCCTCTGGAGGAAATTCCCAAGGTGCTCAGACGCGTTCTACGAACAGAATCGGTGAGGGCTAACGGCGAAACCTGGATCCACCGAAGGAAGAACGGCAACATATTTCAGGCAACGATCATGGGCCGCGAAATAAGCTTTCAAGGGCGCAAAGCTGAACTGGTCTCAGCTCAGGAAGTGAGAGCAGCCTCGGCAAACTGACGCGGATCGCGTCTCTAACTGGTTCCGGCCAGCGACTCCAACGCAGGATATGAGCGGGGTTCAACCAGAGTAAGTTCCTGAGGGCGGCGCGCGGTGCGCAGCGCCTCTTCCAACATTTCGAGCGCCTGCCCGGCAAGCGGTGGGGTAATCACCGTGGCCTTCAACAGTGCTGTCCGAACCCATGCCTGCCCTGTCTTGGGCACGCCGTCAACGCCCAAGAACGGCAATCTGCCCCAGTGGTCGCGGAGATCAGTATCCGTAATTTCCCGAAACGCCTTTTTGGCGCCCACGGCCATTGCGTCATTCTGGGCCGCTACAACATCTACTTGCGCCCGCTGCGAAGTCGTGAGCTGCAGCCAACTGGTGATCGCCTTAAACGCGCTGGCCTCGGTCCACTGGCCGCGGACTATCTTCAGTTGGATATTCGCCGGCTTGGTCTCGGACATGCCGGCAAGGCGAAGCTTCGCTGTCTCGCTATCAGATGGCCCCTGAATGTAAAGTATGTTGCCGCCGCTCGGGAGCAAGGTTGCAAATTGCCGGCCCTGAATGCGCCCTACCTCCTGATTGTCCGCCGCCAAGGCAAAGACCAACGCGGTGGGCAGTCGTCGCAACTCGCTCAAGTAGTTCACATGCCGGTTCAATACCACCCAGGCGATTCCTGCGTGCACAGCGGCCCGCGCGACTTGCGGCAGCGCCGTCGCACCCACTGGTTCCATGATGATCGCATCCGGGCGCTGAGCGGGCTCGCACTGAATAAATTGGAGAATTTGCTGGCTTTGCTGAATGGCGTCGTTATCGGCGTAGATAACCTGGACTCCGACACCAAGGCGGCGAGCGGCTTCCTCGGCGGCAGCAGCCTGCTCCACTTGATAGTCGTTGTCTTGCGTCAGCAAGGACACTACGAATCGCGGCGTCTTGGCCACGACCGCCATAATACCCCCACTCGCGCCTGGGGCATCGTAACCAGAGTAATTCCTCCTCAGTATCCTCGACGAGCGTGTATTGGAGATTGCGCCGTGCCTGCGTACAATAACCAGTTCGTTCCCAAGAGACATTTTTCAGTTGGTTTTCGAGCTTCGTGTTTTCGAGGTTGATGCTTTCGAGCTTCATGCTTTCGAGGCTCATAAAAGACTGGAGACTCTCCCGATTGAGTAAGCTCACGCGCGCGAAGATCACGGCCCTCGGAACCTATGTGCCTCCTCGCGTCTTGACCAATGCAGATCTGGAGAAAATGGTCGAGACCTCTGACGAGTGGATTATGAGCCGCACCGGCATTCGCGAGCGCCACATAGTTGATAAGGGCATGGCCACCAGCGACCTCGCAGTGGAAGCGGCCCGGTGTGCACTCAAGGAACGTGGGATTGACCCTAGCGAGATAGAAGCCATCGTGGTGGCGACCGTCACCCCCGATATGCTGTTTCCTTCCACTGCATGCCTGGTACAGCACAAGCTGGGAATGAAAGGTGTATGGGGATTTGACTTGTCGGCGGCCTGCTCAGCATTTGTGTATGCACTGCAAACCGGCGCGCAGTTTGTCGCCACCGGAGCCCACAAGAAAGTGCTGGTCATAGGCGCGGATGTCATGACTTCAATCCTGGATTTCACCGATCGCGCAACTTGTATTCTCTTCGGCGATGGCGCAGGAGCGGTGATTCTGGAGCCTTCGGAAGACGATACCGGCATCATTGATTTTGTTCACGAGGTGGATGGCTCGGGTGGTTGCTCGCTCTACATGCCGGGTGGGGGCAGCCTGCATCCCACGACGCATGAAACTGTGGACCAGAAAATGCATTATGTACACCAGGACGGCCAGGCAGTTTTCAAATTCGCCGTCCGAAAGATGGCGGAGGTATGCGAGAAGCTGCTGGCGCGAAATGGAGTGACCGCGAGCGACATTGACTGCTTCATCCCCCACCAGGCAAACCAGCGGATCATCAAGGCCACTGCCGACCGCCTGGGTCTCAAGCCCGAGAGCGTGATCATCAACATTGACCGCTATGGCAACACCACGGCTGGCACAATTCCCCTGGCGATGCAGACAGCGCGCGAAGAAGGCAAACTGAAGAAAGGCGACCTGGTGCTGCTGGCGTCAGTCGGGGCGGGATTTACGGTGGGGGCAACGCTGTTGAGGTGGACGATTTAGATGATCGGCATTGGACACCTAACCGTCGCTCGGCGAACTGAAAAAGATGGCGAGCAGGCTCGCCAGGACAGCCGAGTGCGGCTGTCCCCACGCCATTCAGCCCATTGGTAATTCCGCGTTCCAGGATTTCCTCTCTGTACCTCTGTGTGTACCCCTGTGTCCTCATGTGGTTGAAAAAACCTCAACCACATGAGGACACAGAAGTCACAGAGGAATTGCGGCGCCGCAGCTTCTCCGCTAAGTTTTCCATCCAACCGCCCTTCGCGCCCATCCATTTAGAATAGTTTCTAGGTCATGGCGTCCCATCACGAAGAAGAAGTCCTGGGTAAAGCGTATGACAGCCGGCTGATGAAGCGGCTGCTGCGATACCTGCGCCCGTACAAGTGGCGCGTTGCGCTCGCGTTGGCGTCCATTGTGCTGAAGGCCGGGGCGGACGTGCTTGGGCCGTTCCTGACCATGGTCGCCATCGATCGATACCTGGCCCCCGCGCATCAGGCGCCTTCGTTGCTGGCACGCTGGTTGAGCCCTCGTCCACTGACTGGAATTGCTCAGATTTCGGCGATCTATGTTGGGCTTATCCTCTTCAGCTTTCTGTTGGAGTATCTGCAAACGTATTTCATGCAGTGGGCCGGGCAGATGGTGATGTTTGACCTACGCAGTGAGATTTTCCGCCACCTGCAACGCATGCACATTGGCTTTTATGACAAGAATCCCGTGGGCCGGCTGGTCACCCGAGTGACTACCGATGTGGATGCTCTGAATGAAATGTTTACTTCCGGCGTGGTGTCGATTTTTGAGGACATCTTTGTACTCGCCGGAATTCTCGCAATCATGCTGTGCGTGAACTGGAAGCTGGCGCTGATCACCTTTGCGGTGCTTCCCTTCATTGCCATGGCAACCAAGGTTTTCCGCGACAAGGTGCGGGATTCCTACCGGCGGATTCGGACGGCGATTGCCCGCATCAATGCGCACCTCCAAGAGCACGTCAGCGGCATGGTGGTCTTGCAGCTTTTCAATCGCGAGGAGAAGGCGTTTGACACGTTCTCTGAGGTAAATGCCCGGCACATGGAAGCCTTCAAAGACGCGATCATGGCGCACGCGGTTTATTACCCGGTGGTGGAAATTCTTTCTTCCATCGCGGTCGCGTCCGTGATCTGGTTTGGTGGGCATGACGTAATTCGCGGCTGGGTGATTACGGGAGTGGCGGTCAGTTTTAGTCCGAAAACCCTGCTGACGTTTCATGTTGTGCAGAATGTGACAACGCTTGGCGTTCTGGTCGCTTTCATGCAATACGCGCAGCGATTCTTCCGGCCAATTCAGGATTTGAGTGAGAAGTACAACATTCTGCAGTCAGCGATGGCGGCTGCTGAGCGCGTATTCAAGCTGCTGGATACTCCGCCGGAGATTACCGAAGCGGCTGTGACGAAAACCCCGCAAGGCTTGGGCAGAATTGAGTTTGACCGCGTGTGGTTTGCTTACCGGAATGTGCCGGCGGGAGATGGCGATGGGGCATCCGGGGATTCAGGAATCGCGGGCGGGGGCCCCGTTCGACTACGCTCAGGGCAGGTCCGCGCTACACATGTCAGGCAGGGCGAGCCGGACTGGGTGCTGCGCGATGTCAGCTTCACGATTGAACCTGGGGAAACCGCGGCAATCGTCGGCCACACCGGCGCGGGGAAGACAACGATCATTTCTCTGCTATTGCGCTTTTATGACGTGCAGCGAGGCTCGATCCGAATTGACGGCGTGGACATCAAGGAGATGTCGCTGACCGACCTGCGGCGCAGGTTCGGCGTCGTCCTGCAAGATCCGTTCCTGTTTACTGGCACAATCGAGGGTAATATCCGCCTGGGCACGGATTGGATCACGGACGAGCAGGTGCGGCAAGCGGCAGAAGAAGTGAACCTGTCGGATTTTATTCACAATCTACCGAACACCTACAAGGAAGCAGTGCACGAGCGCGGCTCGACCCTTTCTACCGGGCAAAAGCAACTGATCTCATTCGCTCGAGCGCTGGCGCACCACCCCAAGATTCTGATTCTGGATGAAGCAACCTCGAGCGTAGATACCGAGACGGAATTCAAAGTCCGCGACGCACTTGGAAAAATGGTAGAAGGACGGACTTCAATCGTGATTGCCCATCGCCTTTCAACCGTGCAGCGCGCCGACAAAATCATCGTGATGCACAAGGCCCAACTGCGGGAGATGGGGACGCATCAGCAACTTCTGGCGCAGAGAGGGATTTATTACAAGCTTTATCAGTTGCAATACAAAGATCAGGAAGTCGGAGCGCCACCAGTCACAGCCAACGCCGACGACTAGGATTTGCAAGTCATTGTTAGAGGCGCACACCAGACTACTCAATCGGGCTTTACAATCCTAAGGTGCAGATCCTCGTTTCCGCTGGCGAAGCTTCTGGGGAGATGTACGGGGCACAGCTCATCTCCGCGTTGCGCCGACTTGATCCATCGCTCGACTTCTTCGGGGTAGGCGGCGAGAAGATGCGCGCCGCTGGATGTGACACCGTGGTTGATGCCAAAGACCTCTCGGTCGTTGGGATCACGGAAATACTGAGTCACTTAGCCAAAATCTGGAAGTTGTTTCACAAACTTATTGCTGATGCAGACCGGCGCAAGCCCGACGTTGCCATTGTAATTGACTCGCCGGCATTCAACTGGCGGGTGGCGCGACAGATGAAGAAACGCGGTGTCCCGGTTTGCTATTACGTCTGCCCGCAGTTTTGGGCGTGGCGGCAGGGGCGGGTGCGCCTGTTGCGTAAATATGTGGACAAAGCGTTAGTCATTTTTCCGTTTGAAGAAAAGTTTTATCGTGATCGCGGGGTTGATGCGGAGTTTGTCGGACATCCGCTGGTGGAACTGCCCCGGCCGGCAGTTATGCGCGAGAAGTATGCGGCAAAGCATCAACTGGACCCGGCAAAGCATTGGATCACCTTGATGCCCGGAAGCCGAATGAAGGAAGTACGAATGAATCTGCCGGGGATGCTGGAGTCGGCGCAATTTCTTGGGGCGGCGTATGAATTCGTCCTTCCGGTGGCGGCAACTCTCGACCAGAGCTTTGTGGAGCACCTCGTCCATAGCCGGGAGGGCACGGCTTTCAGCCGTGCCGTAACAGATCAAGACAAGACTAGCGGCACGACTGAAAGTCGTGCCCTCCCGAATACGATCCGGGATCGCGTACATTTGGTCCCTGAGGCACTCCCGGCTCTGGCTCACTCGCGTGCAGGCATCATTGCCAGCGGCACTGCGACCGTCGAGGCGGCGATGATGGAGACACCTTTCGTCATGGTCTATCGCGTCAGCCCGTTAACGTATTTTTTGGGACGCTCCACGATAAAAGTCCCCCACTTTGCAATGGTCAACCTGATCGCGGGAAAACGGGTCGTACCGGAGCTCGTGCAACAGGACTTTACACCGCAAAAGGTGGCCGCCGAAGTCGCGAGAATTGTTCCTGACGGCGCGGACCGCAGGACGATGCTGGTGGGCCTAAGGAATGTCCGAAGCCAGCTTAGGGGTGGTCGAGAAGAGGAGATGCATCCGGCAGACCGCGCGGCAAGAGCGGTTCTTGGACTCGTGCGGCTACCGTCGGGCGAAGCCGCGGCTAGCTATTCAAAGAATGTTGCAACGCCGCTCCGCTAACCCGGCAGACGTTTGTCAATTCCCCGCAAATGCTTGTGCGACAGCATCTTTTCGACCACAATTTTCATCTTACGATAAAGTAGTACGGTTGTTCTGTACGCGTTTCCGTACCGTTGTTCCGTACCTAGGAGATTCTCTGAATGCGATTTTCACCTCGGCCATCGCGTCGGGCGGTGTCCCTTTCCCTCGTTTTGGCCACTGTTCTGGTCTGCTTGCCGGCCGCCATTCCAGTTTTCGCGGCCGAGAAACTTCACTTTCATGCTGACGATTACCAGATTGACGCCGCATTAAACCCGCACGAACACAAGATTGCCGCTCGCGCGAAGGTGAAAATCACCGCGCTCGACGATCTGAATATTGCGACCTTCCAACTGCACAACGACCTGCGGCTGACCAAGGTGACTGACGCCGCCGGTAAGCCACTGAATGCTGAACGCACGCCCCAGGATTCCAGCGTACGGGTGTCGCTCAAGAGTACGCTGCCGAAGGACCAGTCCACGACACTGACCTTCGAATACGAAGGAATTCTTGATTCCGCAGAGGACTCGCCCGTTCCAGGACTGAAACTCACTTCGATCGGTGACGACACCAGCTATCTGCTCTATGCAGGGTATTGGTTTCCCGTCAACGCATATGGAATTAACCGGTTTAGTGCCACCATTAACGTCACCGTTCCGGCTCACATGCTGGTGATCGGCAGCGGCACAGTGAGCCCAGGCGAACCTGCATTGAAATCGGCAGGCGCAAACGGTCCGACCAAAACCTTTTCGCTCAAATACGACACAGCCAGCTTCCCTGGAACCATTGTGGCCGGAGATTTTGGCGACTACTACAGCACGGAGGCTGGCATTGAACTGCACGTTCACTTCAAACCCGCGCACAAGGAACTCGCCCAGGCATATGCAGAAACTGCGGTAAAGGAGTTTACATATTTCATTACACTCTACGGTCCGCCTGCTTCAAATGTGCTGCGAGTAGTCGAGCTGCCGGATGACACTGTACCCTCAGCGTGGGCGCCACAACTGGCCGCGCTTGCTAGTCGCGGCATTACTCCACGAACCAACTACCGTTTGCTGGCAAACACCATTGCGCATCAATGGTGGGGCGTTTCTGTGAGTCCGGCTTCACGCGATGACTGGTGGATCAATGATGGCTTCGCTCGCTACTCGGAGGCTCGATATATTGAGAACGCTGCTGGCAATGCAGGGCTGCAGGAAGCTGTGAAGGACATGTCGGTTGGCGCGCTCGCTTACGACACCGTCCCGCTTTCAAGCGCCAGCAAGCTCGACCTGTTTTCGCCCGAGTTCCAGTCGCTTGTAACCGACAAGGGCGCAATGATCCTGCACATGCTGCGCTGGGTAATCGGAGACCAGAAATACGATCAGACCATGCGGCAGTTCGCGAGTCAGTTCGCCGGAAAGCCGGCAACGGTTGAGAGCTTTCGCAATCTCGCCGAGACCAACTATGGCGACAAGCTTACCTCGTTCTTCTCGCAGTGGTTGGATTCCACCGGCGCTCCCGAATTTAAGACCAAGTATTCGATCTACCGGCTAGGAAACAACAAAGGATTTCGCTCAGTGGGGCAAATCTCGCAAGACCTGGATCTATTTCGCATGCCAGTCGAATTGAAAATTGACACTGACGGCAAGACCGAAACCAAGCGGATCGACGTCGTGGGAACAGATTCCGCCTTCAGCGTGGACACATTCGGACGGCCGCGGCGGATCAGCATTGATCCTGACAATCATCTCCTCAAGAACTCCGGCGATATCAGGCTGCGCGCTGGAATCCAGCGAGGACAATCGCTGGTGCAGCAGGGCGATATGGCGGGCGCGCTTGGAGAGTTTAACAAGGCCTTGGAAATCAACAAGAACAGCTCGCTGGCACACTACCGGGTTGCAGAAGTGTTTTTCCTGCAGCATAACTATCAGGCATCGGCGAACGCCTATCGTGACTGCCTGAATGGAGACGGTGAGCCGCGCTGGACCGAAGTCTGGAGCCACATCGGCTTAGGCAAAATTTTCGACACTACCGGTCAGCGGGAACGCGCCACGAACGAGTACCGCCAAGCCCTGCAAACCAACGACAATACCCAAGGCGCTCTAGATGAGGCGCGCCGATATTTGCAAAAGCCATACGAACCGCCCAAGAGCAGCGGAGCCAACGGCCAGCCATAAAGGCCTGGCCTGTGAATTCTGATAGAGCGAACGCGCCGCACGAGAGCCGTTTCGGTCTAACACTGGCATGCCTTCAAGAATGCCTGCCATTACATCTGCCACAACGATTCCATCTACAATTAAGACGTGCCTGGGAAACGCAAGACCAAGCTGAAGTGTCCGATCTGCAAGAAATCGATCGCGAGCCAGGGGGAGGACTTCCCTTTCTGCAGTGAGCGTTGCCGGCTGATTGATCTTGGCAAGTGGGCAAGTGGGCAGTATGTCGTCTCATCACCTGTACAGGACATATCCGACGAAACAGAAATAAAGGATTTTCCCGGAACGAACGATGAAGATTGAAGGCGCTCCGGTTGCGGAGGTGCGAAAATCCGTAAGAATACCTGCATCGCTGTGGGCAAACTTGGTTGCGACTTTTCTGGGGATGGGATATTTGAAACCCGGGCCCGGAACATGGGCTTCGCTTGCGGCGGCGGCGATCTGGTTCACCCTAGCGAAATGGATTCCAGCGGGATTGCAGGGCGTAGCGTTGATGGGACTGGCGGCGGTTGCAATCGCTGTAGGCATTCCGGCAGCCACAGGCGTGGCCAGGGCTTCCGGAGTAAAAGATCCTCAGTTCGTTGTGATTGACGAAGTTGCCGGCCAGTGGATCGCGATGCTTTTTGTGCCGGTTTCGTGGAAAACGGTGCTTGCGGGCTTTATACTTTTCCGGGGGTTCGACATTGTCAAGCCTCCGCCGGTACGGCAGCTGGAGCGACTGCCGGAGGGGACCGGAATTGTTGTGGATGACGTTGCCGCCGGAATATACGCGTTGGCGCTGATGCAACTTCTGCTGCATTTCGGGCTTCTTTCACCATAGCTTCCTCGATTTCAAGAGTTCAATGACCATTTCCAATCGCCTTCTGGGAAAGAAGCACACGAATGGGCAGCCGCACATTGAGACGGTGGCCCCATCGGCGGCTCTTCCTGGCGGCGAAGTACGGATTGTTGGCAGAGGACTTTCGTCGCCGGAACTGAAGCGCCCGCGGGTCCGTTTTGGCGAGGTGGAAGGGGCCGTGGTCGTCAGTTCTGATGATTTCGTAATCGCCCGAGTGCCACAAGGGGCTGCTTCCGGTCCGGTAGTGGTCTCAACCAACGGGCATTCCAGCAATTCGCAACCCATCAGAGTCGCAGCAGTAATCGCCGAGAACCTGCACCCGGTGACGAATCCGGCGCTCGACGCTGAAGGCAACATCTATGTCACCTTCTCCGGATCGCGAGGGCAGAAGGTACCGGTTTCCATTTTCAAGATTGATACCAATTACAACGTGAAGCCGTTCCTGACCGAGATGATGAACGCGACGGCGATCGCGTTTGACCGCGCCGGCCAGATGTATGTGTCCTCCCGCTTTGACGGGACGGTGTACAAGGTCGCGCCCAATGGGACCATGGCGGCTTATGCGGAGAGCATGGGAGTCGCCACTGGCCTGGCATTCGACCGCGCGGAGAACCTTTACGTTGGGGATCGTAGTGGCACCATTTTCAAGGTCGCGCGCGACCGCCAGATTTTCGTCTTTGCAACGCTAGAACCAAGTGTTTCTGCTTACCATCTGGCGATTGGGCCGAAGGGCGATTTGTTCGTAACTGGGCCGACTACATCGAGCTTCGATTCGGTTTACAAAATCGATCCTCATGGCGCAGTCTCGGTTTTGTATCGTGGTCTGGGACGCCCGCAGGGTTTGGCGTTTGACATTGGCGGCAATCTCTACGTGGCCGCATCTCTAGCAGGCAAACGCGGCATTGTGAAGATTACTCCTGATGGCGAGGCTTCTTTGGCGGTTTCGGGTTCGGGACTCGTGGGCCTGGCGTTTGCACCTGGACGCTCGGCGGTTCTCGTCACCACGAACGCCGTGCATCATCTGGCGTGGGATGTTCAGGGCCAGCCAGTGCTCGATCTTGCCTAACTTTCGTTTAAACTGCCAAAGTGATTGCGGAAATCATCGCCATCGGATCAGAGCTACTCACTCCGTTCCGGCAGGACACAAATTCGCTTTATCTCACTGCGCAACTCAATAATCTTGGAGTGGAAGTCGGCTTCAAGACTATCGTCGGGGATACCCTCAAAGATATTGTTCGCGTGACTACGACCGCGCTCTCGCGTTCTGACATTGTAATTCTGAGCGGTGGATTGGGACCGACGGAAGACGACGTCACTCGCGAAGCCGTTGCCGAAACTCTGGGCCTGCCACTTCGCCGGGATCCTGAAATCGTGCAGGCAATTGAGCGGCGCTTCACTGAACACGGCTGGAAGATGTCCCCCAATAATGCGCAACAAGCGGATGTAATCACCGGCGCCACGGTGCTGATGAACGCGAACGGCACCGCGCCCGGGCAATGGATCAGCGGGAAATCAGACGGCAAGGAAAAGATCATCCTTCTGCTGCCTGGACCACCACACGAATTGAAAGCGCTGTTTGAGACCTCAGTTCTGGAGCGATTGCGCGCGAAAGTGCCGAAGCAGTTTCTGCAGTCGCGAGTGTTAAAGATCACTGGGATGGGGGAATCTGCTTGCGACGCGCGGATTGCGCCGATCTATAAGCGCTTTCAGGACGTGAATACAACCATTCTCGCTGGGCCAGGCGAAATCCAGCTGCACTTGAAAACACATGCGCAGTCGTGTGAGGCCGCCGAGCAGCGCCTGGATGAGTTGATGGACAAGATCGAGACGGAATTGGGCGATAACGTCTTCTCTGACAATGGCGACTCGCTGGAGCAGATCGTCAGTTATTTTCTGCAAATGCGAAATGCGACTTTGTCGGTGGCGGAATCGTGTACCGGTGGGCTGGTGGCGGAACGACTCACTTCGGTCAGCGGCAGCTCGCGTTATTTCATTGGAGGTGTGGTTGCGTATTCCAATGATCTGAAAACCCAACTCGCGGGCGTGCCTCACGACCTTCTCGATGTGTACGGAGCGGTCAGTGAGCAGGTCGCGCGAGCTCTGGCGGAGGGCATTCGCGAGCGCTGCGGAACCACGCTGGGTCTTGGCGTGACCGGAGTTGCCGGTCCAACTGGCGGCACCGCGGAAAAGCCCGTGGGATTGGTATTTCATGGGCTGGCGAGCGAGTCCGGCACCGAAGTCGTGAAGAGAAACTTTCCTGGCGACCGGGCGCGGATCCGCTGGTTCGCGTCGCAGCAAGCGTTAGACATGGTGCGAAGGAAACTGATGTAAGGAGATTGAATTATTGAATTATTGAATCATCGGATCATTGAATCATTGAAAAACTACCCCTTGTGATTCCAAATGATTCAGTCCCCCGATGATTCAATCTCGTATAATCTCCTGTTTGCCCGGGCGGGTCACACCGGCTCTCTTTGCATGAAATCCGCATGAAATTCCAGACTCTTGAACTCGCCCATGATGCCGGCATTGCAACGATCACTCTGAATCGTCCGGACAAGCGCAATGCACTCAGCTTTCAGCTCTTGGAAGAACTGCTGAGAGCGCTGGATGAGGTCGAACAATCTGACGATCTAGTCACGATCCTGACCGGAGCCGGCAAGGCTTTCTGTGCGGGGATGGATGTGGAGGAGTTGAAGACGCTCACCGGCAAGTCGCATCAAGAAAACCTGGAAGACTCGCGGAGGATGGCGCGGATTTTCCGGCGACTTTACGAGTTTCCGAAACCAACCATTGCCGCAGTGAACGGCGCAGCCATTGCAGGAGGCACAGGACTTGCGACCATGTGCGACTTCACTCTGGCGGTGCCGGAAGCTAAGTTTGGCTACACGGAAGTCCGAATCGGGTTCGTGCCTGCCATCGTCTCGTCCATTCTAGTCTGGCAAGTGGGACACAAGATCGCGCGCGACCTCTTGCTGACGGGCAGAATATTTGACGCCGCAGAAGCCCATCGCTTTGGTCTTGTAAACGAGATCGTTCCGGCGGCGCGGCTGATGACCCGGATACGCGAGCTCGCCGGTCAACTGACCGAAAATAGTCCGTCGTCGGTGCGGGCCACAAAGCGATTGATCAATGGTTTCATCTCCAGTCAGCTTGATCAGCAAATTGCCCAGGCCGTCGAGGATAACGCGCGCATTCGCACCACACAGGACTTTCGCGAAGGGATCACCTCGTTTTTGGACAAGCGCAAGCCGCGCTGGAGCGGCAAGTGACCGATTTTCAGATAAACGACCGCGTTTGCGAAGTCCGATTGCGGGTGCGATACGCCGAGACCGATCAGATGGGCGTAGTCTATCACGCTAACTATTTCGTCTGGTTCGAAGTGGGCCGCGTTGAGTTGTTGCGGCAGCTGGGATTTTCTTATCGCGACATGGAACAGAATGATGCCTGTTTCATCGCCGTCGTAGATGCCCGTTGCCGGTACAAGGCTCCAGCCCGATATGACGATGAAGTTGTGGTACGCACGCATCTGAAGAACGTGCGCGAGTCCCTGGTGCATTTTGGATACGAACTGGTGCGCGTCAGTGATGGCGTAGTCCTGGCTGAGGGAGAGACGACACATATCGTGACCGATGGGGCGATGAAAGTCCGAGCCATCCCTGAGAAATACATGAAAGTATTTCGCGAGGCGGCGGGAAGAACGTCTTGACTATAGAGGCACAAAGAAAAGGCAGTAACCACGAAGGACACGAAGGTTCACGAAGGAAATCGGACTGGCTCGGACCGCTAAGAGCTAATAGCTAAGAGCTGCCTTTTATGAAAGCCCTCCACATTAACGGAAACGATCTCTCGCTCGAGGCTGTGCGCGAAGTTGCGGTGGATGGTCGTCCTGTGCTGCTGGCGCCTGATGCCCGCGAGACTGTGGAGAGGGCTCGGGCTGTGGTCGATGCCCTGGTCACGAGCAATCAAGTTTCATATGCCATCACCACCGGTGTGGGAAAACTGAGTGATGTGCGGATTGCAGGAGATCAGATTCGGGAACTCCAAGTGAACCTTGTACGATCGCACGCCGTGGGAGTCGGCGAACCGCTCTCGGCGGCGGAAACTCGCGCGATGATGCTGTTGCGCGCCAATTCACTGGCAAAGGGACACTCGGGTGTGCGGCCGCTTTTAATTGACGCACTATGTGAGATTCTCAATCGCCAGGTTATTCCGTTTGTCCCGTCGCAAGGCAGCGTTGGAGCGAGTGGGGACCTCGCGCCGCTGGCTCACCTGGCTTTGGTTCTGATCGGTGAAGGCGAATGTCTGACCCTGAACGGGCAGCGAGTTCCGGCGGACGAGACCCTTCGAAAAGCGCAAATCAAACCGTTGCTGCTGGAAGCGAAAGAGGCCGTTTCGCTGATTAACGGGACCCAGGCCATGCTTGCCGTTGGAACCTTGGCTCTGCTAGCGGCGGAAACCTTGGCAGATTCTGCCGACGTCATCGGCTCCATGACGCTCGACGCGCTTCGTGGAACTGACGTGGCATTCGATGAACGTATTCACCGGGTCCGGCCACATCCAGGACAACTGGAGTCGGCAGCAAACCTTCGCCGGATGCTCGAGGGCAGCCAACTTCGCGAGTCACACCGCGAGTGCGGGCGGGTGCAGGATGCGTATTCTTTGCGGTGCATCCCGCAGGTGCATGGGGCGGTGCGAGATACGTTGGCAAACTGCCGCCAGGTCTTCGAAACGGAGGCCAACGCAGCAGTCGACAATCCTTTGGTGTTCGTAAAACAAGATCGTGTAGGGACGGGCGCCCCCGCCCGTCCTGCGGAGCAAAGCTCCGCAAGCGAAGTACTCTCAGGAGGAAACTTTCATGGTGAGCCCATCGCCTTCGCACTCGATTTCCTCGCTATCGCGCTGAGTGCGCTGGCCGGAATTTCTGAGCGCAGAATCGAGCGTCTCGTCAATCCCGCTCTGAACGAAGGCTTACCGCCATTCCTGGCCCCGGGCGCCGGTTTGAACTCCGGTTTCATGATGCCGCAGGTGACCGCGGCAGCGCTGGTGAGCGAAAACAAGGTGCTGGCGCATCCCGCGTCGGTGGATTCGATCACGACTTCGGGCAATAAGGAAGACTACGTTTCCATGGGAATGACGGCGGCGCTGAAGCTGCGGCGGGTTGTCGAGAATACGCGTAACGTGCTTGCCATCGAGGCGATCGCGGCCGCACAGGCCCTGGACCTCGTTGCCCCTCTAAAGACCGGCAAACGCGGACAGAAAGCGCACGAGGCAATCCGCGCGGTGTGTCCAGCGATGGAAAAAGATCGGGCTATGTATGGGGATTTTATAAACGTTGCTCGGATTATTGACGGCGGAAAACTGGCTGATGTACTGATTTAGGGTTGGTCAATCGTCTCCATGAAATCCAGACTTCGATTTGCTATTTGGATCGGCGTAGCGCTTCTCGGCGCGCTTGCACTTGCCACGATCGCTCTCCATCGCGGCGAGCAGATCAATGCTCTATGGCTGGTCACGGCAGCGGTCTGCGCTTACGCAGTCGGGTATCGCTTCTATAGCAAGTTCATAGCGGCGAAAGTATTGATGCTCGATCCTCAGCGCGCAACTCCGGCTGAACGCCTGGAAAATGGCCGCGACTTTCTTCCGACAAACAAGTGGGTTGTCTTCGGCCATCACTTCGCCGCGATTGCCGGACCTGGCCCTCTTATTGGGCCGACATTGGCAGCACAGTTCGGGTATTTGCCTGGAACATTGTGGATTCTAGTTGGCGCTGTCTTCGGGGGCTGCGTTCAGGATTTTGTCATCCTGCTGTTCTCCGTGCGGCGGGATGGCAAATCGCTCACTGAGATGGCCAAGGAAGAGATTGGGCGCGTGGGCGGATTCGTAGCTTACGCTTCGGTGATCTCGATTCTCATAATCTTGCTTGCGGTGTGCGCGTTGATTGTGGTGAATGCGCTGAAGCAGAGTCCGTGGGGTGCATTCACCATTGCGATGACGATCCCAATTGCGCTTTTGATGGGCGTCTATCTGCGCCGGCTGCGGCCCGGGCGCGTCCTGGAGACATCCGCGCTGGGATTTGTACTGGTGCTGGCCGCGATCTGGGGAGGCCAGTGGACGTCACAAACTCCGGCCGTAGCCAAGTACTTCACGCTGACGGCCCCTGGGCTGGCCGTCGCAATCATTCTTTACGGATTCGCGGCTTCCGCTCTCCCGGTTTGGCTACTGCTTGCGCCCCGCGATTACCTGAGCACATTTGTGAAGCTCGGCACAATTGGGTTGTTGGCATTGGGAATTGTGCTGATGCATCCCACGCTGCACATGCCTGCGCTCACACGATTTGTTGACGGCACCGGGCCGGTGTTTGCTGGGAAACTCTTTCCGTTCGCCTTCATCACCATTGCATGCGGTGCGATTAGCGGATTTCATTCGCTCATTTCAAGTGGCACCACGCCCAAGCTGATTCGAAGGGAAACCGAGATTCGCATGGTGGGTTATGGCGCGATGCTGGCGGAGTCCCTGGTCGCAATCATGGCCACAGTTGCAGCCTGCGTACTTGAGCCGGGAACTTACTTTGCGATCAACAGCCCGGCGGGAATTGCTGGACAGCTACCGGAAACCGCCGCCCGCACCATCAGCGGCTGGGGATTTCCTGTGACCGCAGCGGGAATGCAGGAGCTGGCGCGCACCGTCGGCGAGCAAACATTGTTCAATCGCACAGGGGGAGCTCCGGCTTTTGCGGTTGGCATGGCCCACATTTTTGCCAACAGCCTGGGTGGGCAGGCGGTGATGGCGCTGTGGTATCACTTCGCGCTGATGTTTGAGGCATTGTTCATTCTGACCGTGCTCGATGCCGGAACGCGCGTGGGCCGCTTCATGATCCAAGACGCGCTCGGGCACATTTGGAAGCCCTTGGGGCGAACGAGTTGGTATCCCTCGATCCTCGCAACCAGCGGCCTGATCGTCGCCGCCTGGGGATATTTTCTGTGGCAGGGGGTGCGCGATCCCCTTGGCGGGATTAATTCTCTTTGGCCGCTGTTTGGGATTGCGAACCAATTGCTTGCGGCTGTGGCCCTCTGCGTGGCCACGACAATCATCATCAAGATGCACCGCGCGAAGTATGCGCTGGTCACGCTTACGCCGCTGGCATGGCTTGTCACGGTAACGTTTACCGCTTCTTGGCATAAGGTATTCGATCCGGATCCGCGAATCGGATTCCTGGCGCAGGCGCGCCAATTGGCGGCGGCGAGCGGAAATGCCCGGCTGATTTTCAACAACCGACTGGATGCCGTAGTGACTGGGATCCTGATCGTTATGGTGACGCTAATTCTCATTGAGTCAGCTCGGCAATGGCTGGGGATACTAGCTGGGAAGAGAGAAGCACGCGTAAAAGAGTCGCCGTTCGTGGTCACGCGACTGGTGGAGGAACGAGGATGACAGTCTTTCGAGTGCTTCTTGCAACGCTGAAGGAAATCTTCGAAGAGTCCGCATACGAGCGATTCTGTGCGCGGGAGGGTGTTGGGCAGAGTCGAGAGTCGTATGCGACGTTCCTGCTGGAGGCTGATCGAACGAAACGTCCCAAAGTAAGGTGCTGCTGACGTTTTTATACCTCTTGTCTTATACCTCTTGGTCTTGGGATCTGGCTAAACAGAACTCCCTGGACAACCATGCAACCGGGAGGGCATGACTTCCAGTCGTGCCGGTTCGGGCTCACAGGTTTTCGGCTTTAGCCGCCGGGGGGCCCGTCCAACTACGCGGCAACCGGATTTTATTGCCCATCCTCGAAGCTCCCTCAGCGGCTGGAAGCCGCATTTCTGGCGGCTCAAATCGGCACGAGGAACTCGTGCCCTTCCCGGTTGCATGCATTAGAGCTTGTTCTATTCAGGAGTCGGCATCTGTCCATCAAAGGCACCTTTTCGCTGAATCCGCTCTTGACAATACATAACCTATCAAATAATAATTAACGATGTGGTTAATCATATTGAATCCACCTTTGCCGCCCTGTCCGACCCTACTCGCTGCCAGGTAGTCGGCTTGCTTCGCAGCAATCGGCTCTCCGCGGGCGAACTCGCTCGCAAATGCGAGATGAGCGGTCCCGCGATGAGCCGCCACCTGCGCGTGCTCCGGCGAAGCGGCCTGGTGAAGGTAGTACCCTCGCCTGCCGACTCTGATGCGCGCGTCCGCGTGTACTGCTTACGGCCCGAGCCTTTCTTTTCGCTCAAGGAATGGATTGACCACATGCAGGCGTTCTGGACCGGCCAGCTTGCAGCCTTCAAGCAGTATGCCGAGCACAAACATCCACCACAGAAAAAGAGAAGAGGACCGCGAGTATGAGCCAGCAAGATCGCGTGAATGCAAGCATCGAAGTCGCAGTGGACCCACAAACCGCCTTCAATATCTTTACCGAGGAAATTGACGCCTGGTGGGAGCGAGGCCCACACAATTTCTGGGACGGCGGCCGCGCTCTGGCGACGCGCTTCGAACCTGGAGTTGGAGGCCGGTATCTTGAGGTGTACAACGATTTGACAGGTGACGTGCTTGAGATCGGACGCATCACGCTGTGGGAACCCGGCGTTCGTTTAGTGTGGCGGATGTCGCACGACGACACCGAGGTGGATATCAAGTTCGAAGCGATTGCCGGCGGCACACGTATCCAACTTGAGCAGCGCCTCGTTCCATCCGGCACGAAGGCACATTTTTACTCGGGATGGAACAACATTCTCGCCTGGTTCGCGGAACGCGCTGACCGACCGGACCGTGGGCCAACCATAGCGATAGACCTTCCCCGCGTTTCTCCGATTTTGAGCTACAAGGACTCTGCCGCAGCCGAGGAGTGGCTGGTGCGCGTCTTCGGGCTGCAACGCCGCCATCGCGGTCAGAACGTCGGTGAACTTCGTGTGGGGAATTCTGTCATCATGTTGCGTCCTCCATACCAAGCTAACGGTACCTCCGGCGGGTCCTCCGCCTCGTTGTATGTGTACGTTGATGACCTAAATGCGCATTTTGCTCAGGCGCAAGTCGGGGGAGCCAAAATTGTCGAGGCAGTCAAGAAACATGGTGACCGCTACTACATCGCGGAGGATCTCGAGGGACATCGCTGGACTTTCGCGCAAGCGCGGCCAACTCAAAAGTGACCGACGAAGATGGGGATTCCTAGCAGCCTGCGAAAAAACGATACCCGCCCGACCTCAGCATCAACAGCATGCTCAGCGAAGTTGGTTCGCGGCTTCCGGTCCGCTAAGGGCCACGTAGGCTCCTGAAAAATTGCGAAATCATGCGCGACCGTGGAAGAGCGGCGCTTCCAGCGCCGCGTAAGCAGTTTGAAATCAAGCCGCGCTTTAGCGCCTGTGCAGTTTCACCCACAGGAAAGGAGTGCCGTGCCGCCGCTTGGATAATTTCGAGCTTCTTCGCGACGCTGCCCAGAGACTCCCGGCGGCGGGCCAACTCCAGCGCCTGCCGCACCCACTCCGGCAAGTGACATATGACGCGAACGCGCGGCGCGTCGAATCTCCCGATATTCCGGGTCTTGCAGTATCACTTGCAGTCTCTTCGCCATACGATGAGTCTATCTGCTCATTATGACGAGTCAAGTAACACAGGACAACGAAGGCTGGAGATTCGCCGGACTCTACTGCTCGTTCTTCCCCACCAGCCCCAACTCCCCTGCAATCCCCTTCATCGCCTCGATGCAAAACGCAATATGCTCATCCAATTCCACGCCCAGTTCTCTTGCGCCGTTTACGATGTCATCGCGGCTGACGCTTCGCGCGAAGGCTTTGTCTTTCATCTTTTTTCTGACGGATTTGGCTTCCACTTCTGCTAGCGACTTGCCGGGCTTCACCAGTGCATTGGCGGTGATGAATCCGGCAAGCTCGTCGCAGGCGAAGAGAGCTTTTTCCATCGGAGTCTCGCGTGGAACTCCGGTATATTCCGCGTGCGACATGATGGCTCGGCGAATCTCGTCAGAATATCCGCGCTCTTTCAGGATCTCGTTGCCTTTATATGGATGCTCCTGCGCGCTGGGATATTTTTCGTAGTCGAAGTCGTGCAGCAGCCCAACTGCTCCCCACAAGTTCTCGTCAGCGGACAATTTACTTGCATAAGCGCGCATGCACGCCTCAACCGCCAGCGCATGTTTGCGCAAACTTTCTGATTGAGTGAACTCAGTTAGTAAACACCACGCTGCATTTCGATCGATCATGTTTTCACACCGAGTTTCTCTGGGTTTTCGCCGGTTATTTCCGGGTTTTGTAGGAGCTATTCCGTAGTTAGTCCGAGAATTTACTTGACTTCCACAGGCATGGTACCGCAGATTACCCAAGAGATTGGAACCACAAGCGTTGGGTTCCTGGGGTTTTGCCCGCTCTGGCAACTCCCACCTTTAATGGCCACTACTCTTGCCCCGGTAGATTCCCGGGAGGTTGTACGGTGCGACCGTTGCCTTCTGGTTCAGTTTCGCACATCTAACAGTCTTTGCCGCCGGTGCCACTTGTCCCTGGACGAAGAGGAACCGGAAATTGTGCAAGCGCCAGCGCCACAATTGGTGCCGCCGGCGCATCGCGGCCATTTAAACTTGGCGGCCTCGATTCGTGCCATACGGCTGCGCAATGGGTTAAGCCAACGGCAACTGGCAGGACGCATGTCGGTGCCGCGAACCTATGTGTCGAAGATTGAAAACGAGAAAGCCACGCCAACGCTTTCGTCTCTGGAGCGCTTGGCGAGGGCCTTGGAGGTGTCCGTGCCCGATCTATTGAGTGGCGGAGAAAGAAACCGTCAAGAGGAGATCAGCGAACTGACGAAAGACCCCTTCATTGCGGAGATGCTGCCCTTTGTTTCGCAATTGAATGGGATGCAGATGTCGAGCATTCTGACGCAGGTCAGGGATTTGACGATGCGGCCGCGCCGCAGCGCTTAAGGATGTGGTGTGGGTCGGACATTCCCGTCCGACGCTTTTGAAAGTGTGGCGCGGGCGCCCTCGCCCGCGAAAGCAAGTCGGATAGAAATGTCCAACCCACACGAGTTTAAGTTTTATCCGGGCGAACCAGCCAACGCTAAAGCCGGAGCCGAAAGGCTCCGGCTTTTTTCACACTCAGCCTGCTACTTCGTACGCTTGTAAGTCAGATCGTACTCGACGGTCCAGGTCTTCCCGCCATCCTTCGAACCGCGACTACATTGACGTACCTGGTTGGAGCCAAGATTAAAGAACTGCAGGTGACGTTTCAGCTTGCTGCCATCAGTCTGGGGAACATCGTCCGTATAACAATCCATCACACTGTCTTTCAACTCGCCGTAAAAGTGGATCATTCCCCCATCGCTGTCCACCCAGAACTGCTCCCATCGCTTCAAATTGGGGTTATACGCGTTGTAGCTCTTGCCTGAATATCCTGCGTTGCCTAGAGAAGTCCAGTTTTCCCAAATCACGCAGTCGCTAATGACGCGCTCGATGTGGCTGTGTCCGGCGGGAGAGCCGTCTTCAGTTCTGACCACGTCCCAGTCTCCGACCCAGAAATCAAATTGCCGATTCTCCGGATTATGGGCGCAGGGCTTTTGATTGCGTTTGGATTGCTCCACTAACGGGGAGAAGCGCGAGTCCTGGCGAAGCGACTGCAGACCAGGGTCGGAGGCCAACTGATCCGGTTGCGCGTAACCATCTTTTACGGCGTTGGTCAGTTGTTCCATGGCCTTGTCGGTCTGTCCCACGGAGGCATATGCGATCGCGAGGTTGTAACCGACGATGGATATTGGCATGCCCAGTGCCTGCGCTTTCAGGAATGCATCGAGTGCCTGCTGGGGTTGTCCCACACCTTGCCGGCAGACTCCAAGCCGGTACCAGCTGCGAGCATTATCCGGTCGCGCGTGCACGAGTTGATCGTAGAGAGACTCAGCGTCCTTCCAGTCTTTCGCCTGATATGCGGTATCTGCGGCGGCGGCCTGGCTCCGAAACGAATCCTGGGAATCCGCATTCGTTAGTCCGGACAACGTGAGCAGCAGCAGACATGTAACCAGAATGGAGCGCCTCGCGCGATTCATCTCGTCACCTTTGATTGCACCTGATTGCTGGTAATCGGGTGGATGATACTTGACCAGTTAGCAGTCGAGAACGATTAAGGGATGAGCACACGCAGGTTCATGATCAAGCGACAAGGTCTCCGGACGCTGACGAGCAAGGTTTCTGGCGCGCCGCGGTATTCGACCAGAGCTGAGACTGACTGCGCCAAAAACAGGTGAACCACCCTTCCATGACTTCAGCGCAATGACTTCAGGCAACGAAGTCACCGCTTGGAGGCGGCGGCACGACTTCCGGTAATCGGTCGGTCACTTCGGACAGCGCCGCCAGCTTCTCAGCAAGCTGAGGCTTCAGCGATCCCGGCTGGCAGCGCCAATGATAGTTTCCACTATGTGTGCTAGGCGTATTCAGCCGTGCTTCGCTGCCGAGGCTGAGCACGTCCTGCAGCGGAACCACGGACAGATTCGCCGGGGAGCTCTGCGCGAGTCGGATCAGCCCCCAGTTCACGCCGTCTTCGCAGGGGCCAACCAGAGCCAGCACGGCGGCGCGTTCTTTTTCACCGAGCGTGGACCACCAACCAAGCGTGGTGTCGTTGTCGTGAGTGCCCGTATAAACGACGCGATCTGCAGTCAAACGATGCGGCAGATAGGCGTGCGCAGCGGCATCGCCGAATGCAAACTGCAGCACTGCCATGCCGGGGATATTGTGACGGTCGCGCAGCGCAACCACGTCAGGCGTGATCAGGCCGAGGTCTTCAGCAAAAAAAGGTAGCCCGCCAAGTTCCTCGCGGAGTTTATTAAAGAATTCGTCGCCCGGTCCGTCCACCCACTGGCCGTTGATTGCCGTCGGCTCGCTGGCGGGGATCTCCCAAAACTGGGCAAATCCGCGGAAATGGTCGAGACGAATGTAATCGCAAGTCTGCGTCGCCCAGCGCAGGCGTTGTACCCACCAGCGGTAGCCAGTGGCGCGAATCGCATCCCAGTTGTAGAGCGGATTGCCCCAACGCTGTCCCGTGGCGCTGAAGTAATCTGGCGGCACTCCGGAGACAACTTCAGGCAGCAGGTCGTCCTCCTTCAAACGAAAGAGCTCGCGGTGCGCCCACACGTCGGCGCTGTCGTAGTCCACGAAGATCGCGATATCGCCGACTATACGGATTGACTTTTTCGCGCAGTATTGCTGCAGAGCCCGCCACTGCTCCCAGAAAAAGAATTGCATGATGCGGCGTGAGGCAAGCTCATCGCCGAGTTCCTGCCGCGCGGAATCAACCGCAGACCGCTCACGGCGCGCCAAGCCAGACGGCCATAGGTTCCAATGTTTTCCGTGGCGCTCGCGAAGGGTGTCGAACAAGACATAATCTTCCAGCCACCAGGAATTTTCTTCGCGAAATCGATCAAAGCGGCGGCACGCTTCGGCAGTCGCGTTTGCAAGAAAGTTCGTTGCCGCCTCCCGGAGCAACGGAACCTTGTCGCGATTCACCTGCTCGTAGTCAATGCGTCCCGCTTCCGAAGGAAGCTTGGCAAGCGCCGCGCGATCAAGCCATCCGTGATCCAGTAGAAGTTCCAGACTAACGAGCTGAGGATTCCCAGCGAATGCAGAGGTTGAGGAGTAGGGAGAATGTCCGTTTGCTGGGGGATTGAGCGGCAAGACTTGCCAGATACCCTGGCGCGATTGCGACAGGAAATCAAGAAACTCATATGCGGCAGAGCCGAAATCGCCGATTCCTCCGCGCGATGGCAGCGAGATGGGATGGAGCAGAATTCCGGTCGAACGGGGGAAGTTCATGAGCAGTGATCAGTGGTCAGTGACTAGTGGGCAGTCGTCAGAATAAGTCATCAGAATCGAAAAGGTTCTAACTAAGTATCGACAACTAAACATTGGCAACTGACCACTGGTCTTTGCCCACTACTCACTCTCTTCCGTTTTCGCTTTAGTCAGAGCCGCGAGTTCCTTTTGGTTGATCTTCACCTTGCCGGACTTTTCCATGGTCTCGCGCAAGTTCCCGAGGAATAACTCGAAGGCTTCATTTTCCTGCTTCTGCATCAGCGAATCGCGGATCTCGTCTTTCTTAGCGGCAAAATCCTGTTCCGTAGGAGCCTGCCGCTCGGTGATGGCTAGGACCGCGCCTGTATTCCCGCTGTCAATGGGGCCGCTGAACTCGCCCGGCTTCAGCGTGAACGCAACCGCGGCGGGCCCCTTCATGGAGCCGATGTCTGGAACCTGTCCCTCGGGAAGGACAAGGTCACTGCTCTTGTACTGCGCGCCGAGTTCCTTGGCGACCTTCTTCAAATCATGCGCGGCCTTGGCACGATCGGAAAGCTCTTGGGTCTTCTGCGTGAGGAGTTGCGATGCCCGCTCGTTCTTGAACTCCTGCTCCACGCGGCCGCGGATTTCTTCCAACGTCGGCGTTGATGGCGGCTTGACCGCGGTCACCTGGTAAATTGCGTAGCCCTGATGGAGTGGAACTACGTCAGGCGGTGCGTTCGCATTTTGTCCGAAGGCGGCGTTGCTGAATTGCGGATCGGTGCCAATTCCTGGCAGGAGATCGTTGCGATTGACAAAATCGGTGGTGATGACCTGAAGACCTTTTGCCGACACGGCTTTTTCGAGTGTCGTGCTCCGGGCTTCCGACAACAACTGATCGGACTGTTGCTGTGCCACCTGAGCCGCTTTCTGCTGCTTGATGAGAGGTTCGATCTGCGACTTCACTTCATCAACGGACTTCACATGTGCGTCTTGCTTGTCGTCCACGTGAATGATATGGAATCCATAACTGCTTTGGACCAGATCGCTGGTGGCACCCTTTGGTAGGGAGAAAGCAGCCTTTTCGAACTCGGGGACCGTTCTTCCCTTCCCGATCCATCCCAGTGAGCCTCCCAGTTTCGCGCTGCCGGGATCGTCGGAATATTTCTTGGCGAGGTCGGCAAAATTACCGCCGCTCTTTACCTGCTTCAGAACGTCCTCAGCTTTGGCGCGCGCCGCATCGACGGCCTTGGGATCTACTTTCCCATCCGGACCCGGCAGCGGCGACTTGATCAAGATGTGGCGGACGTTGACCTGCTCCGGCACCCGGTACTCATCGCGATGCTGGTCGTAATAATTTTGGAAGTCCTGCTGCGTGACTTGCGTTTGCGCCAGAAGCTTGGATGTGTCGAAGACGACATACTTAAGCTGGCGCTTTTCCGGAATCGAATTCACGTACGTGTTCTTGTTGCGATCGTAATAAGCTTTCAGCTCGGCGTCTGCTGGATGGATGGTTTTGAGAACGTCGTCTTTCTTCAATACCGCGTAGTCGAATTTAACTTTTGTATTCTGCTTTTCGAATTGCTGGCGGACCTCCGCATCGGTCACCGCCGCACTTGAACCAACCAAGGTACGCAGCTTATTAATGAGAATGCTTTCTTTTACTAGCTGTTCGAACCGCGGCACGGTGTAGCCTTCGCGGGAAACGAAGTCCTGATAACCCTCCTGGCCGATGAAATTCCCGCCGGGGAACAGCAACTGACCAAGCTGACCCTGGTGCAGAAAGTCGCGCAAATCCTCATCCGTGGCTTTCATTCCCATGCGCCGCGCCTCTACGAGAATGACCTGCTCATTGATGAGCTGCTGCGCTGCCTGACTCGCAAAAAATGGCAAGTACATGCTCATCTGCGCGCCGCCGCGAGGAAACTGCCGCTGTAGGGCTACCTTGGCCTGGTGCTGAACGTCTTGGGCGCTGACATCCACACCGTCAACGGTGGCTACCACCCCATGGGCGGGGGTGCCGGCCAAGAAACCGGAGCTGCCGATTCCAGGAATCAGCGAAATTGCCATCATGGCGGAAATAAAGACAAGAAGGCCGCCTAAGATTATTTTCTTGATCGGCCCAGGGGTCTGCAAAAATCGAATCATGTTGTATGTAGCTCCAAAACTGACGCGGAGTAGCTCATTATAAATGAATACCGGGAAGGAGCGGATGCCGCACCGTCTCACTCAAACCGATGTCATCCCGAACCGGTCCACCGAAGGTGGTCGGGAGAGGGACCCTACGTCAGCTAATATCGCACCGTGACATCGAGGGGATACCTGACCTCGTGCATGCGTCTGTGCCCTTTCACACGCATCGTAAGGTCCCTCTCTCGCCTTGTCGGCGAGCTCGGGATGACATCGCGTTAAGGGTACCGAGCCGCGAAATCCTCGCGGCCGTCACTTTGTCCAGGGTCTCTCGTACGTATATGCGTATCCCTGGGGCTCATTCCCGGACACAAATCTCGTGTTGTACTTCAAAATGTAATCCAGGTGCTTTTGATCTGCCGGGAATGACTTACGCGCGTAGGGATAGGTCCCCATACGACGAAAGGGTAAAGGCTCGACCGTGCTGCCGTCGGCGGCGTAGAAGTCCATATCTTTTTCGTAGCCGTTGGCTTGAAAAAAATAATCGCGCGTCCAGCCCTTGGGGAGCAGGGGCAGTTTCGACGGATCGAATTCAAGCGCAACTTCTTCGCCCGAGCCGAAGACGACTAGCTTGTCGTCAAATCCCGTGAGCAGCGGCAGAACATCTCCATAGCGTGTGTACGCGCCCGCTTGCCGAGCGTAAGGACCGGTGCGGCTCACTTGCTCGTAAACGTATTTCACATTTCCCGGCGGCTGGTCTTCGATCTGGCGCGGGTAGCCGTGATAATCGAGACTCGCCTTCGTGAGCGGGATGGTGTTCAGCTTGAAGTTCTCGCTTGGCCGGCTGCGATCAATCAGAATGCTGTCCCAATAAATTTGGAGGTTGGTTGTGATGCGGATCCGCGTGGTCCCCCGCGGAAGTTTTCCGCTGAGATCGACAGTGATTGTGCGCGGCAGGCCGGCCGGGAATCCCATGTCGTCGGTGACCCGAACCCATTTGCTATTTTTTGTGGAGAGCCGGGCGTCCTCGCCCCGCGGGACGGGCGAGACGCCCGTCGCTCCATGAGCTTGTTGTGTGGGTCGGACATTCCTGTCCGACTCGGTTTGTGTGATGACACTCTTGTCCACGACCTCGGCCTCCACGTAGGGAGCAGTCGCCTCAATCCCTGCCTGCGACGCAGCATACATTCCGGTCGCGGTGAAATATTCAATCTCGCCGTGCATGAGCAGCCGCAGCGGGCCACCGCGATAGGGCTCGCCCAAGTCGAGCGTCAGGCTATGCGGCTTGGCAAATCCTTTGAATGGAAGCAGCTCAAAATTGCCGACATACTTATTTGCGAGGAGACCGGGGAGAAGATCGTGCCCCTTGTCATCCCACGCTCCGGCTGGCGGACGTGCATCACGGCTGGTCACGACTTTGAATTTCGGATACGGCGGATTGCTGGCGAAATATTCGTTGGGATAAACGACCTCGTTTGCTGGATGGTCAACCGCAAGCAGTTTTACCTGATCGAGATAGACAACTTCTTCCATGGGCTCCATTAGGCGAAAACTTAACCTTCCCCTTGGGGCAACGCTAGCCTTCGCTGTGGAGCTTTGCCCCGCCGGGCGGGTGAGGGCACCCGCCCCTACGTGACCCGTGGATCCCTCCGCTTTGGGGTGCCCCATCCTTGTCGCGTCTTTTGCGACAGGGTGGGGACTTTGAATTTCCTGAATCAGATTCTGATCAATCTTCACCCACTCAGTCGGACGCGGAATATTCCTCTCTCCAGGCGCGACCCAGTGTCCGACGACGCCCGCGCCGAGAATGTCAGCGACAAGCTGGTAATGTTTTCCATCCCAGACGAACAAAGTCGGGCAGGAACTTCCGCGGCGGTCTAGTTCGGTGTAATCCTGCCGGCGGTTAGCTGCGACTTCGATTTCGTCTTGCAGCACGCCTCCGGGCCAGAGCATGCGCACCACGTCGGCTTGCTTGGCCTGCCCCAGGCCGATGGTGAGATACGGCGAGTTCTGCCCGAGATATCCGTTGGAGCCGTAGATCTCATATTTCTGGCGGATGCCGTCGGAGAAAACTTCGACCTTGGTCCCGATGGCGCTCTTGTTGCTGTTCAGCCCCTTGAGCGCGAGCCGCAGCCAGTTGTTCTTGTTGCCGCCTTCGTTCTTGAGCAACACAGCCGGGCCGTAGCTCTGGGTGATGAGCAGGTCGGTCGCGCCGTCGTTGTCGTAGTCTCCGGTGATAATAGAACGAGGAGGACTCGTCAGCTGAATCTTGTCGAGGCCCACGTCGGCGGTGACGTCTTTCCAACCGTCGGGACCGAGGTTACGGAACAGGCGGATTTCGCCTTTGCCGTCTTTCGTCTCGCCGACAGCGACGAGATCCACCCAGCCATCGTTGTCGTAGTCGAAAGCAGCGATGCCATCTGACGAGCGCCAGACTGGTGTAGGAAAATCGACCTTATCGAGGGCCTTGCCATGATTGTTCCGCCGAAGTGTAATGCCCTCAGCGGGGCCGAAATACGTAAACGCCAAGTCCATCCAGCCATCATGGTTAAAGTCCAGAACTGCAATGCCCGCGGTAATTACGGCTCCTCCTTCAGGAGGAGTCAAATAGCTTAGCTCTTTGAAGGCGCCCTCTCTTGGATTTTCGAAAATCACGGACTTAGCACCAGTGACGGCCAAATCAACAGCTCGATCGTTGCTGAAATCTGTTCCTATCGCATTAAAGATTGAGAAATCCCCGCCAAGATCGGTTTCCTTTGTCACGTCGGTGAATGTGCCGTTGCCGTTATTGCGCCACATCACACTATGGCCGACGGGCGCACTATTGTCACGACTGGTACGGCGAGTTACGAACAGGTCCAAGTCGCCGTCATGATCGTAGTCAATGAAGGTCAAGGCCGAATCCGGATCGCCTGAGATCCCCGTATTCTGCGTTACATCCTTGAACGTGCCGTTTTTCTCGTTGTGGAATAGTGCAACGTGAGCATCAATGACGTCGGGTCCAGCCGAATGGCTGGTGACAATTGCAAGATCGGGGAGCCCGTCATTGTCGTAGTCCCCCGATGTGCAGGCGAGCGCGCGAACACTCGGGTCGAAACCAGCTTGCTTGGTAACGTCCCTAAATTTCCCATTGCCGAGATTGTGGTAGAGGACGATACCACCTTGGGCGCCGTTGTCCGGCAAGAAAATGTCGATATTTCCATCATTGTCGTAGTCAAGGAAACACGCGCCCGGTGCCATCCCCCATCCTCTAGTTGCACCTCGCGGAAGAATCCCCGCGTCTTTCGTCACATCTACAAACTTCACCGGAATCTGTGGCGGTACTTTCACCGTGGCGGCTTGCGACTCCTCGGCCAGCGAATATTTACCCTGCTCGCCGTAGGCCAGGCTCATGGCCGAGCCAAGCTTGTTTTGCGTGATGTACTGGAAGCGCGCCAGGTGCTCGCGGGCGTGGATGGTATCGCCGGACTGCTGGTAGGCGCGCGAGAGTCCGAACTGCGCCGAGGCGTGCAGCGGATTCAGCTTGAGCGCGTGCTCGAAGGCATCAATCGCCTGCGAAAACTGCTTGAGCTGGGAATAAACCGTGCCCAGGAAATACCAGGCGTCGGCATCGCTGTCGTCGATCTCGATCACGCGGCGAAAATCTTCGACCGCCGCTTGCGGATCGCTGCTGTTTTTCTCCAGCATTCCCAAGGCATACCAGACATGAGGATCTTTGGGATCGGCCTTGGCAGCGTCGTCCAGGGCCTTCTTCGCAGCATCCACGCGGGCGAGACTCAGGAGTGCGATCCCCTGGTTGAGGCGGGCAACCTTGAGATTGGGATCGAGAGCGGCAGCATCTTCGAAATACTTCAGCCCCTTTTCGAAGAGCTGCTGGTTCATGTAGGCACAGCCGAGGTTGTTGAGGCGCGCGGCTTCAGCGGGATTCTTGTCTGGGGCGGCGGCGATCAGGATAGTGGCAAGAATTGAGAGGATGAGAAGTGCCAGCGTCAGACGTCGTTCGTGCAACGGTACCTCCGAAATTTCTGCCGTCCCTACGGGACTCGATCAATTCTCGACGCTACCCAGGGCTTGCGCCCTGGGCTAAGGAATTTTGCCCCGTTTCGGGGCTACCACAAACCTCGGCGTTCCGGGGCTTCCAAAGATTCTTGTCATTCCCAACGGCTTTCAGCCGTGAGGAAGCTGCTTTTCTCCGCAACAGCAGGTTCCTCGTTGCCTCGCAGAGCTCGCCGCCTCGGAATGACAAATGTTTGATTAAGATAAAGGAGAATCTTACTGTCGCGCATTGGCCGGCACAACTGCGGATGAAACTTTCGCCATTTTGCTGCCAACAGAATTCTTTGCTGGAGGGCCGTACGGGCGCGAGGAAAGGATGCCCTTTCCTTCCTGAACCGTGACGGTTTGGCCCGCATTGATGTTGTTCAGCCTTTCGTTTTGGCCACTCGGCCACTGAATTTCAATTGAATCCGCCTTCGCCTTTTGCCCCAAGCCGAAGGTTGCGACCAGTTCGCTTTGCGAAAGATAACTCGAACCACTGCGCACCATCTTCCAATGTTTATCGCCGCTGGAAGTAACCGTGATCACCGCGCCGATGCCGTCGCGATTCGATTTTATCCCCACCAGTTTGATCCGGAGGCTGCGATTGGTCACGCCTTCATTGTGGTAGAGATACACGTGTCCGCCGTTGGTTGTCATCAGCACGTCCAGCGCGCCGTCGTTATCAATATCGGCATAAGCCGCGCCGCGGCCCACTTTTGGAGAAGCAAGTGTGCTACCCAATGACTGAGTAGCTTCGACAAATTTTCCGCCGCCCAAATTGCGGAACACGTGCGGCGGCTCAGCATAGCTCACGCGCTTCTGCACTTTTTCAATTTGATCTTCAATGTGACCGTCGGAGACGAAAATGTCCGGCCAGCCGTCGTTGTCATAATCGAAGAAGAAACAGCCGAAGCCGAGCGTGACCAGCGTCGCTCGGCCGACTTCCGAACTGGGAGCTTCGTCAACAAATAGGCCGTTGCCTTCGTTGTGATAAAGCGAAAGCATTTGATTCGCGAAGTTCGTGATGATGAGGCTGGGGCGGCCGGATCGGTCGTAATCAGCGGCATCAATTCCCATGCCGGCACGCGCGACCCCGTCCTCGCTAAACGCGATTCCCGCGGAAACGGCCTTTTCTTCAAAAGTTCCGTCGTGCTTATTCAGATAAAGCTTGTTCGGCTGGGTATCGTTGGCGAGCACGACGTCCGGCCAACCATCGCCGTTGTAATCGAGAATGGCGAGTCCGAGACTCTTCGATGTGTTGTCGAAGAAATGAGCTTTCTGGGTAGCGTCCTCAAACTTTCCGTTGCCGAGACTATGCCAGAGCCGCGCGGAGGAGCCTTTGTAAGATTCAGGCGTGCAATAAGACTTGTGCGTACCGTCGAGCGTGCAGAAGAGGTCTCCCTGCAACGACCACTGCACATAGTTTGCGACCACCAGATCGAGCTTGCCGTCGCGATCATAGTCCACCCAAGCTGAGCTGGTGGAAAACTCGTTCGGCCCCCAGAGGCCAGCGGACTTGGTGACATCGGTAAATGTTCCGTTGCCGTTGTTGTGAAACAAATGGCTCTGTCCGAGAGTTGTGATGAACAGATCGTCGAAGCCGTCGTTATCGTAATCGCCGACGGCGACACCGAGCCCGAACATTGGTGCCGCCAGTCCAGCCTTGCGAGTCATATCGGTAAATGTTCCATCGTGATTGTTGTGATAGAGCTTTGGGCTGGTCTGCGGCCCCGCGCGTCCGGGCCAATTTTCGCCGTTGATCAGCAGGATGTCGGGCCAGCCATCGTTGTCGTAATCAATGAAGGCGCAGCCCGGCCCCATGGTTTCCGGAAGATATTTCTTTCCGAATGCTCCGTTGTTGTGCGTGAAATGGATTCCGGCTTGGGCGGTGATGTCGCGGAATTGAATTTGTTGGGCGGACGCGAGGAGAGAACTTAGCACGACGGTGCAGAGAACCGACAGGGTGAGTAGCTTAGTGGAAACACGACTTTCAGTCGTGGCTTTGGTTCCCCCCACCCTTCGAAAACCGCCAAGGGTGGGGCAGCCTCCCGAAATACGGTTTGTATCAGGGCATGGCTTCAGCCATGCCGCAAGAATCGCAACAAGACGCCCGGCTTTAGCCGCAACGGCTAAAACCGGGAGGGTTAATGCGGCAATTTCGGCACGGCTGAAGCCATGCCCTGATACGAGCCTTCGGTCGTCGCAACGATGCATCAATTCAAAGCTCCGTTTGATTGACTGACAGCCCCGGTTCGAACATTCGAGCTTCGCTCGACCGGACGGCCGAGGGCGGCCGTCCCCACACGGTTGGGCTTCAAGGCCGGCAGCGGCACCGAGACATGTTCATGAATTGCCTGACGTTCGTTGTTGTCTTCAGGATGCGCCTGACGATAAGGGCCGGTGATGGTTTGAGCGGATTCGTCGGCCTTAAAACGAAGATAGCGGACCTGATGATCATGTGCTTGCTTTTCGTCGCCGAGGCCCTTATAGCAAAGCATCAAGTTGTAATGGGCCTGGAGATCTTCGGGGTCGATCGTCAGCACTGAGTTCAGGGTCTTCACCGCATCGGCAAACTTACGCTGCAGGAAGAGTATGCGTCCGAAATCGTTCAAGACCACGCGGTCACGCGGATACTGAGCAATCACTTGGCGCAATTGAGCGGCGGCGCCGTCGTAATTTCCGTCGCTGCGAAGTACCCGAGCGTAGAAATAATGCGCACGCGCAAGATCGGGCCTCAGGGCGATGGCCTTTTCAAGAACCGTGCGTGCCCGATCCATGTCTCCCTCCTGCACCGCGGCGCGCCCGATGTTGACCCAGCCATCGGGATTCTTGGGATCAATTTCCGTGACTTTCTGGAAAGCAGCCTCGGCGCCTTTCAAGTCTCCCTGCAACAACAGCCCGATCCCATAGTCATTCCAGCGTTGCCAGTCTTCAGCATGCAACTCAGTCCTCGGCTGCATGGCCGGAGAGCCGTGCGGAGTGACATTCAGCGTGACTTCATTCTCCGCAATGGCGACCACAGGCAAGTCAGGAACTTTCTGCTCTTTGGCGGAGAGGCCCTGCATTGGCCCGGTGAAGACATATTTATTGTCGTCATATCCGGGTGCCACTTCCGATTTTGGCTGGTCGGGATCGGGCACTCCCGCGAAAGCAAAGTGCGTATTCCACCAGGAGAACTTGCGGTAACAAAGGCGGGCATGCAGCGTGATCTTATTGACCGCAGTTTCGGGAATGCGCACGCGGTAATGAACGGTGTCAGCGGCACCGGGAGGAATCAGGCGCACATAGACCACAGACCGAGTTGACCAGGCGTTACGCTTGTTGATGGGGTTGCCGTGCTCATCAATCTGCAGTGAGCGGTAGAAGTGCGCACCTTTTTCCACCGGGCCTTTGCCGTCATCCTCGACCATGCCACTCCAGAAAACCGTCTGGCCTTTGTCGTCAGTGGCTTTCAGTTCCAACCAGGTGTCGTAGGCATCTACTGTGCCGCCGGGGAAGAAGTGGCCGACTTTTTTTGTGCGAACGACCACATCTACGCGCACGGTGTCACCACGACGCAGCACCGGCTGCACTCGATCCAGTGGCGCAGAAATCGGAGTAGCTTCGGTGGTTGCAGAAGCAATTTTGGTTTCGGCTTCTTCGCCGACGGCGAAAGTTGTGGCCGTATCTGATTGAGTAGCGGCAACCGCTTTGGCCTGAACCTGTTCGGGCGAGATCGCAAAAATATCTACACTCAAAATTCCGTTCTTCAAGAACTTCTCAGTCAGCTTGAGTTGCTCAGTGTCTTGATTGGCAGTGGGCACGGCCGTGTTCGCCCCGGGGAAGCGATGGGAGTGCACGAATCCGCTGAGGTTGCCAAAATCTTTGGACTGCGTCAGCGGCATGTGACAATCGGCGCATTGCTGGGGACTCTTCGGATAGTAGAAAGACCTGGCGCCTTGGCCGGAAACCCCGCTGGCCTGCCAGTTGTCATATTCATTGAAGCCGCGAATCCAGCGATAGTGATTCACCGGCACGTCGAGATGGACCTTGTGGCAACTAGAGCAGAATTCCGCCGTCTGATCGCGCATGAAGGGTTTCAGGAATATGCGGCGGTGCGGCTCAGGATTCAGCTTCACCAGAAAATCATGCAACGTACGAACGACCGGGTTCTTGCTGGCGGCGAGTTCGTGCAGCTTGGGATATTCGAGATAGAAATCGCCCTGGCCCATTGTGCTTTTCACGTTCGCAATTGAGTGACACATCATGCAACCGAGGCCTGCCTGGGATTCCGGGCGATGCACGATTTCCTTGATCGGCGTGTCCATCAGGCCACTGTAGAGAACGGCGGGATCATGGCAACCGCCACACCACTTCGAAGGCTTCGTGCCCACGCGATCCTGCATGTACTCGATGCTCTTGCGATACCACTGATTGTTAAAAGACGAAAAGTGGTGAGCCGAGCTGGACCATTGCTTGAAGATGTCAGCGTGGCAGCGCTCGCACGATTCCGACTCCATGAAAAACTTGCTGGGAATTTTCTGGCGGCCGTAAACCTGGGCGGAACTAGGAAAGAAATCGCCTTGCGGTCCATCGCCCTCGTCGTTCATAGACTCGGGAGCGTTGGAGGGGTTCTGAATGAGTGCGTGGCTTTCCCAGCGAGAGTTGCGTGTATACCATGCGGCGGCGCTCAGCCCAACGACTGCGAGAAGACAGATGGCGTAACGCGAGATCGCCCTTGCGACGCCGACACTCAACCAACCGCGACTTCCAGCCCAGTCGGCGAAAAGGAGTGCAGAACCGGCCAGGGCCAGAGCAACATGCAGGTAAACCCAGTTCCACTCGGGACGCAAGGTTCCCACTTTGATTAGAACGATGCCAAGAATTGCCCCACACGTGATAAGCAGCCATCCGATGCGAGCAAGAATTGAGCCTTGTCGGAGGAACCGAAACAGCAATATGGCTAAATAGACCGTAGCAACAAGGCCCACTGCCGAATGCAAGAGAACGACGATGGCGTAGAAGACATTTGGTTGCGGGAAAGTGTAGAGATAAATCGCCGAGAAGAACAAAAAGACCAGCATTGGCGCGAGTGCGCCTCGGCCCAACAAACTCTTGATGTTGGATAGCATTTCTCGGATTGCGGCCCACGAGCGCACCGCTACATCTAGGAGGAATACGTTAAATTTTTCAGCAGTTTGGCGGAATAGTATAAAAACACTAGCAGTGTAGATTCTTAGACAGAATCGCAATCGAGGATTGGCGGGCTCGATCGATCACGCTCTATCTCTGCAGCCACCGACAAAACCAGTTCCTCCTCCCACGGACGCGCTACGATCTGCACGCCGATCGGAAGTCCTTCCTGCGACCGCTCAATTGGGACCACGACTGACGGCATCCCTAGCAAGTTGAACCACTCACAATAGCTCCAGGCGTCGAGGTACTTCACGCTCTTGCCCTCGACTTGCCAACATCGCTCGCCGTGACGAAATGCGGGGATGGAAGCCACCGGACAGAGCAGCACGGGAAATTTTTCCATTTGTGCGAAGATCTGCATTCGCAGAAGATCACGCTCGACCCACGCATCCAGCAGTGACTGCGCTGTGAGCGGAGTTTCAGCGGCTACCCAATTCTTGAATTCTTTGAGAATGGGGCTAAGTTCCTCTTCGTGGCCGCTGGTCGTTGATCCGGAAATCATGGGACCGAGCAACATGCCGCCGGTACCGCCGAAGAACTTCCACCAGAGTTGGCGAGCGGACTCCAGGCCTTCGGGACGGAAGGGTTCAACTTCGAATCCTGCGCCGCGCAGAGCTTCGGCGGCGTTCCGCACGGCAATGCGAGTTTCGGCGGTCACCGGAGTACGGCCATCGTCTTCGAAATACCCTATCCAGATTTTCCTCAAGTCCGCGGAGGAAGGCCAGCGCACGGGAACTGGGGCGGCTGAGACATCTCCAATGTCCGGCCCCTGCATGATCTCGAATAACAGTTTCAAGTCTTTCACCGTCCGCGCCATCGGGCCGACCGCTCCGAGCCCGGTGAAGGGCCCAACACATTGGGGAAAGTGTCCGGTAGCGGGAATCCGTCCGGGAGTTGGCTTGAGTCCACAAATTCCGCAGAAATGTGCAGGCACACGGATAGAGCCGCCGCTGTCACTGCCCACACCGCCGGCGGAACATCCGGATGCGATTGCTGCGGCTTCGCCGCCGCTTGATCCTCCGGCGGTACGCGATAGATCCCAGGGATTGTTGGTCCTTCCGTAAAGCAGGTTGTCTGTCTCCCACGCCATGAGAAGTTCGGGAGTATTGGTCACGCCCAGGACAATCGCTCCCGCTTTGCGCCAGCGGGCAACCAGCGGCGCATCGGTTTGCGCGACGTATCCGGCACGCAGCTTGGTGCCTGCTTCACACCGCATCCCGGCAACATCAATCGAGCTCTTGATGCTAATGGGCACACCGTGCAGCCGACCCAAAACGTCGCCGCGCATCACCGCCGCTTCTGCCTCACGCGCCTTGGCCCGCGCTCGTTCGGCATCTACATGTACAAACGCGTTGATCTTCGGATTGAGCTTCTCGATGCGGGCGAGATGAGCTTCCACCAAGGCGACGGGAGAAATTTTCTTTTGTCGAATGTGCTCCGCCATTTGCGAAGCGGAGAGGAAAGTCAGCTCAGAGTCAGACACGAAGAACGGAGAATAGCACGAGAAGCGTTAATGAACCTCAAGCGCAAGCCCTCAATGGGCGGAGACAGCGACTCTCCTGCTGCCTCGCGGCTCAAGAAGCGCGCGCACCGATTCCGACTTCGCCACTCCGTGTTTCTTCAGCCATGCTTGCAGGTCGCGGCGGCACGCGGGAGCGATATCGCTAAAAAATACTCCTGCGCGACCGGCTCCGTCAGCCCAGATGAAGTCGCCAGTCGCCTGAACGACATTCGAGGTTCCGGGAAGCAAAAAGCGAAGTGCAACTCCACGCACGGGCAGCAAAGGTTCTGCCGCCTGCAGTGCAAGCCCTTGCTCCGTCAGGTCGGTCACCAGCGCTGGAGCCATCCCGGTTGGCAGTTCAAGATAGGCCAGAGTCTCACTTTTCTTGCGTGCTCCGTCGCGGCGATCCTCACGCATGAAACCCTGCGCGGCGCGAAGCGAGTGCAAAACCTGCAATAGGTCGAGCGGCTTGTAGAGGACGAAATTCGCACCCGCAGCAAACACTTCGCTGACCGGCGTGGTTACGCCGACCATGCCAAACAGTATGGGACGGCGCTTGCCTGCGCTTGCACGGGCCAGCTTCGCCACTTGCTCAGTGTGCGGCAAGTCGAAGTCGAGGATTAACGCCGAGTGGTGCCCCAACGCCAGGGTCTCAATAGTTTCCGAGGCGGACGCCGAAACCCGGTATTCGATCCCGAGCTCGGCAAAAGCCGCCACCAGCACCCGGATCGAGCTATGACTACGCGACATCACCAGCCCATTCAGCTTCATGAAGGCAGGTTAGTGGTCGCCACAGCAAAAGGTAAAGATGCCCGCTGTAACAGTCGAAGTGGTTACCGGCGATGATTGACAGGGCGCGTCTGAACGTCCTCCTGCGAGGCAAAGATTTCGCGATCACGCCACCTTGCGCGCTCTTTCTGCAGCCGCAAGCTGCTTCTCCGAGAACAGCTCAATCATGGCTCGGTTGAAAGCTGGAATGTCAGAGGGCTGCCGGCTGCTGACCCAATTTTTGTCACGCACAACTTCTTCGTCCTGCCACTTTCCACCCGCGTTCTGGATATCGTCCTGAATGGTGTGGTAGCTGGTAATCGTGCGGCCCCGCACCAAGCCGGCGGTGACCAGCAACCATGGTGCATGGCAAATTATGGCGATCGGTTTCCCCGCCCGGTCCATTTCGCGAACAAACTGTTGCGCCCGTGGGTGTACACGCAGCGTGTCGGCGTTCAAGGCGCCTCCGGGCAGAAGCACCGCATCGAACTGCGCCGGATCGGCCTCTTCAAGAGTCACGTCCACGGCGAATTCTGCGACTTTGTCATGGTGTTTCATGGAATGGATTTTCCCTGCTTTAGGTGCGAACAGTGTGGTTTTTGCGCCAGCTCTGTCCAAGGCCGCGCGAGGTTCCCGCAGCTCCGAATCTTCTACCCCGTCTGTCGCCACAATAGCGACTCGCAATCCGTGCAAATTTTCATTCTCAGGCATTGATAGCCTCCTCAGACTGAGTCTGCCGCAAAAGCTGCTCGCGATGGATCAGGCGAAACCTGTAGATCGGAATCGTTAGTTTCAACAACTCGGGATCAATGCAAGAAAACTTCAGTGACCGGAGTTACTTCGCCTCTCGAACTCGGCGAGCGCCGAACGCGCAGTTGCGGCATCGCTGGCTTGAGGGGAGAGTTGCAGATACGTAGCCACATGTTCCGAGGCAGACTTGTAATCATGTTTGGTGGCCAGGATCAGTCCATATAAATATTCGAGTTGCGGCACCTCGTGCTTGGGATCGAGGCGCAATCCCCGAGTGGCGCTCTCTTCGGCTTGCTTCGTATTCCCCATCTTGAAGTAGGCGGCTGAGTTCAAGAACCAGTACTCTGCGGATTCAGGGGACACCTGTAATAGATGGTCGGTGGTATCGGCGAGATCCTTCCACTGCTTTTGCTCCAAGGCCAGATGCGCCAGCTCGGCATAGCCCTCGACAAATTTGGAATCCTGAGTCACCGCCTCCCGGAACGACTGCTGTGCCTCGGAAAAGCTGTTCTGCTTGACCTGCGCACGCCCCAGCTCCAACCAGGCAAGAGCATAACGGGGATATTCGGCCAGCGCCTTCTTGAAGTAGTCGCAAGCCGCAGCCCACTTTCCCTTTTTCTCTTGCTCAAGTCCTTTACTGAGGTTCTGCTTGGCTTTGCTGGGCGCAGCCAGCGAGGTAACACTCACCGATGAATTTGGGTCTCGATAGAGGGGATGCAGCATTATCGTTCCCACGTGCACGATGTTGTTCGCAGGACCTCCCGACAGCCGAACATGCTCAGAGGAATATCCAGTGAAATCGCCGTACACTTCGCAGTTAATCCAATCCGTTTGGCGAATTGTGCCGGTTTCGTGCTGCTGAAAAGCGTTGGCACGCAGATCGTCACTTACGCCGACATTGAGGCTGAACCCCCCTTTGCTATCAGCGTAGGTATCAGAGCGGACCTGATCGCCACACTTCAGGATCACAGCAGGCCTTCCGTCCACAGGGCCGCTCTCGCCAGCTACTTTTCCCATGAGCACTACGCTGGCGCGCGGAGGGGCGGTCCGCGGCTGAACTGGCGGAGTTGAAAGGTCGGCCATCTGCGAGAAGAGCAGGCCTGGAAGGAACACGAAGAGGGTGCCGAAACAAGACCGCGATTTCATCACTTTCAACCTATCGAGCGGCAATCTTCAGATGCGATGGGTGGTGGAAAAGACAACTGGCGAGAAACACTATGGGGAAGAAAACGATCTCTCATGAGGTCGCCGGAAAACAATGTATTCCGCCACAGGGTGTGTTGATGCAGTAGGCAAAGCAGGACACAAAAAAATAAGAACCAACTGCAAAAAAAGTTCGGGTTACAATAGAGCTACTTTTATCGCGTTGTAGCGCGGGCGATTGCTGGACCGGGCCTCGACGTTTCGGTGTACGTTGTACTCTCCGCGCAAAACTAAATCCGTGCTGGTTCGAAGTCTCCGGGAATGCCGCAATTGTTGGCTTCACCTCTCCGGAGTGGCTGGCCTGAGTTTCCTCTCGCTTCCGCTTACGCTGCTGTACCCCTTGCCGCTGAAGATTGTGGTTGACTGCGTGTTAGGAACTCAGCCCCTGCCCCATTGGCTGACCCGAGGGGCCCCCTTCGCTGACACGCATCGCGACGCTTTGGAAATTTCCATACTCCTGCTACTCGGAATTGCCGCGCTGGTGAGCCTTCAAGGATTGGCATCGTGGTGGCTGCAGACCTACGCCGGCGAAAAATTAGTGTGGGACTTTCGAGCGCGCCTTCTGAACCACGTGCAACGGCTTCCGCTGGTCTTTCATGATCACTATGGCGCCACTGATTCGGTGTACCGAATTCAGCACGATGCTCCCGCCATTCAATACCTGACCATCCAGGGAATGGTCCCCCTGCTGACGGCTTTTTTCACTCTGACGGGAATGATAATGGTGACGGCTAAGATTGACGCCGCTCTTGCATGGGTCGCGCTTTTGATCACTCCCGTGTTGTTTTTGCTTTCCTTGGGCTGCGGACGAATTGTGCGAAAACGTTCGCAAACAATTAAGGGCCTCGACAGCTCGGCAATGTCGGTGATTCAGGAAGTGATCGGGTCCATTCGCGTTATTAAAGCTTTTGGCCAAGAGGGCCGGGAGCACGCCCGGTTTGTCCGCCGTTCGAGCGAGCGAATGTCAGAACAGGTGCGACTCGCGTTCCAGCAAGCGCTATTTAACGTCCTCATCGGGCTGACCATCGCCGGAGGCACGGCCGCCGCTCTCTACGTCGGAGTACAACACGTGCGCGCAGGTTGGCTAACCATAGGCTCACTGCTGATGATCATGGCCTACATTGCGCAGGTTTATCAGCCGTTACAGATTCTGACCACGAAGATGACGGAACTGCAGGCCTGGCTAGCTAGCCTGGATCGTGCATTCCATTTGCTGGACCAGCAACCTGAAATCATCGAGCGAGTCGAAGCGCACGCGCTGCCGAGGGCCCGGGGAGAGTTCGAGTTTCGCAATGTTTCGTTTGCTTACGATAATTCAGGCCGCGGGCTGCATGACCTGACCTTTCAAATTCCTGCAGGCGCGCGCGTGGGGATTGTGGGCGCAACTGGCGCAGGAAAGACCACACTGCTCAATTTGCTAATGCGCTTTTATGATGCGACGTCGGGAACAGTACTGCTGGATGGGGTGGACGTCCGCGAATACCGGATCGCCGACTTGCGGCGGCAATTCGCGGTTGTGCTGCAGGAACCGGTGTTATTTGCGGCCAGCATCGCTGAAAACATTGCTTATGGAAAGCCCGAAGCTAGTGACGGAGAAATTGTGGACGCAGCCAGGGCCGCGGCATCTCACGACTTCATCTTGGACCTGCCGGATGGCTATGAGACTCAGGCGGGCGAACGCGGATCGCGCATTTCGGGCGGCGAACGTCAGCGCATTTCTCTGGCCCGGGCCTTCTTGCGTGATAGCCCCATTCTCATCCTTGATGAGCCGACGAGCTCGGTGGACCTCCATACAGAAGCTGCCATTATGGCGGCTACCGAGAAGCTGATGAGCGGGCGCACAACTTTCATGATCGCGCACCGGCTTAACACTTTGAAGAGCTGCGACCTGATATTGGTACTGGATCAAGGCAGACTGGTCGATGTGAGAAGCAGTACACCGGAAAGCTGGTCTCGGGCCGCGGGATCGTGATCCAGGAAGTTTCCTCGCCAGCAGAGGCGAATTGCCCACAAGATAATCTACTTGATGTCTTTCATGGCCATCAGCGAACCGTAATCTTTGCCTGAGGGTTCCACCGCGCGGGCGACAATGCCATTGAAAGCATCGCGCAATTCCGGAAACTTGAGCACCAGCGCCTTCATCACCGTCATATTTTCCTGAAAAGTTTGTCCCGTATTCGATACGTCAGCGGTTTGAAAACGAACTACAAGGTCTAAATCCTGTCCGACCGCGAGCGGGAATATGCTGGTGAGCTTATAAGTTTTCCCAGTTGGCGCGGTTAGATCCACGGTTTTGCCGTCGGCAGGAAAATCCGAGGGTTTGACGCTCTGTGTCTCGTCGTAAAGCTTATCGGTAGCCTGCGTGTACATGAACGGCACAGCAACGGCGAGTTCACTTCCCTGAAGGAAATAAAGCCAGGCATTGTGAGTCTGGCCTTTCGTTTTGAAAGCGCGAGCGCGTTCCAGAAACCAGTTGCTGTCGTGTCCTGCAATTTGCGTCGGTCGCAGGAAAAACCCGCCCAGTTTCCAGTCCGTTCCCTGTTGTTGCAGCACGAATGACATCGTGTAAGGAGTCTTCGCGGTTACGTCGAGGATGACCACGCCATAGCTGCCGGGTGGAAGATTTGGAATGATGAACTCGGCGCTATTGCTGGTCTGGCCTCCGGCCCCGAACACTCCACAAAGAAATTCAGCTTTAGGCAAGGGCGCGGTGCCCTCGGCTTTAAGCAGGAATGGCGGTCTGGGGACTGCGTGGGCGCCGACCAGGTTCGTCTGATTCTCCTTGATCGTATTTTCGAAGCCCGCAAAATTACTCGCAACGCTCGGAATCGAGTTTTGCTTCAAGGATGCAGTGTCTCCGCGCACCACCGTATCGAAGTAGCGGCTGGCGGTGGCCTGCAGCGCCGACCGGGTCGCTGGATCCATGTCATCAGATGTAAAGCACGTCTGCGAGGAAGCCGGGATTGCGAAAAGCAAAATCGCGAAGAGGAACCACGGGGAAAAGCGCGTCTTCGAATGTTGGTCTGGTCTCATGGGCAGCCTGTAACCGGGAAACGACCGCGATCCTAAGCCCTCATCGAGCTTAGATGCGAGTTCCTGAATCGCGGAGCTAATTTCCGTCACTGGCCAGCCTCCCTCAGAAAATTAACATAAGAGTGCAATGCGATGAAATTCCGGTGCTTTGGTGACGTAACTGGCTGATGCTGAATGCCATAAACCAACCAGTTCTGCACGTTCTTCATCAAAGCTGCCGCTGGACAAGGACTCTATCCATGTCAAGGTTCTCGCTGTTTGGATTGTTGGCCGTGGCCCTTTTTCTGATAGCTCTGTGCGGCTGCCAGGGTCTAGTAAGGGGAGTGTCTGGGTTGACCGTGAACCTGGCCGGTGCGGGAACCGGAACTGTGACCAGTAGCCCTGCTGGAATCAATTGCCCGGGCACGTGTTCGGGGACATTTACGAACGTTCCGCAGGTGACTTTAACTGCCAGTCCTGCAACCGGATTCGGCTTCGCGGGATGGAGCGGGGCTTGCACCGGAACCACCGCTACGTGCTCGGTTGCAGCCACGGCCGACGTGACCGCGACTTTCAGCGCGAGCTTGCAGAGCATCAATCACATTATTTTTCTTGCGCAGGAGAACCGGTCTTTCGATAGTTACTTTGGAGCGATGCGCGGCTACTGGGCCGCGAATGGAATTCCAGACCAGCAGTTTGACGGATTGGCGCAATTCACTCCGCCGGGAAATCCCGCCGCCGCGCCTACAAATCCTGGCTGCGATCCCGCATTCCCGTATCCGCCGAATTCGTTTTGCCAGATCAACCCGAGCAGTCCAGCTCAGCCATCGTTTCACATGCTGAGTATGTGCGTGGAAAACCCCAGTCCTTCGTGGGCGGAGGCCCACAGGGGCTGGAATGTACACTTCCCGCCCCCTCCTAGCACAACCATCCCTCCCCCCACGATGGACGGCTTTGTGGATGCCGCCGCCAATGACGCTCGCCACCATGTGAATAAGCAGGGCGTGTTTGCCCCGCTTTTTGATACCAACGGTGTACGAGCGATGGGGTATTACGATGGGACCGATTTGAACTACTACTACGCTCTAGCTACGGCGTTCGCCACGTCTGACGCCTGGTTTTCACCGGTTATGACGCGCACACCGCCGAACCGCGAATTTTTGATAGCAGGAACCTCGCACGGTTACGTCTATCAGAGAGGCGCCAATCCCCCACTCGATACCCCTCTCATTCCGGCGAAAACCATATTTGAGGCCTTGGACAGCCACAATCCACCGATTTCGTGGAAGATCTATGTCCCCACCCAGGGAACTGCATGTGCCACGCCCCCAGCCGATACCGACCCCGCCTGCCTCATACGGTTCAGCTATCTTCACGATTTTGCCTTTGGAGCCACGATCAAGAACAATCCCGCCGCCTATAAGCAAAATATCGTTCCGATTTCGCAATTCACGACCGATGCTCAGAATGGCACCTTACCGCAAGTGGCACAAATCGAGCCTGCTTCGAGTGCCGGACTCGACGAGCACCCCACGGACGACGACCCGCCTCCGGGCAGCCAACCCTGCTGCTCGATGCAAGACGGGGCCAGGTTCGTTAAAACGCTGATTGACTCAGTGATGAATGGGCCCAGCTGGCAGGACTCCGTTTTCATCCTTACCTTCGACGAAGCCGGCGGACTCTACGACCACGTGCCGCCCTACCATAGCGTTAGTCCCGATGGCATCCTGCCGAAGGACCTCTTTTCGAATGATCCGTGCTTCGGAAATACCCAGCCCGACACTGTCTGCGACTTCAGTTACAGCGGATACCGTGTGCCGCTGGTTGTAGTGTCACCATTCGCCAAGGCTAATGGTGTGTCGCACCAACAACGGGACCTCACCGCAATTCTGAAGTTGATCGAGAAACGCTTTGGTTTGAATGCTCTGACCGCCCGCGACGCCGCGCAGGTGGATATGGACGACACAACTGATGGGTTTTTCGATTTCACCAACGCGCCCTTGAAGACTCCCCCGAGCCTTCCCGCCCAGACGGTGCTTGGTCCCACTCAGTGCTACCTGGACCACTTGCCTTAGTTACCGTTCGGACTGGGGCTTTGATTTCCCTGGCACAGCCGCCGGATTTTCGTGTACGCGCTCACGGAATCCGCCTTTCATGCCGGTCGCGAGTGTAACGCTCGACTCTCCAAATTTGTCCCGAACGCGATCAACTGCCGACAAAGCTTGCTGCCATTTCTCGCGGTTCTCCTTTTCCAAGAAATTGCCCTGCGACGGCTGTTCCTCGAAAGAAGACGCCTGAACACCGAGCAAGCGGATCTCGGCACCTGCCCGCCAATTTTTGTAAAACAGTTTTCGTATCTGCTGGAAGATTTCGTTGTCAAGGTGAGTGGGAACATCAAGGGTATGGGCTCGTGTAATAGTGGTGAAGTCCTTGTACCGCAGCTTGAGTTGGAGGGTCCGCGAGTGCAGGTTCTGTTCGCGGAGCCTTCTGGCGACCATTTCCGACAAACGCATGAGAGTAGCTTCAATTTGCGCCAGGTTCGCGGTATCTAGGTCGTAAGTATGTTCGTGGCTGATTGATTTTGCCGGCTCGGCGGCGCCAATCGTGCCGTCGAACCAGGCGCCGGCGTCCTCTCCCCGAGCTTTGCCCGCCAAGTCAAGGCCCCACTTGCCCAGATGCTCCATCAAAAAAAAGTTATCGAGAGAAGCGATGTCACCGACTGTGCGAATGCCGAGCGTGTTCAGCTTCTGCTCGGTTACTTTGCCGACGCCGGGTATGTCCCGCACGTCCAGGGGCGCTAGAAATTTCGCTTCCTGCCCTGGAATTACATAGAGCATTCCGTGCGGCTTGGCCTTGCCGGAACACACTTTGGCGATCAGGCGCGAGCTGCCGATTCCAATTGAGCAGTTCAATTCTGTCTCGGCTTTCATTTTCTGATGAAGCTTGTGGGCGGCAAGAAGAACGGGACCGTGCAAGCGTTCGGTGCCGGTGATATCCAGATACGCTTCATCGATAGAGGTCATTTCGACTTGGGGTGAGAAAGAGGTTAGGATCTGGTGCACTTTCTCGGAGCAATCGCGATAACGATCAGGATGGCCGTTTACGAAGATGGCCTGCGGACACAGCTTCGCGGCAGTCCGGAGCGGCATAGCGGAATGCACTCCGAATTTCCGCGCTTCATAGGATGCCGCGGAGACCACACCGCGCTCGCCTCGCTGTCCGCCGACTACAACCGGCCTGCCTTTTAACGACGGGTCGAACAATTCTTCCACCGAGACAAAGAAGGCATCCATGTCAACGTGGAAGACGGTCCGTGGAGAGGCAGTCATGGATTGTTCGATCCGGATTACGCTATTCGTGGCCAGAATCTCTGCGCGAACTTTTCTTTCGCCCCTTCGGGGCTGGTCGACTTCCGTCGCTCGCCCCAGGGCTTGCGCCCTGGGCTGTATTCTTTCGCCGCTTTGCGGCTAACAGATGTGTTCTATACCAGGATCGGCTGCAAATGCATTTGCCGCACGCGCTCATAAACGCGAAGGTATTCTCGCGCCGCAACCCGCCAGGAGAAATCCTTGCTCATGCCGTTGCGCATCAACTGCGGCCACGAACCCTGGTCGCGATAGAGCTGCAACGCCTGATGAATGGTTCGGAGCAGGGCCTCCCCGGTGTGTTCCTGGAACTTGAATCCGGTGCCTTTCTTGGTGCGCGGGTCCCAGGGATCAATCGTGTCATCGAGGCCGCCGGTCGCACGAACGATGGGTGGAGTGCCGTACTTCAAGCTGTAAATCTGGTTCAAGCCGCATGGCTCATAGCGCGAAGGCATAAGAAACATATCCGCGCCGGCTTCAATCTTGTGGGCGAGCGCGTTGTCATAGGCGATTCGCACCGCGATCTTGTTTGGCACACGGCGGTTCAGGCGCATAAACATCTCCTCATACAACTTGTCGCCGCTGCCGAGCACGACCAGCAGAACGTCTTCGAGCGCCAGCCGGTCCACGATTTGGCCGATCAGATCAAACCCCTTCTGCGCGGCGAAGCGCGAAACGATGCCGATCACGGGTGCGTTTTGGTCAGCTTGAGTAAGGCCAAAACTCGCGAGCAGGTCTCGCTTGCATTCGGCCTTGCCACTGAGATCTTCCGATGAGTAGTGGGCGGCAATAAATCTGTCGGTCTCAGGGTTCCACTCCTCATAATCGACCCCGTTTAGAATTCCGGTCACGGTTTGTGCCCGTTCCTTGAGGACGCCCTCAAGGCCAAAACCAAATTCTGCCGTTTGAATTTCCTGGCTATATTTTCGGCTGACCGTTGTGATGAAGTCGGAGTAAGCTAGCGCTCCCTTCAAAAAGTTGACGTTGCCGAAATACTCCATCTTTGAAATCGTGAACAGGTCCCAAGGCAACATGAGCAGGGGAAGTATTTCCGGCGGGAATAACCCTTGATATCCCATGTTGTGAATGGTGAACACCGTTCCGGAGTTTCGGAAGGCGGGGTCTTCGACATACTGGGTGCGCAGCAACACCGGTACCATGGCCGACTGCCAGTCATGGCCATGAAAAATGTCGGGCACGCCGAGAACCTTCGATCCCTCAATTACCGCCCGGCAAAACAGAGTGAAACGCTCGGCGTTGTCGGGAAAATCACCCGAGGCGGTGCCGTAAAGCCCGTCCCGATCGAAATAGGGTGGATAGTCAATGAAAAAGAAACGCACCCCTGGATAACCGGCGCCGGTCAGGATCGAGCAGAAGCGATAGCGGTCATCGAACGGAACGGTGATGCTCTGGACGACCGTGCGCTCCTCACTGATTCGCGTGTGCCGATAGCGCGGCAAATACACGCTGATCTCATGTCCGGCGGCGGCCAGCGCCCGTGGGAGAGCGCCAACCACGTCTGCCAATCCGCCAGTTTTAGAAAATGGAACACACTCGGAGGCAACGAACGCGATGTGCATGAGCCAGAAGCTCCCGCCGATGTCCGGTGTCGCGCTGCGCTATGATACGGGCCAGGCGCATGCTCACCGGCTACGCGTCACAAGTCTAATCGGCGGCATGAACGAGGGTCAATGAAGGCGTCCGGCGTGAGTGTTCCCCAAAAAAAGCCAAAACTCGGCCAGCATTTCCTGACGGACACATCTGCCGCAGCTCGCATGGTGGACGCGCTGGGTGATTTGTCTCAAGGCACAGTGCTCGAGATTGGCCCAGGTCGCGGGGTACTGACTTCCCTGCTAGTCAGGCGAGCGCGACGCGTGATTGCAGTGGAAACCGATCGGGTGCTGGCTGCACAGCTCAGGATGAATTTTTCTCTAGCGCCCAACATCGAGATCATTGAAGGCGATATCCTCGCGATTGATCTCAACACCCTGTTTGGGCCGAAGCCCGGCAGTACTCGTCCGGGGATGGAACCGACACTGGAGCGGGTTCGTGTGATCGGCAATCTTCCGTATTTCATTACTTCAGACATCCTTCTACGCCTTTTTGAATACAGGAAATACTTTGACGTCCTGCTGCTGATGGTGCAGAAAGAAGTTGCCGACCGGCTGGCCGCGCATCCGGGCACAAAAGAATACGGACTGCTTTCCGCGACCGCACAGTTATATGCAAGGGTTGATAAAGTTTTCACTTTGCCGCCGGCCGCATTCTCGCCTCCGCCCAAGGTTCACTCTACTGCGGTTCGGTTGGCATTGGCGTCTAGGCTCGAAAAACTGCGGGTTAATGAAACTGAATTTATTCGATTCCTTAAACTCTCGTTTGCCCAAAAGCGAAAGACACTGTGGAACAATCTTAAGTCTGAATACATGCCCGATCATCTCAAACGCGCACTCACAAAGGTGAAGATCAAACCGGCAATTCGGGCCGAGGCGCTGTCGCTCGAGGAGAGCGCCGCCCTGTTTCGGGAGCTCGCAGTGACGAGTACTGCAGGCTCCGAACACCGCTAAGGAGGCCAGTTATGCTCCGAGAACCTGCGGTTGCCGGGCGATTTTATCCCGCTGATCCAACAATCCTACGCAAGGATGTGGAAGCATTCCTGTCTTCGTCTGAGCGAGCCCAGGGATCGCCGGTCATCGGTTGCATCACCCCTCACGCCGGTTACATTTATTCCGGACATATTGCTGGAGCAGTGTTTTCGAGGATTCAGATTCCATCGCTCTGCATTATTCTCTGCCCGAACCACACCGGTCGCGGACATCCATTGGCAATCATGAAAGAAGGCGGATGGCGGAGCCCATTGGGAACAGTGACCATCGCCTCGGATTTAGCCGCGAAGCTAGCAGAAAGTTTTCCGGCGCTGAACCAAGATTCCGCGGCGCATCAGTCCGAACACGCTATCGAAGTTGAATTACCGTTCTTGCAGGTCCGAAACCCAGACGTCAAATTCGTTCCAATCGCGATCGGCACGGGGCAGTTACTAATTCTGGAATCCTTGGGAGAAGCGATCGCCAAAGTCATTCACAATTCACAAGGGCCGGTCCTGATCATTGCTTCCAGCGATATGAACCATTACGAGGATGATGCCAGCACGCGGGTGAAGGACCACAAGGCAATTGCCAGGATTCTTGCACTTGACCCGCGCGGGCTTCACGAAACCGTGATGAACGAGAGCATAAGCATGTGTGGATTCGGGCCGGCCGTGACTATGCTCACAGCCGCGAGAAGCCTAGGCGCGCAGAAAGCGGAGCTCATACAGTATGCCACCTCCGCCGAAGTTTCCGGCGACTACTCCACTGTTGTGGGCTATGCCGGAGTCATAGTTCAGTAACCTAACGAACTACTTCCCGGCTGCTGCCAGCAAACGCAGTGCCCGTGCCCTGGTTACATTGATCACTGACGAGTCATTCGCAATCGTGTTCAGAATGGGCGCAATCGCCTGCACATCTCCTAGATTGTGGTCGTGCTGCATCTCTTCCATTCGTTTCAGGTCCTGATCCAGGGCAAGTTTTTGGTACTTATGAAAGTAATCGAGGCGGCGCCCAAATTCGAGGGTCGCCGAGAGCCCTTCGAAGATAGAAGTAAGCTGTTGCACCGGCGCAAGTGGCGAGTAGTTATAAGTCGCTTGAGTGCTCCGGTGTTCGTCCTTATATGCCAGTGTCTTGGCACCGGTATTGGCGATGTTCTTGCGTCCCGAGTCCACCTTGCCCGTGAAATAGCGGGCACTCTGGGCAAGCTCAAAAACTTGCTGACGAACATTGGGGGAGAGCGTGAACTGCAGCGGCGCCGGATCTGCCGGTTCTGAATCCTGATTGAGCTGGCCGTTCGAACTGTATGAGCCTTGCCCGTCATCATGGATCACGATTTCGTAGTGACTCGGATTCGCGCCGGTGAAGTCCAAGGTGAAACTAACCACTGCGCCTGGTCGCGAATTTTCCGCGACAACACAGATAGGCGAGAGTACGAGCAGCAGCCAGACCTTCACTTGCAACCGCATCGGAACGATTATGCCAAAACACAGCCCGCTTGGTGCAAGAGTCACTCCATTTGACACTTCAAGATTCCAGGCGATGACACCCTGCTCCGTACAGGCGCCGCTTCACGAAAGCAGACCTATGTGGCGACCGCGCTGACGACTGAGCGTTGCCCAGGTGTGCAGATCACAGATGGCGATGGCCAGGGCGTCGGCTGCGTCCGCAGGTTGCGGAATTTCGTCGAGGCACAGCAGTCGGGCGACCATGAGCTGCACCTGTGCTTTTTCGGCCCGTCCGTAACCGACGACCGCCGACTTGATCGTCAGCGGAGAATATTCCGCGACTTCGGTCCGGTGAGATGCGGCAGCCAGCATGGCGACTCCACGCACCTGTCCAAGCTTCAGCGCTGACTTCACATTCAGCGCATAGAAGACGTCTTCGATTGAAACATGATCCGGCCGGTGCTGCTCGATCAGGCTGCTTAAGCGGTCAAAAACAGTGGATAGCCTCTGCGGCAGCGGATCACGAGTCGAAAGTTTGATGGCACCGAAGCAGAGGCACGACAATTTATCGCGACCATCGAGTTCCACTACGCCATACCCGGTGCACTCGGTTCCGCAATCAATCCCCAGGACGCGCATTCTGCGACCAGTGTACTAGAAATCAGGCGGGCTTCTGCACCATCGCGTTTACTGTATGAAGTCAGGTCACCGGCGAGGCATTCTGGCAAGAAACCGGAGTGGACGGTATTCTAGCTGGTCGTTGCTGCCTTGCTACAAAGGGGTGATCGATGAATCGGAATCGGGTGACCTGTGCTGTCGTTCTGTTTGTCGGGCTCGCTATTGCGACGGCGCAGACCGGCGCAAAGCCTCTGCAAATCTACTCCATTGACGTGGAAGGCGGACAAGCGACCCTGATCGTCAGTCCATCCGGACAATCGCTGCTGGTTGATACCGGATGGCCCGGCTTCAACGGCAGAGATGCCGATCGCATTGTCGCTGCCTCGAAAGCTGCCGGAATCAGCCAACTCGATTACGTTCTCATCACTCACTACCATCGTGACCACGTCGGCGGAGTGCCGCGGTTAGCCGAAAAGATAAAGATCGGCACATTCCTCGACCACGGACCGAACCGCGAAGATTCGGACGTAACCCGCCAGGATTATGCCGCCTACGAGAAAACTCTTCCAGGTCATAAGCGGAAGACGGTGAAACCTGGGGACCACATTCATTTCAAAGAAATTGACGTTCTTGTGCTCACCGCCGCGGGAGAACACATCAAGAAACATCTGCGCGGTGCCGGCGAACCGAACCCAAATTGGGCCAGCGAGCCAAAGCCCGCCGCGGATACTACGGAGAACGCGCGCTCACTGGGGATTCTTATTACTTACGGAAAATTTCGTTTTCTTGATCTCGGTGACCTAACAAAAGACAAAGAAATGGAACTCTCCTGCCCCAACAACATGATCGGCACCGTGGACCTCTTCATGGTTACGCATCACGGATTCAATCAGTCCAACACGAAGGCTTTGGTCGCAGCAATCCATCCCCAGGCTGCGATCATGAACAATGGCGCGCATAAAGGAGCAAGTCCCGACTCGTGGCAGATCGTGCATGATGTCGTCGGCCCCAATCGCCTGTGGCAGTTGCACTACGCGGTTGACGGCGGGCCGGAGCACAATGTGGATGAAAAATTCATCGCCAATCCTAACGAGCAAAGTGACGTCGGAGATTTTATCAAAACTGAGGCTTTCCCCAGTGGGGAGTTCGCCGTCCTCAACACGCGAAATGACTTGCGATGGCACTACAATGTGACAGTCAGTGTGGAAGGCTCGTCCACGAGACAATGACTTGGTCCTGATCCTCATGGGCGTCGTCGGATCGGGTAAGACCACCGTCGGAAAGCTTCTGGCCCAAAAGCTGGGCTGGCAATTTGCCGACGCCGATAATTTTCATCCGCCCGAAAATGTCGAGAAGATCAGTCACGGAATTCCTCTTAACGATTCAGATCGCGCTCCCTGGCTCGCAGCATTGCGAAGCGCAATCCTGCAATGGGACAAGGAAGGTAAGAGGGTGGTCCTTGCCTGCTCCGCTCTCAAGGAAAGCTATCGTGATGAGCTTCGAGCAGGGGATGTGCGATTCGTGTATTTGAAGGGCCATTACGAACTGATCCGCGAAAGGCTGGGTTCGAGGCATGGACATTTTGCCACCGAGTCCATTCTGCAAAGCCAGCTCGCGGATTTGGAAGAACCGCAGAATGCAATCACAGTACAGGTCGATCAGCCACCTGATGCCGTCGTCTCTGAAATCATCCAACGAATGCATGGTTAGGGACCATGTAGCCTGAATGTTCCGTGTAACCCCAGACGCCCATAGCCTGCCCTGAGCGAAGCCGAAGGGTCCGGGGTGGGCAGACGAGAGCCTGCCCTGAGCTTGCCGAATGGGCGTCCGCCCCTACGCGATGCGGAAGCGTGAGGTATCCTTATGCGGCGCAAGCCGTGACTTCCACCGCAACCAGCCCGGTTGAAAGCAAGGTTGTCCGCAAACTTATGTGGCGGCTGCTGCCCTTTCTGTTTGTGCTCTACATCATTGCCTATCTGGACCGTACCAATGTGAGCTTCGCTTTCCTGCAAATGCGGAATCAGCTTGCACTGAATGATCGTGCCTATGGCTTGGGGGCGGGCGTGTTTTTTGCCGGATATTTTCTGTTTCAACTTCCCAGTAATCTGATTCTGGCCCGAGTGGGCGCGCGCCGCTGGATTGCGGGAATCATGATGTTATGGGGATTGGTTTCCGCAGCGATGATCTTCGCCACCGGCCCGCGAAGTTTCTACTTGCTTCGTTTTCTGCTGGGCGCCGCCGAAGCCGGCTTCTTCCCGGGGATGATTCTCTACCTGAAGAACTGGTTCCCCGCGTCGGCCCGAGGACGAGCGGTCGCCCTATTTATGACTGCTGCGCCGCTATCGGGAGTCATCGGTGGACCCATCTCGGGGGCACTGCTCGGAGTCCACTGGAGCGGACTCAGCGGTTGGCAGTGGCTATTTCTCATAGAGGGAATTCCCGCCGTGGTTTTCGGCGGTGTGGTGATGCTGGTTCTCTCCGAGCGGCCAGAAAGTGCTACGTGGCTTGCCGACGAAGAAAGGCTGCTGCTGGCCGGGATTCTGGCGGCGGAAAGGCAGGCGGCGTCCACTTCTCCGAATTTGAAGACCGCTTTTGCCCATCCGGGAGTCT